>ERZ1740059.1897-NODE-1897-length-10432-cov-9.011564_pt1 | contig 10432 bp, 9 predicted proteins | sample MGYA00581744_ERZ1740059 | MGnify/ENA primary metagenome ERZ1740059 (study PRJEB43018, sample SAMN04849738) | marine metagenome | isolation source: floating plastic debris | place: Pacific Ocean | collected 2008-08-28 | study: EMG produced TPA metagenomics... | reverse complement strand
CAGCTTTCTGGATCCAAAAGGCTTTCATTATTACATTCCCGCCTATATGGTTTGGTATCTCCGCAATATCGACAATGAAACCCCTAACTATTGGTCAAACACATTTGACTCTGTGGTGTTTCACTTGACCTACAAAATAGATGAAGATGACTATGTGTCTTCAAAATTTCAGTTATTTACGCTGGCTCAGTCTAAAGCTGTTGCCAACTTTCTTCTCTTTGATGTAGAGCGAGAAGAGGCCCTCGAAAAGCAGTACTTGCAAGCATCGCTGGCCAACGGTGGTTTGCCCCAAGCTGAAATTGACCGCATTTTGCAAGCACATGAACCCCAGGAGATTGAGACCAGACAAGCCTTGGAAACATACTGGAAACAGTTTGTGTAGCTCATGGGAGGATTGATGCGTTATCAATCTTTGCATTTAACCGGATTCAAAGATCTATAGTTGTTAATCGCAGTAACCTTTGACCGCATCCATCAGGGTAGCCCCACAGAAATTTGTATCTTTTGTGGTTACGTTATAAAGACGGGCGTGACGTAAATTTGCCCCTTGTAGGTTGGCACCATTAAGATTAACCGACTCTAAACGAGCCCACCTAAGATCGGCATTACTCAAGTCCGCGCCTGCCAAATTCGCATTCCGGATGGCCACCCCCTTCAACCGACAACCGGGGCAATTTTTAGTTACCCTCAGAGCCATCACTCTTAGAGGTGTTTCAGCCTGAAGTAGAAAAAGGATACTGACTGTAGCGAGTAAAACTCGAATCAACTTCATGGTTTTCCTTCTAAATTTGAGGCGGTCGAAATTTAGAACAATCAAGTTCGAAAATAGGCTTTAAACCGTATCATTTGTAATGATGCAGTTCAAGATAATGACATATAGCTTTGTGGGCGTTGCTGCTCCTCGGTATGGATTTTATCTGCGAGATACTGTCCTATGGCATATCTCATCGATCGGTTCATCCTCTAAATCAGCAACGACGCTTTGTGCACATAGGTCACAACATTAGCGATTGCTAGTAGACCTATTTAGGAAGCTTTAGGAAGCAAGCTGCTGAATGTATAACGAGCCTACCTGGCATTCCCATGGCAGGCTAAACAACAAAATAATGTCTCGTAGACTACAATGTTTCGCAGGCTACAATATTCTGCAGACTGTTGTGGGGTTTGACATACGCTCCCCAGGGGTTACTCTGAGATGGTGATCAAGACAGGACTTCCTAACCACACTGATATAGTGGGCCCTATGGTGGCCCATCTGATAGGTTAAAAGCGGGTTAAACTGTGGCTAACAACAAGAGAAACAATGCGCCAAGACGCCTTACCCCTCTATCTCCAGATTGCCGATGAGCTGCGGCGGAATATTGAAGAAGCTGTTTTTAATGTGGGCGATCAGCTACCAACGGAATTAGAACTGAGCAAACGTTTTGGGGTGCATCGCCACACCCTCAGGCGGGCGGTGGATGTGCTACGCCAGGAAGGCATTGTGGATGTAGAGCGAGGCAGAGGAACCTTTGTTGTTGCCCCCATTGCCCTGCCCATTGGCAAGCGTGTGCGCTTTAATGAAGCCCTCAAAGCCCAGTCCTTAAGCCCCACCTGGCAGGTCCTTAGAGTTGTCAACATTAATGCAGACCCAAAGCTAGCCAAACGTCTAGAGATTGACCTGGGCAGCGCAGTTATCCTATTTGAGCGGCTTTATCTAATTGACGATCTTCCCATCAATATCAGCAGCAGCCATTTTCCTGGTCAGCGGTTTCCAGGGCTAATGGCCCACTGTGAAACCTATCGCTCCATTTCCCAAATGCTGATCAAGGAGTACGACTGCGATCACCTCCGCCGGTCTACCCGCATTTCGGCCCGGGTGGCCCGCCCTCGTGATGCCCGTCTGCTCAAGATGCCCGCCAACAGTCCTATTTTGTTGTCAGAATCCATCAATGTCGATCAAACCGGTACCGTAATTGAATATGGCGTCACCCGTTTTCGGGGCGATCGCATGGAACTGGTGATGGAGCAGACAGTGTAGGGACGATGGGCCGGCAACCCCTGGTACGGGCCGCCTATTTTCTCCGGTTAAGACGCTGTATTGCACTAAAATTTTGCTCAGTCAAAAACACGGATAGTTATCTATAGACACTAAACACCCTAGTTCTTAACCTGAGCTTATTTTAAAATTAACCTATTTTGGTTTATCTCTTAAGCCACTACCATCGAGAATGTCACTACATACTTCAAGTTACAGATGTCTATACATCTGTGTTCTTTTGGAGCAACTAAGAGTCGACATCTGACGCAGATATATTTCTATCCTGTTGACTCCGCTTATCCCCTGGAGAAGTCATGCAATCAGCTGCCCCGAGTAATTTAGAGATGGCATCGATTCAGCCTGCTATTAGGGTGATGAATTTGTCGAAATCGTTTAAAGGGCTACCCGCCTTGCAGACCGTCAGTATGCAGGTAGCGGCGGGTGAGATGGTAGCTCTGGTGGGGGCATCGGGCTCTGGTAAGTCCACGCTGCTGCGCAATCTCAACGGTCTACAGCAGGCTGACTCGGGGCAGGTAGAAATATTTGGTAATGTGCTGCAGCTAGAGGGTGAGCTTCACTCTAAAGCACGTCAGCTCCGCAGCCAGGTGGGGTTTATCTTTCAGCAGTTCAATTTGGTCAACCGGCTAACGGCCCTCGAGAACGTTTTGGTGGGTAATCTGTCCCAGGTATCCATGTGGCGTTCCCTGGTGCGTAACTTTACTAAAGCAGAGAAGATTCAGGCGCTTTCGGCCCTAGAACGCGTTGGTATTTTAGAGCAGGCCCACAAGCGAGCGTCGGCCCTTTCTGGCGGTCAGCAACAACGGGTTGCCATTGCCCGCTGTCTGATGCAGGGGGCCAAGATTATTCTGGCCGATGAACCCATTGCCTCACTAGACCCAGACTCTGCTCGTAAGGTGATGGAGCTGTTGACCGTTCTGAATGAAGAGCAGGGGATTACGGTGGTTACGTCGCTGCATCAGGTGCAGGTGGTGCAACGCTATTTCAAACGCTCCGTGGCCTTGCGCCAGGGTAACGTTTGCTTTGATGGGTTTACGGCTGATCTAGATGCGACTCGCCTCAACAGCATCTATGGCTCAGCTGCTGAAGAGCTGGTAATGAGCGGACATAGCGAGGTATTTGCAAGCTAAACGTCTCTTATTACCTGGGGTTCTCCCCCGCACATACGCCTGGTTACACATATACGGATAAGGATCAAAGGAACAACTTATGTCTATTATCTCCTTGCGCCGATGCGCATCGTTGCTAGCTGCTTCTACCCTAATGGTCAGCTCCTTAGCTGCTTGTAGCAGTGCTGGTGATGTTGTTGATACAGCGACTGATGCTGTTGAAGATGCGGCTACTTCTGTCACTGAAGGTGGCACCTGTGCGGCTGATATTAAAGAGATTGAGTTTGGTATTATCTCCACTGAGTCTGCCGACAACCTTAAGCCCCAATGGGAGCCGCTGCTGGCTGATATGTCTGAAGCTATCGGTCGTCCTGTAAAGGGTTTCTACGCCACTGATTACGCTGGCGTCATCGAAGGCATGGGTGCGGGTAAAGTACAGGTGGCTTGGTACGGTGGTAAATCCTACATTGAAGCAGCTGAGCGTTCTGAGGCTGAAGCTTTTGTTCAGACTGTGTCCCTCGATGGGTCTAAGGGTTACTACTCTCACCTAATTACTAATAAAGAGAACCCCATTGTTGGTGAAATTGACCTGGAGGCGGGGGACGGTGACAAGTACGTGGTTGAGAATGCGGCTGACCTGACATTTGCGTTCAACGACCCCAACTCCACCTCTGGTTTCTTGGTTCCCACTTACTATGTCTTTGCGCAGCAGGGGGCTAATGCTGACAAAATCTTTAGTGAGCTTGTCTTTGCTGGTAGCCATGAAGCCACTGCCCTGGCTGTATCTGAGAATCAGGTAGATGTTGCCACTAACAATAACGAAAACCTGGCTCGGTTAGAAGAGACTGCTCCCGATGCCCTTGAGAAAATTCAGATCATCTGGACCTCTCCCGTTATCCCTAGCGATCCGCTTGCCTATCGTAAGGACCTGCCCGATTGTCTAAAGGATTCCATGAAGGACTTCTTTATTGGTTATGGCAACAAAGAAGTTTTAGAGGGTCTGCAGTGGTCGGGGCTGGACTCTGCTAAGGATGAGGACTGGAACACCATCCGCGAGCTGCAAATTGCGAAGGACTTGCTGGAAGTTCAAAATAACGAGAACCTTAGCGATGGTGACAAGCAGACTAAGCTAGATGAGCTGAATAAGAAGCTTGACGCGCTGAAGTAAGTCTCCATTACTTAATTTGTGCGACACGGGCAGCCCGAGGGCTGCTCGTGTTTTCTACTGTTACTGTTCATTTATTTCAATGCTATGGCTAAGTCGGTTGTTACTTCCCAAACCTATGGCAACGGTGCCGTTTCAGCCGAGGTCATGCAGGTACTGGCCCAGGAAAAAAAGCTGGTCACGCCGATGCGGATTGTATGGTTGCTGGTTGCGATCGCAGTTCTAATCTATGCCGGCCAAAAGAGCGACCTCAGCTTTGTAGAACTGGTCCAGGGCGGTGGCAACATGGCTGAATACATCAGTCGCTACTTTCCCCCCGACTTTACCGACTGGAAGTTTTACCTGTCTGACATTCTAGAAACCATTGGCATGGGTATCTGGGGAACCCTCGTTGCCGCCATTGTCGCTGTTCCCCTAGCCATATTAGCGGCTGAGAACCTGGCCCCGGTCTGGATAGTCTTTATCACCCGCCGCTTTCTAGACGCCATGCGAGCCATTAACGAGGTAGTCTTTGCTCTGATTTTTGTGGTCGCCGTAGGGTTAGGACCCTTTGCCGGGGTGTTGGCCCTATTTGTCCACACCGCAGGCACCCTGGGCAAGTTATTCTCTGAAGCAATTGAGGCCATTGATCCAGGTCCGGTGGAAGGCATTCGGTCCACGGGCGCATCCAAACTTCAAGAGATTATCTTTGGTGTCATTCCCCAGGTTATTCCCCTATGGACATCCTTTACCCTCTATCGGTTTGAAGCCAACGTTCGAGCTGCTTCTGTACTGGGCATTGTGGGTGCGGGTGGTATCGGTGTTTCCCTCTACCAAAGTTTTCGTGCCTTTAAATATGGCAAAGTCTCTGCCATTCTGATTATTTTGATCTTGGCTGTCGGTCTCATCGATACCGCCTCATCCAAGATTCGTCAGCGACTGATCTAGGCTTAATCTTGTCTGGTTAATCACATCTCTACATAACTGATTGTCAATAAAAAACGAGATTCCGGCAAAAGACGGATCTCGTTTTTCCATAGAGACATAATTCATGAAGCCTCGCAAAGCTTCTAACACAAGCGTTTAATTTGAACTCTTAGGCCAGGTATAGCAAACGTCCTGATGCATTAGGACGTTTGCGCGTCGCATTGGCGTTGTCGCTTAATGCTTTTAGGGACTATAGAATGCCCTAACCAATGTGACCAACGCTATACTCGGGTGGTCGGCCTCAGCACTACCTACATTAAGACATTGCACTAGGCGAGTCTAATCAGGCTTGGTCAGCCTGGGCTAGGTTGTTGTTACGTTTACGAACAGCTGCAAGGCCCATGCCAAAGAGACCTGGCAACAAGGCCGGTGTGGGTACAGCAGCCGGGGGCTGATCGCCGCCACCGCCACCGATGCCGCCACCGCCGGTTTCGCCGCCACCAGGGATGCCAGGAGTGGGTACAAACCCGTCAGCTATCTTGCTCCCACCATCACTGGTAGTATCCAATCCCTCAAACATGGCCCATAGCGCCAATACAATGATCGCCATATCAACCACGCCAACAGTCTGGCCAACGCTTGTTGAGCCCGTGTTCGACTGAGAGAGCAAGGGTGAAGAACTGCCCCCAAAAGAGGATTGGCCAAAGCCAGCGGACTGACTGCCAAAAGAACTTACGGAACCTGACGTAGGTGAACTGCTATAACCACTGGAGTGGAAGCTAAAGGCTTGGGCTGGCTCAACCGCCGAGATTAAGGACGTCGCCACCGCCCCTAAAACAACACAGGAAATTTTTTTGAACATAATCTCAAGCAAAAAAGAACAACAAAACCATGAAAAAGATAAGACTTGTGAATGGCAGATGGCTTGAAAAATAGACCCTAACAAGAGCTACACATTGAAAGCGTGCAATTTCTTAAAACGTAAGTAAGGAACTGGACCGACCAAAGACTAGCGCCTGTGTCCTTATTCAAATTCTTGCCTAAGTTTCAGAAAAATAAAAAACAAAACACTGTTTGGTAATAAGAACTTGGTGTCCTATTCAACAGAATTAAATGCCAGCTGCTACAAAATTATAAAATAAGGGTGTTACCGATCCTCGGTATGATTTTATCTGCGAGATACTGTCACATAGCATATTTCACCGATCGGTTCATCCTCTAAATCAGCAACGACAAATAAGATGCTCTGTCAGAAACGCCGTGTGGTGAAACATCGCAGATGGCATCATAGCTTTGACCAGCAATGGTATAGTTCTTGATGTCTTAGACCTGTATAACAGACTGTTTTAAGTGCCTGGAAGTAGTGATGTGGTTTGTTCAAAGGATCTTTACTCTATAAAACAATCTGCTTTTGATTCCTTGTTCTGACGCTTATTTCTTCCTAATAAAGGTCTTTACAGAATTCTATCAGGATATTGTAATTAAGCTAGCGTAAACGCCTGTTTTCGTTACTAAACTCAGTTTTATGTCTAGTAGTGTTTTGCTAACTAAATGATAGAAGAACGACCAAGAGCAGTGTTGTCGAAGCCGATGGAGTTTAGTCCTAAACATAAAAGAACGACGCCTCGATAAAGTGAGGCGTCGTTCTTTTATGTTTAGCCGCAGTCTTAGAACTGTGGTGTTTTGAGTTGGTAAGCTAAAGAGTCTCTTTAGGTCAGCTCACTATTCAATGCCTGACGCTTGGCAACGTACTGTTGTAACACTTGGTTGTGTCCATCTAACTCGCGTTGCATCACAGCATACTGTCTTAAGAGACTAGCTAGCTCTGTCCGTCGTTCAGTCAGTGTGATGGCAATTTGGTCTAGCGTACTTTGCTCTATGGTTAGCATCTGACGCTGATGGGCCAAGTCCATCAGCTCCTGTAGGGGCTCATGGTAGCTGGCTTCTTGCCATAGCGGATCGGGAGACTCGAGACTAGCGACATACATATAGTCTGCAAGTACGGCTTGAGCCGTTTGTCGAAGCTGGCTTTCAATTTGATAGTAGGCTGCGTACAGCTCCCCAATCTGGGTGTTGTCCATGTCAGGATTGCTAAATTCAGCGGCAATTGCATTTTCTAGAGCATGCAGCTCTTGCAGCTGATTTTGATAGCTGGCATCTGTCAGCAGCAAGTTGCTGACCTGGTCAACCTCTTCGGGCTGTAGGGCCAAGATGGAGGTGGTATTGGCAAGTTGCTGACTGAGCTGTTGCGATCGCACCGTCAACTCAGCCTGTCGACTGGCCAAACTGCTGCTGCGGTAAGCCAAAATCGTACGATGGGTCTGCAAATTTTGGGTCGTATGCTTAGCCTGAAACATCTGCATTTCTGACCTCAGCTGCCGTACCTGCTCCTGGATCCCAGGTAGCTGCTGGTCAATAAATTCCAGACCTTTACAAGTACTATCCTTACAGGTGCTGTCACGCCCCTCAGTTGCCGAGCTAAATACGCCAGTCGCCTGCGTCTGTGGGCTCATCACAACCGGAGGTGTGGCCACCTCAACCTCAGCCGCTGCCCGTTTTGCCCTAGTCGTATTAACAGTGTCCGGAGCCGTCGTCTCGGCGGGCTGCCAAAGCCCGGTCTCGGTATGCTGCATCAGAGCACCAGCTGAGCACACCACCGTTGCACCAATGGCCAACGCGGTGTGGTACTGCCATACGGCGGACTGTGGGGACGGCACCGACAGGCCATCCGCCCAGTAATCCTCATTAGAAGGGGTACGTTCAGAGTCTAAATCATTGTCTTGACGCTGGTAGAGCGGCTGATTATCCATGCAGTTGGCCAATAGCCACTGCCAAGATTTAAGAGAATTATCAGTATCAGAAGAGAAAGTCATACCAACGAAGACAGAAACAACGTGACTTGGCTTATACACGTCTACAGAGATTCTAGAAAGTGTCCGGGTATTTACCGGAAATAATCAATGCAACGCTTCCCAGTAGTCTACAAAGCGAACAGTGGTATCCCCGAAAGATTCTGCCATATGGCATAACGCCCGGTTCATCCTCCTAATCAGTCAGGCAAAAATCAAATGCTTACCCTGTTATTTCTGTCCTGAGCATAGGTTCTAACGTTTTACCTGAAGGGTTCTCCGGAAAGAAAGCTAGAAAAACTGTTGCCCCTAAGACGTCCCCTGGACGCTCAGTATAAAAACGTTATACCGAATGTGAGCGGCTAATAAAGTTGATAAAGCTTATGTAAAACCGACTGTTTCTTTCCAGATTATGAAGCTTTAACGAGCAGTAATGAAGTGAATACGAGACATAGCACGCAACAAGTTATTCGCTTCTTAGCTGTATTACAGGCTCCTGTTATTGCTTAAAACGTTTGATTAAGACAGAAGTCAGTTGAATTTTGCAAGGGTACAGCTACCTCTCTACCTTGCTCTCAAATAACTTTTGCGTTATGCGACTCTCGACATACTATCCTACCCCACAGGCGATTTCACCTGAAATACACCGTTCTGCGCACAGTATGCGTAAGCGATGTATGGACATACTGGGTGCCTTGTTGGGGCTATCGATTACCACTATTTTATTTTTTCCCATCGTACTGGCCATTAGGCTAGATTCCCCTGGCCCAATCTTTTATATCCAAAAGCGTTGTGGATTACAGGGCAGACAGTTCAGCATTCTAAAGTTTCGTTCCATGGTGACCAATGCTGAAAAGCTAAAGCACCTGGTAAAAAATGAAGCGGACGGACACATCTTCAAAAACCGAAACGATCCTAGAATTACCCGCGTAGGACAGTTTCTAAGAAAAACGAGCTTAGATGAACTTCCCCAATTTTTAAATGTATTAAAAGGAGAAATGAGCCTGGTTGGCACTCGCCCACCCACATCTGATGAAGTAGCTCACTACTCTAACCAGCATTTTCAACGTCTAAATGTAAAACCCGGTATCACTGGAGAGTGGCAGGTATACGGACGTTCTAATGTAGAAAATTTTGATGAAATTGTACGGATGGATCTGAACTACCAGCGAAAGTGGTCAATAGGCTATGACCTTCTTCTACTGATTAAGACCATCGTTGTTGTGTTGGGTAAACAAGGCGCGTACTAGTAGACGTCCTGTCGGAATATCGACGATATCTTTCTACAGCCTCAGCCGGATTATTCAAATAACAAAATGTATGATTTGTTGACATGTTAAACAGTTAAACGGCCAGTTAAACGACGTTCCTGCATAATTGCCATCTATCTCTCCTTTGTTATGACAAGCCTTCCTAGACCGTTCCCTGCTAAAGTTGGTCGATCGTCTAAAGAACAGGGTATACAACCTTCCGCAGGCAAAAATATTTGCTTGATTGTTGGCCTCACTTGCCTATTGGGTTTTCTGGTTGATACGTTGGTGTTAACTACACCGCCCAACCCATTTGCCCTAGAGTGGCGTGTCAATTTACTTCAACAGATGGGTGATCGCAGCATCGTTTTGCTGTTTTCAGTTGCCCTGCTAATGTATGCCTTCTTTGATCAAAACCGGTTAAAAAGACCACTAGGATTTATTTGTCTGGTTTTAGGTGTAGCCTTTATGCTCTCCTGTGTCTTAGTCATTCGTGATAGCCTAATTTTACAAAAAGAGACCCTGCAAAATATCAGTAACCGAGAACAACAGGTCCAATCTCAAATTAAAGACGGTCGAGGTGATGAATTAAATTTACCTGCACCCGTCACACCTGAACAGCTACAGCAGGCCTCTCAGCAGCTATCTAACCAGGTATCAGCGCTCAAGGCAGATGCTCGTCAGGGCATCACCAAAGCCGGTGTAGCCAGTATGGGAAACCTGATCGCAGTCGGGCTAGGGATGATTGGTCTAGGGCGTTTGGGAATTAAGCGTTTCTAATATCTCAACATCTAACGCGGCTCTTCACGGTTTCAATAGTGAGTGTTATAAAAGTCTCCGTAGCTTTCTCAAAAGAAGGATACGGAGGCTTTTATTTGATACCGTCTGGCAATTTGCTTGGCTACACCGCGATACCAAACATTTTGAACAAGGTCTAGATAGCTATCGTGCGCCTAAAGATTTAGATGATCTCTGCGAATTTTAGTCGCATCTCTTTCCCTATAGAAGAGCCATCTAGGCAACAATATCAAAACTCAAACCATAGGTCTTACCTAGATTGCATGTATCGTGATCCACCACATTCGTATCACTCAGCTCTAGGTTATAGAAATTAA
>ERZ1740059.1896-NODE-1896-length-10435-cov-2.763391_pt1 | contig 10435 bp, 13 predicted proteins | sample MGYA00581744_ERZ1740059 | MGnify/ENA primary metagenome ERZ1740059 (study PRJEB43018, sample SAMN04849738) | marine metagenome | isolation source: floating plastic debris | place: Pacific Ocean | collected 2008-08-28 | study: EMG produced TPA metagenomics... | reverse complement strand
GGGCAACGCAAGGCGGTGACCTCAGCGCTGTTCTTTGTGCTGGGCCTGTCGACGGTGTTCATTATCCTGGGCTTTGCCGCGTCCGCGTTCGGCGCGTTCTTTCTGCAGAACCAGGTGCTCTTTGCCCAGATCTCCGGCGCCGTGATCATCGTCTTCGGCCTGCATTTTCTGGGCGTGTTCCGCATCGGCTTTCTCGACCGCGAGGCGCGGATGGATGCGGGCGACCAGGGTGGGTCGTCCTTTGGGGCATACATCCTCGGGCTTGCCGTTGCCTCTGGCTGGACGCCCTGCTTCGGCCCTCAACTGGGCGCGATCCTGACGCTTGCGGCATCCGAGGCATCCGTGACGCGCGGCACCGTCCTGCTGGGCATCTACGCCGCAGGCCTCGGCATTCCGTTCCTGCTGGCGGCCATGTTCATGAGCCGGGCGATGGGGTTCATGAATCGGATCAAGCGGCACATGGCGCTGATCGAAAAGGTGATGGGGGGCCTTTTGGTCCTGGTCGGGGCGGCGATGCTGACCGGGCTCTTTACCTGGTTCTCGTTCTGGCTGCTCGAGCAGTTTCCGGCGCTCGCCACGCTGGGCTGATCGGTTTCCGACACGGAAACCGGCTGGAAACCGAAGCGGTTTCCGATGGCGCTGCGCCCGGTTTCCGCGTCGGAAACCTGCCGGAAGCTGTGTCAGCTTCCGTCTTACTTTGGCCACGGAACATCGCTACGATGCGCCAAAAGGTGCACAGATGAGCAGTCCGCATCCCCAAACCGTTACGCGCCGCCGGGTGTTTTACATCCCCGGTTACGATCCGATTCATCCCCGTCGTTACCGCGAGCTCTACCGCAAGGAAGGTGCGGCACAGGCGGGCATCTCGGGCTACGACCTGACGCTGACGCCGGCGGCCAAGGGGGCGCATTACGGCTGGCATGTGGATGCTGTGATCGACGGTGCGCAGACCAGGGCGGATGTGGCAGTCCTTGTGTGGTCCGACATCGTTCGGGGCAGTATGGCGGCGTCGATCCCCGCCACCTACCTGCAATTGGTGCGCACCGCCTGGACCTATATCGCGTCGGGCGCGCTGCGCCGGCTGATGCGCCTGCGCAAGGGGCCGGTGATCGCGGCACTTTACCCGGTGGGGATGCTGTTGGGGCAGCTGCTGCTGGCCCTGTTGCTCTGGTCGCTGATCTGGCGTTGGGGTGGCGCGGTCTGGCCCGGCCCTGGCGCCTGGATCGGGGCCGCCCTGGGCGGCGCCGCTTTTGTCGCCGCATTGCGCTGGTTCAAGGCAAAGGATGGCAAGATCTTTGCCTACTACCTCATGCACGACTACGCCTATTCCGCCGCCGCGCGTGGCGCCAACCCGCCCGCGCTCGAGGCGCGGATGGCCGCATTTGCCGACACGATCGCCGAGGCGCTGCGTGAGGGCGCGGATGAGGTGCTGGTGGTCGGCCATTCCTCGGGCGCGCATCTTGCGGTCTCGATCCTGGCCGACCTCATCCGCGCGGGCCGCGTGCCCAGGGATGGTCCGGCGCTTGGGCTTCTGTCGCTGGGGCAGGGCGGGCCGATGGTATCCTTCCTACCCGAGGCGCAGCGCTTGCGCGCAGATCTGCGCTACCTGTCGATGCGCAGTGAACTGGCCTGGGTCGACGTCACCGCGCCCGGCGACGGCTGCGCCTTTGCGCTTTGCGATCCGGTGGCGGTCTCCGGCGTGGCGCCCGAGGGCAAGCGCTGGCCGCTGGTCTTTTCCGCCGCCTTCACCCAGACGCTGAGCCCGGCGCGGTGGAAGGCACTGCGCTGGCGCTTTTTCCGACTGCATTTCCAATACCTCTGCGCCTTCGACCGGCCCAAGGATTACGACTATTTCCAGATCACCGCGGGGCCGGTCACGCTTGCCGACCGCTATGCAGACCGCCCGCCATCGAAATCGCGCATCGACGTGGCCGTCTCGAAATACACCACGGTGGCTGCATGAGGCCGCCCAAACCGCCGAGCCGCCCGGATCGCGTGTCGCTCTGGCGGTATATGCGCCTGTTTCGCGAGGATATCCTTTCGGCCCAGCCTGCGCGGTTGTACCGCGCGTGGATGGCCGAATTTCGCACGCCGTTTTTCCGAAGCTACCTGATGAACCAGCCGGACCTCGTCAAAACGGTACTGCGGGAGCGGCCAGCCGATTTCCCCAAATCCGACCGGATCAGTGAGGGGTTGCGCCCCTTGCTCGGCCATTCCGTCTTTCTCACCAATGGCGCACAGTGGGAACGGCAGCGGCGCATCATCGACCCCGCCTTTGAAGGCGGGCGTCTGCGCGAGACATTCCCCGCGATGTGGGACGCGTCGGAAGCCGCCGCCGCCCGCCTGCCCGCAGGCGTGATCGAGATCGAGGCACAGACCAGCCATGCGGCGGCGGACGTCATCTTTCGCACGCTCTTTTCCCTGCCCATTGAGGACGCGCTGGCGGGGGCGGTGTTCCATGCCTTCCGCGCGTACCAACGCAGCCAGCCGATCCTGAACCTTGCCGCGTTCGTTCCGCTGCCCAAATGGCTTCCCCGCGGGTTTCGGCGCGACACGCGCAGCACGGCCGCCGAGATTAGGCGGCTGATCGCGCAGCTTGTCGACCGGCGTGCGGCAGAGATTGCCGCAGGCACCGCACCGGATGATCTTGCAACCAAGATCATGACAACGCGCGACCCGGAAACCGGCGACACGTTCGATGCCGAAGAGATGGTGGATCAGGTTGCCATTTTCTTTCTTGCGGGGCATGAAACCAGCGCCTCGGCTCTGGCCTGGGCGCTCTACCTCGTCGCACTTTACCCCGAATGGCAGGACCGGATCGCCGCGGAAGCAGCGGCGTTGTCGACCTGCGATTTCGGCGTAATGGCGCGCTTGCCCGCGGCGCGGGACGTGTTCCGCGAGGCGCTGCGCCTTTACCCGCCCGTCCCGATGATGGTGCGCGAGGCACGCGCCGCCGAACGGTTTCGCGACCGCACTGTCGCCCGGGGCAGCCAGATCGTCATCAGCCCCTGGCACCTGCACCGGCACACGCGGCTGTGGGACCAGCCGGATGATTTCGACCCGTCCCGCTGGCAGACGGAAAACGGCAAGGCCTGCATGCGCGACGCCTTTATCCCCTTTTCCGCAGGTGCGCGGGTGTGCACCGGCGCAGGCTTTGCAATGGTCGAGGGGCCGCTGATTCTGGCGCGCCTGCTGCGCGATCATGTGGTTTTGCCGGTGCCGGATCGCGTTCCGGTGCCCGTTGCACACCTGACAGTGCGCGCCAAAGACGGCATCTGGCTAGAAATCCGCGAACGTCAGCGCTAACGGGATTCACCGGGCGTCTTGAATGGGTTACGAGGGGCGCATTGAAGACCGAATTTGCAGGAGTACCCGATGTCCGATTTTGCCAAAATGCGCACGCAGATGGAGCAGGGGGCCGGGTTCATCGCCGCCCTGGACCAGTCGGGGGGCTCCACGCCCAAGGCACTGGCGCTCTATGGTGTCGCGCCCAGCGACTATTCCGGCGACGCCGAGATGTTCGCCGAAATGCAAAAGATGCGTGCGCGCATCATCGAGAGCCCGGATTTCACCGGGGACAAGGTGATCGGCGCGATCCTGTTCGAACGGACGTTGCACGAACGGATCGGTGACACACCCGTGGCCGAGCACCTGTGGAACACCCGCGGCGTGGTGCCGTTTCTCAAGATCGACAAGGGGTTGCAGGATGAGGCGCGGGGCGTTCAGCTGCTCAAGCCAATGCCGGGCCTGGCCGAGCGGCTGGCCGAGGCGCGCGACATGGGTGTCTTTGGCACCAAGGAACGCTCGGTCATTCAGTCGGCGGATGTGGACGGGATCAAGGCCATCGCCGACGATCAGTTCGCGGTGGCGCACGAGGTGATCGCCGCCGGGTTGGTGCCGATCATCGAGCCCGAGGTGAACATACATTCCGAGACCAAGGCGGCCTGCGAGGACCTGCTGGCCGACGCGCTGATGGCGCATGTGGAGCAGCTGTCGCCCGAGCAGGATGTGATGTTGAAGCTGTCGCTGCCAGATGTGCCTGGCCGCTATGACGCGCTGGCGGACCATCCGCGCGTGCTGCGCGTCGTGGCGCTGTCGGGCGGGTATTCGACGGATGAGGCAAGCGCCAAGCTCGCGCAGAACCACAAGATGATCGCAAGCTTCAGCCGGGCCCTGACCGAAGGGTTGCGGCGTGACATGGACGATGCGGGTTTTGTTGCAGCGTTGGGCAAGAATATCGACCAGATCTACCAAGCCTCGATCGCGTAACGGTTTCCGACCCGGAAACCGGCTGGAAACCGACACGGTTTCCGGGGCCAGCGCCGTTTTCCGCGTCGGAAAACAGCCGGAAAGCGTGTCGCTTTCCGGTTACGTCAACGGGCGCACAGGTTCGGTGTTGCAAAAGATGATGATCTGGCCGGCATTCTGCACGGCGCGATAGCCGCGCCGGTCCAGTTCCGCGATGAACACGTCCCGCCCCACCAGACGGTCGATATCGCGTGACCGGCGCCGGATCACGCCGCCTGTCCGGGCGGCTTTGGAGCTGAACAGATCCAGAAGGTATCCATCGGGCGTCAGCGGGGGGCGTGACAGGTCTTGGGCCATGCCACAGCTTTGTCAGGCGATGGTTAATCGTCGGTTAAGCGGCGCAGCACATAGACGCGGATGGCCGAGGCCAGTCCGACATCCGCATGGCGCGCCACGTCGATTTCAGCCGCCAGGACGTTGATGGGCTTGCCGTCCTCTGTCGCGATCCTGCGCAACGCATCCCAAAACTCCGGCTCGAGCGAGACGCTTGTCCGGTGCCCTTTGAGCGTGAGCGAGTGTTTTTGCGGCCGACCGCTCACGTGTCGCGCAGTAAACGCGGGGCCGGGTCGAGCGCGGCCACGCGGGCATAGGTGTTCACCAGACGGGCCAGCGCACCCGTGTTGGCGCGCAGGTTGGGGCGCGCGCACCCGAACGCCCGAATGCGCAGTTTCCGGGCCTCTCTGAACTCAATATCCTGTGAAAGGGTTCCGAGCATCGGGTCAGACATTTCGTGTGCTTATGGCTTTTGCGGGTCAGGGTCGGGATGTTTGCGCGGCGCTGCCAGCGCCTTTGCGTCCAGATCGCGCGTCTGGCGCGACCTCTCGCCCTCGGCCGCCTGTTTCTGCGCCTTGCTCACCCCGAACGCCGCTGCATTGGCATCCGCCCGCGCGCGCTTGTCAGCGCGGGCGCGGGCCTTGCGGGCCTTGTTGAGGTTGATGGGCGTGCTCACTTGGGCCCGATCATGTTTTCCGGGCGCACGACCTCGGCGAACCGTTCTTTGGTGACAAAGCCCCTCTTGACCGCTTCTTCGATCAGTGCTTGTGCGCGGTCTTGGCGACCTTGGTGGCGTTGTCATAGCCGAGCTCGGGGGCCAGCGCCGTGACCAGCATCAGGCTCTCGCGCATCAGCTTGTCGATGCGCACCTCATCAGCCTGCAACCCGTCCACCAGGTTGTCGGTGAACGCCACGCAGGCGTCCCCCATCAGCTGCATCGACTGCAGCACATTATAGGCCATCATCGGCTTGTAGACGTTCAGCTCAAAATGGCCCTGGCTGCCGGCAAAGCCAACGGCGGCGTCGTTGCCCATCACATGGGCACAGACCTGTGTCAGAGCCTCGCACTGGGTCGGGTTGACCTTGCCGGGCATGATGGACGAGCCGGGCTCGTTCTCGGGCAGCATTAGCTCGCCCAGCCCACAGCGGGGGCCGGAGCCCAGCAGCCGGATGTCGTTGGCAATCTTGAAGAGCGACGCCGCAACGGTTTTCAGCGCCCCGGACATCTCGACCATCGCGTCATGCGCGGCCAGTGCTTCGAACTTGTTGGGCGCGGTGACAAAGGGCAGGCCGGTGATGTCGGCCATATGTTCCGCGACCGCCTCGGCCCAGCCGTGTTTTGTATTGAGGCCGGTGCCGACGGCGGTACCGCCTTGCGCCAGCGCGTAGATGCGCGGCAGAGCCGCCTCGATCCGTGCGATGCCCATGGCGACCTGGTGGGCATAGCCGGAAAACTCCTGGCCGAGCGTCAGCGGCGTGGCGTCCTGCGTATGGGTCCGTCCGATCTTGATGATGTCATTGAACGCGTCGGCCTTGGCTGCCAGTGCCGCGTGCAGCTTGTGCAAGCCGGGCAGCAGCACGTCGCGCGCCGTCATCGCGGTTGCGATATGCATTGCCGTCGGGAACGTGTCGTTGGACGATTGCCCCATGTTGCAATGGTCATTCGGATGCACCGGATCCTTGGAACCGATCACCCCGCCCAGAATTTCAATGGCGCGGTTTGCAATCACCTCGTTGGCGTTCATGTTCGACTGTGTGCCCGATCCCGTCTGCCACACGACCAGCGGGAAGTTGTCGTCGAGCTTGCCGTCGACCACTTCGCCCGCCGCCTCGACAATCGCATCGGCCAGACGAGCATCGAGCGTGCCTTGCGCCTTGTTCTGCAGCGCGCACGCCTTTTTGATCACCCCCAGGGCGCGCACGATGGCCACCGGCTGCTTCTCCCACCCGATGGGAAAGTTCATGATCGACCGTTGGGTCTGTGCGCCCCAGTATTTGTCGGACGGAACCTCGAGCGGGCCAAAGCTGTCGGTTTCGGTGCGCGTGGCGGCCATGCGGTTCTCCTGCGATGTCAGTTCCGGTTGTTTGCGTTTACCTGCGCGCGGCTGTGCTCACAAGCGGCAGGCCAGGGGCGGGCCGTGCAAAATCGACACAAATGGTGCAACCTGCCGGGCACCACCCTATATACCTTCGTACAGACGTGCCCGAAAAAAGGACCAGACATGCCCCGCATCCGACTGTTGCCCGCGCTTGGCGGGTCGCTGAGCTTTGTTCTGATCGCCGCGCTGATGGTGATCACCGCACCTGCGCGCGCCGATGACGTATCGCGGTTTGCGGGCAGCTATGAGGGCTCGGCAGAAGTTTCGGCGGCGGACGGCACAAAAATCCCCCGCGACATGAGTGTCGAGGTCAGCGAGACCGAAGACGGGTTTCGCGTGCAATGGACCTCCGTGACCTATCGCACAGACGGGCGGATCAAGGAAAAATCCTACGCCATCGACTTTGTGCCCAGCGGGCGGGCCGCCGTCTATGCGTCCGCGCAGCAAAAGAACGTGTTTGGCCACCTCGTCCAGCTCGACCCGATGAAGGGGGAGCCGTATGTCTGGGCCCGCATCGATGGCGATACGCTGACCGTCTATTCGCTGTTTGTGAGTGAGGAGGGCGGCTATAGCCTGCAGCAATATGATCGCACCCTGGCCGACGGCGGTCTGGATCTGCGGTTTCAGAACATTCGCGACGGGGAAATCCTGCGCGCGGTCGAGACGTTCCTGACGCGGGTGGACTGATCGCGTTTACTTGCGGAAACTGTCCAGGGACACGACATCGGCGGGTTTTCCGTCGCCTTCGTCATCCGCGGTCTCACTGCTCGGCTCGGACGCGGTAATGGCGCTGGTCGGCAGGATCTCCGGCGGTACTGCGGGCGCATCCTCCTGCTCGTCATCTTGCGTCTCAAACCGAAGTCCGAACTCGACCGACGGGTCCACAAAGGTCTTGATGGCGTCGTAGGGAACATAAAGCGGCTCGGGCGCATCCCCGAAATTCAGCGTCACCGCAAAGCCGTCGGCACCCACGTCGAGATTGTCGTACCAGTGCTGCATGACCACCGTCATCTCGCCCGGATACCGGTCGCTGAGCCAATCGGCCAGCTCGGCGTCGGGGTGGCTGGTGTCAAACGTGATGAAGAAGTGATGCGCACCCGGTAATCCGTTCTGCGACACGTCCGTCAGAACCTTGCGTATGAGACCACGCATGGCCTCATGCATCAAATTGCCGTAATCAATGCCGCGGCTCATCTTAACTCTCCGCTATTCATCCTCAGTCTATCCCAATTTGCAGCAGAGGAAAGGGGCAGGGGCGCAATTGCGCAATTATAACGCCCCAAACAGGCCGAGCCCTGCGCCGCAGCCTGCCAAAATGGCGAGACTGCCCAGCAGGCCAAGGCGGACCCACAGCATGAGCACCATCGCAAGGGCGGTCAGCACAAGCGCCCACGGATCGAGGGAGGCAAGCTGTGGCCGTGGGATCGGCAAGGCACCGCCGCTGTCGATCCGGGCAAACAGAACGTGCAGCGCGAACCACACCGACAGGTTCAGGATAACGCCGACAACGGCTGCGGTGATCGCGTTCAAAGCCGCCGACAGGCGCGGCCGCGCGGCAATATGTTCGAGATAGGGACCGGCGGCAAAGATCCACAAAAAGCATGGCGTGAAGGTCACCCACAACGTCAGAACACCCGCCGCAATCGCCAGCCACAGCCCGCCTTGTGCATAGCCTGCCAGCAGCGCCACAAACTCGGTCACGAGGATCAGGGGCCCGGGTGTCGTTTCGGCAAGCCCCAGCGCGTCGATCATCTGGCCGGTGTCGATCCAGCCGTAGTTCTGCACGACCTCCTGGGTCATGTAGGCCAGCACAGCATAGGCCCCGCCAAAGGTCACGACCGCGAGTTTGGAGAAAAAGAGGCCGATCTGCAGCAGGAATTCTTGCACAAATATCCAGCAGGCGATCAACGGGGCGGCCCAAAGTGCGGCCCAGATGGCGACGGTCTTGGCAGTGCCGGTCGGGGCCGTTTCGGGCATGACCGGGGCGTCGGACGGGCGCGCCGTCACATAGCCATAGGCGCCCGCGACAAGCACGATCAGCGGAAAGGGCAAGCCAAGCGCAAAGAGCGACACAAACGCAGCCCCGGCCAAGGCCCAGGCCGCAGGGCCGGTGAGCGCCTTTTTCGCCAGTCGCAACAACGCTTGCAGGACGATGACGATCACGGCCGCCTTGATGCCGAGGAACGCGGCGCGCACCAGCGGCACATCGCCGTACCAGACATATCCCAGCGCCAGCGCCAGGATCACCAGCGCGCCAGGCACCACGAACAACAACCCGGCGAGCAAGCCCCCGATCGTGCCGCGCAGGCACCAGCCGGCATAGGTGGCCAATTGCATCGCCTCGGGGCCAGGCAGCAGCATGCACAGCGACAAGGCGCGCAGGTATTGCTGCTCGGTCAGCCATTTGTGCCGCTCGACCAGATTGTCGTGCATAAGCGCGATCTGCGCCGCGGGCCCGCCAAAGGACAGCACGCCGATACGGCCAAAGACGCGGGTCATCTCGGTCCAGCTGGGGGTCATGGGATGTCCTTTCGCAGCGCGGTCCAGGCGGCGTCGATGACCGGCAGCGCCGCGTCCGCCGTTGCCTCATAGGTGCTGTGCAGACGTCGCAGGCCGGTCAGCAGGGCAGACCAGCCGTCAGGGCGCGGCAGCGCGTCGGCGACAAAGGTGTGGAGCGGGGGCCATGTGAGGCCCGCCGTGATAAGCAGGCCGGCAGGGCCGTTGCCGGTCGCGGTGGCGTCAAAGCGGTCGGCGACGGCGGTGGCCATATCCACCGGGCCCCAAAGGATGCGCGCATCGGGGGCCAACCAGCGGCGCACGACCCAGACCGTCAGGCACGTTGCCGTATCGCAAGGCGGGGACAGAGCGTATGCGGCTGCGGCAACGTCTTCGCGAATCCGGGGCAGTTTCGCGGCCCCCCAGGCCATGACACCGCCGTCAAGCGCAACGGCACGCTGGCCGCGGGCCCGCAGATGCGCGGCCGCGCCGAGGCTGAGCTTGAGGCCTTTTTGGCAGGCCACGACCACATCGCCGGTCGGCATGCCATCGATGTCGCGGTGCGACATGCGCCGCGCACCGGGCAGGCGAAAGGGATCCGCGGCAACATCCTCGGGAATGCAGACGTCGATCAGCGCCGGCGCCTGGGCGGTGCCCAGCACGCGCATGAGGTGTTCGGGTGTGGTGTAGAAATTCTGGTCCATCGGGGCATCCTTTAAGACAAGCAAAAGGATGCGACTTTGGGCCGGTATGACCTGATGGGGCAGCCGCATATTGCCCCGATGCGCAATGCTTAGCCGGGGCGTTGCGGCGCGGTCAACAGGTCATTGCAGCCGTGTGCCCGCCAACAGAACCGCCAGTGCGTTCGAGGGCAACTGCCCCATCTGTTCAAAGAAGCTGAGAAAGTCGAAACTGTGGTACATTTCGACCATTTTGTCCCCCTCGAACCGCACCATGATCTGCCCAAAGACGTGCAGCGGATCGCCGGTTTCGGCGACGTGGCCGCGCACCGCGAGCAAGGCGGTCACCCAATCGCCTTCGTGCATCGGCTTGGCCAAGCGCACGTCAATGCCACCCAGATGCGTGCGCATCAACTGAACCAGGTCTGGCATGTCCGTCGACACCACCGCCATGTCGGGCAGAATGCCCTTGGATGTTGCATCGTCGGCGAGGAATTCGGGTATCGCATCGACGTCGCCTGCCGTCCAGGTCCGGTCAAACCAGTCTTTAAGGATATCGGCTTAGTCGGGCATGGAGGG
>ERZ1740059.1895-NODE-1895-length-10436-cov-9.511415_pt1 | contig 10436 bp, 7 predicted proteins | sample MGYA00581744_ERZ1740059 | MGnify/ENA primary metagenome ERZ1740059 (study PRJEB43018, sample SAMN04849738) | marine metagenome | isolation source: floating plastic debris | place: Pacific Ocean | collected 2008-08-28 | study: EMG produced TPA metagenomics... | reverse complement strand
AAATCTCATCATTGATTCATAGCGAACCGTCAGCGTACGCTACAGTACCCGGTAAAAGTTGAGGAATTAAACCTCCATGTCGCATTCACAGAAATTCAGAACATGCAAGCAAAAATGGATGTTTCATCGCGCCTTTGATTACCAATTCGCAAACTATGTTCTGCTCAGTAATGATTAAGTGAGAACAATGGACGCCCTGGAGTGTATATTTCTTTTTCAAATTGAAATAGAGGTGTGATGAGAATTAGAGTTGGTCCCGGGAGTTGGTTTATAAAACGCCATAAAACGATGGCCATGTGTCTATCTTCATTTCCTCCAAAATTCACTTTCTGGTTATTGGCATAATGCCATATCATATAGAAGTAATGCCTACCATACCATCAGGATTGGGGCTGGGCCGGCTAGTTTCAGTATATGAGCCTCAATTTATTTTGTTTGCATGGCTTTTGTTGCACCCAATTTATGTGTACATAATGATCAGTCATTGCTGAAGCACTCCTTTGTTGTTTACTACAAGCTTGGCTCGTGCCAACATCAACATTAGCCAATCAGCATCAAGTTCTTTTGTCCTGAACCAATTAAAATCACTTTATATTAATATAGATACAAGTGTAGTAAATTTGGCTTCATTTACAATCAGGCACGTGCCATAAAGGGAAGACACAAGACTGGAGTAAGAGAAACTCATGGAGTAAATTTGTGACTGTGGATTTTTCTAATATTTATTGAAGTAAGTTGGGAAGGTACTTTATCACCTAGTAGTGTCTCCACTTTGTCATATTCCTTCTCCTTTGAGAGCATTTTTCACCTGTTTTTTGTCACTTCATCGAAGCATTGTTGTCATCTATCTGTCCAATCCTCTCCTCTTGCACTGGTTTCATTTGAATAATTAACTTAAGTGTGAATGTACCAAGAAGCTGGCTCCTAGAACGCTCAGAGCACTCTTCCACACATGTACATGGGTATTATTTTATCTTGTCAATGTATATAATGTGATCATTCATGTTTTTGCAAATTGTTAGTACAGTAAGTATCTCTCTATGAAACAACATCTACCACAACCACATGGCCTCATGCCATGCATACAATATGATGCAGATGCAGAGCCTGGTGGTGTTGTTCAACTTTAACACAAAATGCATGTTATGCAATATGAAATGTGTGCTAAGACGGAGTACATTGTCAACCTTGGATTAATAGCCTACTACCCATCAAAGGACAGATTTACTAGTGTTGAAATTAGCACCTGAGCTGATGCACTACACTTTCTGCGGAACAGCAAGGCAAACTGATATAATGCTGCTACTGTTACCATACTGCCAACAGTTCGGGAGTACTTGGATATTATATTATTCTAGTGTATATTCATATAAATTGCAGTAGCGTAAATAAATTACAACCACTGACGGTGGCTCAGTCTAAACATGGATTATTATTTTACTTTCAGGTTATAGACGCGCAATCATGTGTAACGTCAAAACTGGACTAGCACTGCTCGTATTTATTATTTCACAGGTAATACCTCTAAAATACATAGATTTACTTTGTATTCTCGAACTGTGGTGTTCATGGGAAAGTAATAAGCTGCTGCATATGAGAGCAAACTTGTCAGAATAGACAGCCAGCTGTGCACATGCTTGATATGCCAATTTACCAGTACCTATAGAAAGAAAAAAATCATCTCTTGTTAAAGTTATCATTGCTCACGTCAACTAAACCAACCTCAAAAACGTTTTGTTTTACAGGTGTCTTCTACTGGAGTATTTAAATTGGAACTCTTACAATTTACAAATGACAACGGATTATTAATAGATCGGACTTGCTGCAATGGACTACTGATAAACGACTCTTGTACACAGCAATGTAGCACATATTTCAGGATATGTTTAAAACACTTCCAAAGAGAGATCACCCTTGATGATCCATGTACCTATGGCGAATTCGTAACCCCTATTATGGGTGGAAACAACATTCAATTTCCTCGTGAAATTGGTGCTTTTGTGAACCCATTGGAATTTAAGATCGACTTTGCTTGGAAGGTAAGAAGTTATCTTAGTACAAGTTTTGTGCAAACAAGAGAGAACTGGCGGGATTGCTGCTGCATGAGAGACAATGATTATTAAGCCGCTTGATTCAGCGAAAATGTGCAGCTGCATCTGTACTTGTGTGTTGGTTAGAATAAACAGTAAAAAGGCAGATGGCCTTGTAAGCTTGCAGATGAAAGCAGGGCACATTATTAGGTATGATTAAAAATAATTGATGAGCACTTTGAGTTTTTTTGAAGACCAACCACCACCCATGGTCTGATAGAATGTTGCAGATAAAGGATTTTACACTATTCGTTTGTGATTTGTAGGGTGATTTCAGTCTGATATTGGAGGCATACCATGAATCTGAAGGTAGGTAAAATCTATAGTACTTATAAGCCATGATGCAAGCTTTGGTTAAGGCATGGGCTGTCTTGTTTGCAGTATCTATAACATTATATCTCTAGAGTGTAGCTATTTCAACATTCGATAGCCGTCAGCTATCTATAGATTTATTTTAATAAATTATTAAAGTTTCATAGTATTGGCATGATTGTATTTGGAGGGGTATCGCAATCGGTGGGATAGGTAATAAAGGCTATCACTGTGTGCAATATTACTCTTATCATGTATTTATGTAGGGTATTCATCCTCATTCCTGGCGATATGTATCCATCCAGGCTAGGAAAGGATTAGGATAGGTGGTGGCGCGTATTTCTAAGGTTATGTGAATTCAAGCAGATGGCACGTGACCCAATCGTTGGGTAAACATGTGAATGGCCCTCCAGTGATAGGATCGCTCTAATGTGGTTTTTCTGTATGTGCTGTCTAACCATGGCTAAGATAGGTTAGCTCTTTTATGAATTTTAATATTAAAGACTCTATTAGAAAAATAACCATTGGCTGGCCGGTGTGTTTAGCTGCAAAATATTGATCAGCAGAATATATTAATCTGCAGCCACTATTAATTATTATCTTGAAATTGCGGTAAAAGTTTAATATTGATATCTGGATTTCATAATCTTCGTCTCAGTCGGTGTGCTGTCTCAGGGAAGCCGAGCTTTCTTCTCAATTCTTTTCCTCATTTATTGGCTGGCAAAAATCATTTTATCATGAAGACATCTGCCTACCTTATTCAAGTAGCGATTATCGTGGTCTATTATACATTATTTGTTACTTTTGCTTGCTATCAAAACAGCGCTAAGGCGGGCAAAACACACAAACAGCTTTTGGATATATTCATTGTGTACTCGCTGGAATAATAAGTTTGAAGGCTTTCGATTGTGAGCTGTGACCGCCACAAGACAATTGTTAGCTCACACTAAAATGGTTTGTAAATGAAACACGTGCCTGTGCCTGGATAACAATAGCCCACCTCTTGGCCCTTTTAGTCTTTTGCTAGTTTTCACCACAAACAAGTGAGGGTTGCGAGATCCTAACCCTGGTTAATACCCGGCCAGTATAGCTTCCATAATCGCTGCTAGAGCCTCTATTAGCATACCACAACAGCTCATCAAAACAGCATTACCTATCCATAAAGAAATGGAATAAACCTTAAATTTAGCTAACAGGGTAGTAAATTGAGTTCAGTAGCTCGGGAATGGTCTTTTCTGGACATTGAAATACAAGCTTTTACTATGTAAAGCAGTTTTGGAAACTTTTCAAAATGTCAAAGCTTTTGTTTCAAGCGCAGAAGCATAAATAAAATTAGGTAACCGTTAGTCACTTTGGATTAGCTTCTGTTTGTTAAATCTGGCTAATTCCATTAACCCATTTGTTACCTTGTATCTGTTCATTGTTGCTAAATTTTAGGTAATAAGCCATAAGTTATTTCTCTAATTGCACCAATCTATTATGTTATTATTGTTTTTGTGATATGCAGGCATGGTGCATTAGTGAATCAGGTACAACAAATAAATAGCGAGATTATTATATAATCTTCCTTTCTCTCTGTTGACGTGGCTGACCTGACGTTATGTTTGTTTGTTACAGTGGCACAGCTCATCACCTCTCTGAGGGGTTCTAGTAGCCTGCTGCCGTCAGAGGGCTGGAAAAACCAGACATGGAACAGCTCCAATGTTGAGTCTCCACAGTCTATGAGATTTGGTTATAAGATTGAGTGTGACGCCAATTTCTTCGGAGATTCGTGCACAAAAATCTGTATACCAAGAAATGATGATCTAGGACATTATGAATGTGGGCCTAATGGTGAGACGATCTGCCGACAAGGATGGGAAGGACCCTTCTGTACTGAACGTAAGTGTGCCACTACCTTACAACAGTGTCTGTGAGAACCGCGGCAGCTGATTACAACCGCTGCCAAGGATGTGTGTAGTGTAGCGGGTGGTGGCTCTATTTATTACATACACCATCCACTACCCTGGTTAAATAAACTGGCTGTTTATGATGATATGTTATCTGATGGGTAGTTCGTGAGATACGTTCACCTATGCTGCCTGGATTCATGCGGGTTCATTCAACTACGCAGCGTAACTGGCAAATCCATAGCCTACCTGGATCCCTCCCTCACTCTATCTGTGTGTGTATCAGCAATCCTGTGTATTCCACCGGCTAATGTTGCTGCCTCAGCAATGCCGTACATAGCCTCCATACACTCAACCCTCGTTAATTAGGCATCAGGCCAATGTATCAAACTTTGAGAACAGAACACAATCATCAAAGCCTGGCCACGTCTGCTGCTGCTGGCTGAGCCTGCTGCTGCCGTTTGAGAGTAGATAGCGCTGCCGTGACTGTACGTAACAGCAGCGAGAAAACATCAGACCAAACCTTCACATGTGAGAGTAAATCTGATCAGTTAGAATGGCCACGGCTGCTACTTCATCTCCTAGCAGACATTTACAAATGAGATATTCTAACATTGTATTCACCGCTAAATCCTTCTTCTAAATATCATGCCATCGTATCATAAAGTAGAGCTAGCTAGGGCGAATATGTATGATATGTGTATTCTGATGATTTAAAGCACGGATAAGATGCCTATCACCTAATTAATAATGTTACAAGTCTCACAATAGCTATTAAAAACCTTCAAGTGTCACTGGTTTAATTGTGTACCACTCATGTCAGTGGCAGGGAAGATCTGACCAGTTAGATTCAGGCCTCTGCACTGCTGCTCAGTTTATGGCCTTTTAGGGGGAAGTGGCAGGATAGAGCAGGTGCCCCTAGTCATCCAATAGAATACAACCACTGTAAATAAGTAATATAGATATTCAGGTGAATTAATATAAGCGGGAGTTTTACTTAAAATGCATATTTATAATGTCTAATGCTATGTTGTCACTGTTGAATCTTGAGATCTCTGGCCATTGTCTGCCTGTTGCGATGATTGAAGGTTTTCATTGTCTGCTATGTTTAAGATGACGGATAATAAAGTGAAGATTTGGAAACATCTGTCTTGTTTTCAAATCATTACTTCCCCTCGATATAAAACTGATGCTGCATAGTGCTGCATATGTGATGGAATTGAGTGTTTAGAAGGACTATAGTAAGGACAGCAGCTGCTGTACCATACCTGACACTATAGCAACCAAGGATGACATACAATTCTTTCTCTGTTTGTTACCAGTACCGGTATTGATGATTATTCTATTCTCTATTTTCAGCCATCTGTCTGGAAGGCTGTCATTCCGAGCATGGCTACTGTCGCCAGCCTAACGAGTGCAGGTAATGAAACAATTCCTTGGTTAATATTCCGCAAACAACCAACTCTAAAGTGTGCACTTTTTATGTTGCTTTATTTGCCCTGACATGGCTAAAATAGACTGTTTCTAAACTTAGTTATATCAAGTTTTCTGCGTTTTCCTAATAGTTATGTTGTGTATTTATGTATTTTTATAGCTGTCGAGTTGGATGGCAGGGACGTCTCTGTAATGAATGTCTCACTTATCCAGACTGTCAGCAAGGCTACTGTGAGAAGGCATTCGAGTGTACCTGTTACGAGGGCTGGGGTGGTCTCTACTGTAATCAAGGTAACACAACTCTACCGACTATTAAAGCACTGGCTGAGAGAAAAAAATTCTCACAGTTTTGCTGTATATTATTAGCTCTCTCTTTCATGTACGTTGGCAGTAATAAATTATAACATTGTTTTATACACTGCCACGCGCTGTGTCAAAGATAAGCTGCATACACAATACTCTAAAGTGGGCCGGCTCAAGTGCCCATGTTGACATATATGTCTCAACTACATGCATGTGCTTAATATGAGCTGACTGATATAATTGCTTAATAATCGGCCTAAGAGCAAACTGCACACGACACACAAGGCCAATTGTTGCATCTCCTTTGACCAGTTGTCATCATTGGATAAAAAGCGCACACCTGGCACATATTTTACTTGATAGCCGTGGGACCCGACTTCACACACAAGGTTAAGTGTACACATTGTGAAAAATAAGTGGTTTGTTTCTGCTTATTATGACCTTTAAAGTAAACAATCTTATGATAGTTTCAAAGCGTGAATAGCGGCGGCGCTAAGGCCTGTGTAATCTGTATTTCGAGCCTGGAGCACGCGCCTCTGTTGTATCGCCAGCAGACTTATTTCCTTGTTTTGACTCTGCTGCGAGAAAGCAGCGCTGCTCGACTTGTTATTTACCTGACTGCACAGCAGAACCAGTGGTCTCAGACTGCTGCAGGTATAACGACCACAGCAGGATCTTTCATCAAAGTGTAGAGGCTACCGCTCCGCGCCGCCGACAATCAATCGCTGTGACAGTCAATCAATAAGTGACATGCTCTACACTAGAAGAAAAGCAGTGCCACAGTGGTATTGTGTGAGGCTTTGCTGCGTTGTCGACTTTCTGTCAGCCCCTTCCTCTAACACTAGCCGTAATTTGTTTGTTTTCTGAATATAAAATTACCTGGCCTGTAGGGTTTTATCAAAGATGCTACTTGAAACTTCCAATATTCTTTAGCTGTTCTGTGTCTTATATCATGCCGGCGACTACGACGTCCCACATGTTACATCCGACAAGGCTCGGCTCGTGTCAATACTGTGGTGGTAACAAATTCTCGTTAAATTTTAATTGTTTTATTTAACCATAGAAGACAATGTTTTAGGATAATTAATACAAGAAGTACCGAGTGCACCTGGTCTAATTGTATCAAATCGATAAGCTCTTTTCATTTCCACCTGAATAGATTGCATTTATATTGAGCCAGCAATGATCAGTGCTGTTTTATAGTTTATATTGTTGACTGGATTCCTGCTGACCATAATCATCACTACATACATACAACGATACCCAAACAAAATAACAACACAACTAGTAGTGTCATCCCTATGGTCTCCTCCGCTTGTCTTTTTTTAAAATAAAAATTCAACATTGTTCTTGGGAAGCATTTAACATTTCACTTAATAAAACCTCACAAATAATTAACCTTTCTTAGCAAATTAGTGGGGAGAGAAAGTGTGCCACTCAGCCAATCAGATTGTCAGGAATATAATCTGTCACTCAGCCAGCCATCCAGGGTATCAGCTACCGACATGCGCTGAGCAAGCAAGCGCTGTAATTTATATTACAATGTACTGTATCCACAGCAATGTCACAACCTCCACAGGGCGCTATACTAAAGCTAATCCGCATCATACAACGGGAGTAAATAAATCCCATCCTTGCGTAGCTCACACTAATTTATGTGGCAGATGGCAATCAAAATTCTGTAATTAGGCCTCGATACAAAGGCATTGCTGTTTAATCTCAAAATATGAACTAGAATCAGGCTAAATTGCCAGCGATTTGGTATTATTTTCAGAAGAGTGTGGCAGCGTGTGACCAACCGGCAGCGGTTGTTTCTGATTGTCTGTGTTGTATAATGTGGTATATTTCTTGTGATGTTACAGATCTGAATTACTGTACGAACAACAGACCTTGTCAAAATGGCGGTACATGTACTAACACAGGACAAGGGTCGTATACATGTACATGTCCTGTAGGATATACAGGGGTGAACTGTGAGACAGAGGTGGATAACTGTAGAATCAACCCCTGTCAAAACGGCGGTGTCTGCAAGGTAAGAATAAACTCGATTATAAAATGTGGTACCGGTATTACCAGCGGACCTGCGAGCATTTATTCTGACATTGGGTATGACCTGTTCGTTAAATGTCAAAACCAAGATTGTGCCACATTTTGATTTGCCCTGTGGGAGAAAGTTGGATGTTATTTGAGAGCATTTCTAATTATAAAAGTGTGTCATGGTGAGATGAGATGTAGTTATAGAGGGTTGGTGATATTACTCTGGGGTGTTGTTGAGTTAATATTCGCTGGAGCTCTGGTGAAATTACCGATTATAAGACTGGCGCACTCTCAATATGCAAAATTTGTTCTAAAAACTGATCATCGAGGCTGTTGAGTGAGATGATATTATAATTGTCTCCTATCATGTTTTATATGAAGGAATAATGCTAATATAATTGATCCTTGCATGTCATTTATTAAATTAGCAGCGGTATTGTATGTTGTCAGCAGACCCGATATACTGGTACAATCATTGATTTGGCATCGCTTAACCTCTACCCGCCTCAGACCATCAATAGAAATCTCCAGTGCTTGTCCTGTCTCATGTATAACAGTTAATGGTGATGATACGTTATATTGTATACTATGTATTGTATGTGATGTATGTACGATGTTTGTAGGATATCGGTAATGATTACTTGTGCGAGTGTCCGCTCGGTTACGCCGGATCTCAGTGCCAGATATCAGCCGCTCGATGTGATGAGAACCCCTGCTCTAACGGTGGTACCTGTGAACCTATCGGATCATCTTATCGCTGTCACTGTACCGCAGGCTGGTCTGGTGTCAACTGTCAGCAGGAGCGTAACGAATGTATGTCTGTAGACACCCCCTGTCAAAACGGTAAGTCATTATCCACCCCTTCTTAATAACTACCGGTGGTGCTGGTCTGGGAACAGAGCCGTAAACAATAACATGTGTATCAATCCCTCCACGCTGTATCAACAAGATATCTCACAAGATCTGGAATGTAATCAAATCTTGACCAGAACACGGCGCTGAATCATTTACTCGCGCCTCTAATAGCAACGCAACCACCAGCCAATCATTAATCCTTCGCTCATCTCACAGCAGCAATACGCAACATTATAAAACCATCTCAATAATATCAAAACATGCCTCCATACATACATTCCCCGTCGATCGCCACACACTATGTGTGTAAACAAGCCTGTAAAACTGTGATGAACCGACAGAAACCAGGCTCATCGCTAGAACTAGTTAACAACATTGGCCAGACAGTATAACGCCCAGACTTTGGTGCATTCTAATTGCGTTGGCGGATTTGTTTATTCCTCCTCATAAAGTTCCATAAAACTATTATGCCGAATAAGAGCCTCACTGCAAACTGCGCTGCCGCAAAGTCAGCAGACCCTGCCTGCGCAAAGTGCCGATTCATTGCTTCTAATCAAAGAGTTATTTCCTCCTCCAGTAAGACACTAATTACAGAATACGGAGCCCGGTAACTGTGTCTTATCGGAGGCCACTCCGTGTGTCGTCTTAGGTGGTTTGTGATAACATGAAGTGCTGGTGAGATATTAATTCTGCTGACTTCAATGAGATATTAATTGGTAGATGAGAGGCTGCCTGCGGCGCAGATTGTTGACAGAGTCATCGTGACAGATTAGTTAGGACAAGGTGTGAGGCAGCCAGTGATGTAAGCTGACTTCAGAACCGTGCCGCGCTGCCCGATCTAGCGTCACTCGCCCCGAGCTCTCTCTATTAGTCAAATTACCTGCTTATTTCTCTCTTCTCACGGGGATTATATCGGTGCTTGGCAATGAATCGCTGAATTATTGGCGGCCATTACAAGCAGCACAAAATGTTAAATTGTCTCTTATGTAATCCCATATTGATTTTTATATTAATAACAAACCCATAAATGTGCGCATTGTGTTTGAAAAATTGAATCTTTCGATATTGGCAGTCTGCCGAAGCCAATTTGACAACAACTCATGTCATTAAACTGTAGAGTTTCAGGCCAGGAGTACTGTACCATAGTCCTCCATCCATCCCTGCTTAAATTATACCTCTTTATCCCAACCATCAAACATATCTCATTCATTGGTTCTGCATAAAGAGCGTTATATAACGAAATGATTACTTTTTTACAGGCGGTACATGTATTGATGGTATGAACTCATACACATGTGCTTGTCCGGACGGATTCTCTGGAGAACACTGCGAGGTGGACGAGGATGAGTGTGCTGGGGAGAACCCTTGTCAGAATGGAGGGCAGTGTGTGGACGAGGCTAACGGTTATAAGTGTCGATGCAGACCTGGTTTTGTGGGAGATCTGTGTCAGACTGATGTGGATGACTGTGTCACTCGGCCCTGCGCCAACGGAGGTAAGCTACAAAATAATCACCTC
>ERZ1740059.1894-NODE-1894-length-10443-cov-6.654313_pt1 | contig 10443 bp, 10 predicted proteins | sample MGYA00581744_ERZ1740059 | MGnify/ENA primary metagenome ERZ1740059 (study PRJEB43018, sample SAMN04849738) | marine metagenome | isolation source: floating plastic debris | place: Pacific Ocean | collected 2008-08-28 | study: EMG produced TPA metagenomics... | reverse complement strand
TTCGCGTCGACCCGCGCCTGTTCCGCATCAATGAAGATGATAATGAGGAAGATGAGCGCTGATTGAGATCAGATCAGAAAATGCAAAAAGCCAGATCGTTTGACACGATCCGGCTTTTTTTTGGTCCGCGCACATCCCCACGACTCACGTGAACTCTGGTCGAAACCCCAAGCAACTGCGATTGCCCAATTGATCGGCTTCGTTGGTTTTTACATACCAGTGGTATGTGGTGGGTCAACTAGAAATCGCATACTGCAATGGCGAAACGATCAAAACTAGATGCAAAAAAGACACGCGAAGATTTGATCGGCGCGGCGATGAGACAGTTTGAACAGCAAGGTTATGCTGACACGTCCATCAATGATATTTGTAAAGATGTCGGGATCACAAAGGGGGCGCTGTTTCACCATTTCCCGACCAAGCGGGATCTGTTCCTCGAAGTTTGGACACGCCTGCAAGTTGCGATGGATGCCGAAGCGCGCGCGGCCGCGATTGAAGCCCGCAGTCTGACTGATCCGTACAGCGCCTTTTTGGCCGGATGCGGCGTCTATCTGAAATTTGCGACGCGTCGGGATTATCAGAAAATCGTCCTCATTGATGGACCGGCCATTCTGGGGCTGCAAGGCTGGTACGAAAGCGACCATGATCTCGGCACGCAAAATGTCGAAGCCGGTATCCGTTATCTTGCCAAGAAAGGCATCGTCGAAGAGTCCCGTGTGTCCGCTTTGGCCGTGATGATTCAGAGCGCACTGAACGGCGCTGGCTTCGCGCTTGCGCGTCACCAATCCGACGTCACGCCGGACGCAATCTATGATGCGTTCGAAGCGATGGTGAAAGGCCTGCGCTAGGCGCTCATCAAATCCGCGAACCGCCGGAACAGGTAGAAACTGTCCTGAGGACCAGGGCTGGCTTCCGGGTGATGCTGCACGGAGATGATTGGCTTGCCAGCCACCGCCAGACCCGAATTGGTGCCGTCAAACAGCGAGCGATGGCTTTCCTCCACCCCGTCCGGGAGGGTTGACGGGTCGACCGTGAAGCCATGATTCATCGACACGATTTCCACCTTGCCGGTCGCGAGGTCTTTGACCGGATGATTGGCGCCGTGATGGCCTTGCGCCATTTTCATCGTCTTGGCCCCGAGAGTCAGGGCAAGCAATTGGTGCCCGAGGCAAATGCCCAGGATCGGGATCCCGCTTTCGACCAGGGCTTGCAATAAAGGTCCGGCACGCTCAAACGTTGCCGCGGGATCGCCTGGGCCGTTGGAGAGCACCACGCCATCCGGCTTCAGGGCCTGGATCGTCTCGAAATCGGTATCACCGTTCACAATTGTTGCGCGGGCGCCGACATCGGACAGATTGCGCAATATGTTCTTTTTGACGCCGAAATCGACCACGACCACATGTTTTTCCGGGCTGGATTGTTCGGAGAACCCGCTGCCAAGCGCCCAGAGGCGCTCGGAATGATCGAATTTTGCATCGGCATCGACATTTGCGGCCAGATCCGCCGCTTCCAGGCCTTGCCAGGCGCGGGCCGCCTGAACCAAGGCCTCCGTGTCGATCTCGCCTTCCGGGGCATATTGGATGGCACATTTCTGCATGCCTTGTTCGCGTATCAGGCGAGTCAGCGCACGCGTATCAACGCCGGACAGGCCGACAATGCCCTTTTTTGCCAGCCAGGCATCAAAATGGTCCTCCGCCCGCCAGTTTGAGGGCGGGGTGATCGCGTCGCGAAATACCGTCCCGACCGCTGCTTTTGCGGCGTTTACGCTGGATTCTTCGTGATCTTCAGGGTTTGCACCAACATTCCCGATATGGGGAAAGGTGAACAGAACGACCTGTTCCGCATATGAAGGATCGGTCAGAATCTCCTGATATCCAGTCATCGCCGTATTGAAACAAAGCTCGCCAACCGCAATGCCGACGGTGCCGGCGCCGATTCCGAGGAAAACCGTACCGTCCGCAAGGGCCAGGGCACCACTCGCCTGTCTGGTGAAACCGGATTGATTTTTGTCATTCATGCCCTTACCTCCGTCTTTCCGCTGGACTCATATCCACTCTGCTGCCTTAACGGTTTCTCAGGCAAACGGGTGGCAAATAGGGTGCTGCGGCCGGGACCGTCAAGCGGTTTTGGAGGAGAAAGCGGCTTTTTGAGGCGTTCATATGGGTCAATTGGATCAAACCGTCCAAATCACACTAAGAAATCGTATCAACTCTGCGCTCGACAAAGCCGAGGCGGACGATGCGAATGGTGTTGTTGCGCAGACATTGCGCCTGGTGAAATGCGCCATGGATGATCGCGACGTGATCGCGCGCAGTCGAGGTGAATGCGACGGATGCGACGATGAGGTAATTGTCGAATTGCTGGAGACCATGGTCGCTTTGCGCGAACAGTCGATCAAGCAATATGATGATGCTGGCCGGGTCGTCGATGCCGAACGCGAACGCGAAGAATTGGATGTGATCGCGAATTTCCTGCCGAAACCTCTGGCGGGAGACGCGCTCAACGTGGCGGCCGAAACCGTGGTGCGTGAATTACGCGCTCAGAAGCTCAAGGATGTTGGGCGCTGCATGTCCGCTTTGCGCGAAAAATATCCCGGCCAGATCGAGTGTGGCCCCGCCAGCAAAGCTGTTCGCGCTGCGATAGGCTAGACCTGACCCCCTGAAATGAAGCATGCTGCACCCAACCGAACGGGAGGGTGACAGAATGAAGTCGATTATTATTGCACTCGTGGCACTGATCGCTGGCGCGTTTATTGGCGGCTTTACCTATTACAGCTTTGTACCACCGCCGACGGATGTCATGGTGCGGGCTGCGGCGTTTGAAGGCGATCAGGATTATTTCTTCCAGAATGCGAGCGAGCTTTACCCGACCCGGACCGTGGCATCGTCCGAAGACAGCGCGCCCCTGCCGCGCGTGGAGGGGCAACTGGACGGGTTTACTTATGTTTATGAGGGTGAAACACGGCCGCTCGCCGATCTGTACACCGTTATGGAGACGTCCGGTCTGATCATCCTTCATGAGGGTCAAATTGTTCATGAATCCTATGGTCGGGGCGCAGATTCCGGCACGCGGTTCACAACCTGGTCCCTGGTCAAGTCGATCACATCGACCCTGGTCGGTGTCGCGGTGGCAGACGGCTTGATTGAAAGCGTCGACGATCAATTGGTCAAATACCTGCCTGAGATTGAGGGCACGGCTTATGATGGCGTGACCATCAAACAGGCGTTGCAAATGTCGTCCGGCATTCGCTACGACCCGGATCTCTGGCAAGGCAAAATGGACGATACGATTGAGTTCATGACCCAGAGTGTCGTGATGGGCCGGACGCCGGCCTTTGATCTCGCCATTGCCTATGAACGTGAGCATGAGCCGGGGACCGTGTTCAATTACAATACGGCGGAAAGCCAGGTTCTCCTGGAACTGGTGCGGCGGGTCAGCGGCATGGATGCGGCGGATTATCTCGAACAGAGGCTGTGGCGACCACTCGGCATGGAACATTCCGGGGCCTGGATCATAGATCATCCGGGGTCAACCGGTGCTGAAGTGGGCGGCGCCATGTTCAATGCCGCGCTGCGCGACTGGGCCCGGCTCGGTCTGTTCATTGAACAGGGCGGCGTTTGGCAGGGGGAACAGATCCTGCCGGTAGACTGGGTTGATCGCGCCACCGTCTCTGACGAGGCGCACATTCTGCCCGGCGAAGTCCACCCCAATCCCAATCGCGGTTATGCCTGGCATTGGTGGACATATGCGGATGGCACATTCACGGCGTCCGGTGCGAATGGGCAGACGCTCTATATCGATCGCGAGAATGACATTGTTGTCGCCCGCTCCAGTGCCTGGCCGGAAGGCTATGTTCGGGCGCATGACGATCAGAGCTTTGCGATGTACAAGGCGCTCGCCGACTGGTTCGCCGCGGCGGAGATCCGTCCCGGTACCGGTGGCGAAGAGATTGTTGCGGAAACGCCCTAGGCGGCGACCTGGAAACGGTTGCGCCCCTGATCCTTGGCTTCGTAAAGGGCATTGTCGGCGCGTGACAGGACCGAGCTGACAGAGTCCCGCGGATGCGCGATCCCGACGCCGAGGCTGGCTGAGACGTGAATGGCCTTGCCCTGATAATCGCAAGGGGCAGAGGCGATGCGGGCGCGGATAATTTCGGCGCGCTGATGCAGGGCGGCAATGGTCTCATATGGCATCAGGACGGCAAACTCTTCTCCACCGAGACGTGCCACCAGACTGTCTTCAGGACAGGCCGCGACGATTTGCTGGGAGGCGTGGATCAACACTTCATCGCCGGCATCATGGCCATGGACATCATTCACCTGTTTGAAGTGATCGAGATCAATGATCATCAGGGACAGGCCGGAATACTCAAAATCCGTCATGTCAAACAGTTCGGTCGCGGCATGCATAAAGGCCCGACGATTGGCGAGGCCGGTCATTTCGTCGGTGCGCGCCAGTTTTGAAATCGCCAGCATGCGCCGATGGTTGCGCACAGATTGATTGCCGACAATTCCCGTGCAGAGCGGTACGATGATCAGCGGCAGGATAATGGCCGTGCGCATCGCCTGATGATGGATCTGTGGATCATAGGCGCGGGTTGTGTACCACGTTGTCAGGCCCGCAATTGCAACAGCAATGACGAGAATGACCAGGCTGGTCGTCAGCATGCTGGCCGCAAAATCGCGCTCCGACGGCACGTCATAGAGTTCGGGTCTTCGAGTCACTGATTTTTCCACCTGTGCCCAATTTACGCCATCAGCCCTAGGGGAGTGTTGAATCGATCGATGAAATTTGACCAAAATGTCGGTTTTTCACCCGATCCCAGCCTGGCGCTTCGCGCTGCGCCATCAACGCGCTATATACGAATCATGAGCGGCCCTATTCGCATTCCAGACGGCTTTGTCGATGAGCTGAAAGCCCGCATCCGGCCCTCGGATGTGATTGGCCGGAAAGTGAAGCTGAAAAAGCAGGGCAAGGAATGGGTGGGTCTGTCGCCGTTCACGAATGAGAAAACCCCCAGCTTTTACGTCAATGACCAGAAGAAAATTTTCAAATGTTTCTCCTCCGGGATCGGTGGAGATGTGATTTCCTTCGTCATGGAGACGGAACGACTATCCTTCATGGAAGCGGTGGAGAAACTGGCTGACGAGGCCGGTATGACCTTACCGAAGGCGACGCCGGAAAGTCAGGAACAGTATGATCGCCGGCAGCGGCTTTATGCGGCGTGCGAAGCCGCGACGGCCTATTTCGAGGACTGCCTGCGCGCGCCGGAAGGGGCGGAGGCCCGGCGCTATCTCGAAAATCGGGGACTACGGCCGGATCGCTGGAGTGCCTATCGCCTGGGCTTCTCGCCGGATGACTGGCGCAAGACGATTGAGCATTTGAAATCGAAACACTTTTCGATGAGCGAGATCGTCGAGGCGGGGTTGGCCGTCGAGAAAGACGGTGGCGGGGAGCCCTATGACCGGTTCCGTGGGCGACTGATGTTCCCGATTGAGGACCCGCGCGGGCAAGTTATCGCCTTTGGCGGCCGCGGCCTGCAGCCCGATGCCAAACCTAAATATCTCAACTCTTCCGACACGCCGCTCTTCCATAAGTCGCGCGTGCTGTATCGCTATAAGGCGGCCCGCGAAGCTTTTGGCGGCACCGAAGAGGGCGGGCTGATCGTGTGCGAAGGATATATGGATGTCATCGCCTTGAGCGAAGCCGGATTTGCCCATGCCGTGGCGCCGCTTGGCACAGCCTTGACCGAGGATCAGCTTGGTCTGCTCTGGCGCGCCGGGCCGGAACCGGTGTTATGTTTTGATGGCGACCGCGCTGGACTGGGCGCCGCCTATCGGTCGATCGAACGGGCTTTGCCCGGATTGCAGCCGGGGCGCAGCGTATTCTTCTGTCTTCTCTCTGATGGTGTGGACCCGGATGATCTGATCCGCGAAAATGGCCCGGCGGCCATGGGCAAGGCGCTGGATGGCGCGTTGCCGCTGGTCGAAGTGCTTTGGCGCCGCGAGCGCGATCTTGAGCCGGTTGATACGCCCGAGCGCCAGGCCGGTCTTGAACAGCGCCTGATGCAGGCGGCGAGTACGATCCAGAATGGCGCCGTCAAATCTGCCTATGAACGGGAATTGAAAGCCCGGATGAAGGATTATCTCTGGCAGATCCGGTCGGCGAATCGCGGCAGCGGTCGACCGCCAGCACGTGGCGGTCAGGTCGTCGCGCCGGCTCTGCGTGGCGGCCCGCCGGCCAAGACAAGAGGGCTCGGCCTGGTTGTGCGGGCGGTCGACCATCACCACCTGGCCGAGATTGGGTTTGAGGCGCTGGCGGTGGCGGAGTTTCCCGATGCCGACGTTTCAGCCATACGGGACGCGCTAATCAGCCAAAATACTGCTGAATCAGGTGTTGACCGGGCGGCGCTCAGCCACCATTTAGAGAGCCTTGGAAAATTGCGCGCTGCAGAACTGTTAACAAACTATCCCGACATCCCAGAAATCCCCCTTGGCGGGTCAGAGGAGCGGGAATGGCTAATCGCCCTGGAGCAGTATGCACGCCTAGATGGCACGGATCGGTCCGGCCGTAATCCGGGAGAGGCCTTCGCCACTCCAGAGGATGCGCGTCACCGTCATCGACTCGTGTCAGAGCGAAGGGCACGGACAGCGCGCCTCAATGAGGCGGCAGAAAAGGCAGATCAGAGCTGATCGTCCTTTTACGGAATTGAAATTGTATGTTGCGACATGGCGCGCAGCGGACAGGAGCGATACATGGCGAAAGCCAAAGCGGAAGTACTTGAAGATACCGAAGACCGTCCGGTCCTCGATCTCAGTGACACCAAAGTCAAAAAGTTTCTCAAAGACGCCAAAGCCAAAGGCTATGTGACGCTTGAGCAATTGAACAAGGTCCTGCCTGAGGATGAACTGTCCTCGGACCGGATCGAAGACACAATGGCCATGTTGTCAGAGCAGGGCATCACCGTCGTCGACAGCGAGGAAGAGGGTGAGGCTGCTGCCAAGTCGACTGCCGTTGCCACGACCGGAACGACCGGCGCTGTCACCAAGAAGGGCAATGCCCGCGGATCAGACCGGACCGATGATCCCGTGCGCATGTATTTGCGCGAGATGGGCGCGGTCGAGCTTCTGTCCCGTGAAGGCGAGATCGCGATTGCCAAACGGATCGAAGCTGGCCGCGATGCGATGATCCGGGGCCTGTGTGAATCGCCGCTGACCTTTGAAGCCATGATGGTCTGGCGCGATGAGCTGGTAAATGAACGCATCCTGCTGCGTGATCTGATCGACCTGGAAGCGACTTATGGCGCGGAAAATCCGGCGCCGGAAGAAGACGAGCTCGACGAGGAAGAAGCCGAAGCGCGTGAGAATGAAACCGTCGAAGAGCGCCATGCCCGCGAAGAGCGCGAGGATGAAGAAGAAGGCGCGGCCATGTCCATGTCCGGCATGGAAGCGGAGCTGCGCGATGGCGTGCTCGACAAACTGGACGATATTGCCGGCGGCTTTGCCAAATTCCGCAAGCTGCAGGAAAAACTGGTCACGCGTCGCATGGCTGGCAAGGGTCTGACGCCGAAAGACCAGGAAAATTATGACGGAATTTCGCAAAATATTGTCGATGAGCTGAAGACCATGCACATCAACAATGCGCGGATCGAGGCGCTGGTTGAACAGCTTTATGCCATCAACAAGAAGCTGATGGGTCTCGAAGGCCAGCTGATGCGGCTTGCCGATGCGCATGGTGTGCCGCGCTCTGAATTCCTCAAAAACTATTTTGGCCGCGAGCTGGATCCGAACTGGGTCGAAGACGTGGCCGCCATGTCGAAAAAATGGGAACGCTTCACCGAGCGCGAGACCGGAAAGATTGCCGACATTCGCGGCGAGATTCAGATGGTCGCCCAGGAAATCGGTATCCCGATCGACGATTACCGCAAGATTGTTCAGCGGGTTCAGAAAGGCGAACGCGAAGCGCGCATCGCCAAGAAGGAAATGGTCGAGGCCAATCTGCGTCTGGTGATCTCGATCGCCAAGAAGTACACCAATCGCGGCCTGCAATTCCTGGATCTGATTCAGGAAGGCAATATCGGTCTGATGAAGGCGGTCGATAAGTTTGAATATCGCCGCGGCTATAAATTCTCGACCTATGCGACCTGGTGGATCCGGCAGGCCATCACCCGGTCAATCGCCGACCAGGCACGGACCATTCGTATTCCGGTGCACATGATTGAGACAATCAACAAGATTGTCCGCTCACAGCGCCAGATGTTGCACGAGATTGGCCGCGAACCGACGCCGGAAGAGCTGGCCGAAAAGCTGGGCCTGCCGCTGGAGAAGATCCGCAAGGTTCTGAAAATTGCCAAAGAGCCGATCTCGCTCGAGACGCCGATTGGTGATGATGAAGATTCCAATCTCGGTGACTTTATCGAAGACAAGGCGGCTTTGTTGCCGGTCGATGCAGCGATCCAGTCCAACCTGCGTGAAACCACGACTCGCGTGCTGGCCTCCCTGACCCCGCGCGAGGAACGGGTTCTGCGCATGCGGTTCGGCATTGGCATGAATACCGACCACACGCTGGAAGAAGTCGGTCAGCAATTCTCGGTCACGCGCGAACGTATTCGCCAGATCGAAGCGAAAGCCTTGCGCAAACTGAAACATCCAAGCCGCAGCCGCAAGCTGCGTAGCTTCCTGGATACTTAAGACAAGAAAGCGGCCTGCGGGCCGCTTTTTTCTTGTACGAGCGAGGGTGAATTGCAGACGGTTTTCGAATGTTCAACGACAGGTCCAGGCCTCTATGAAGTAACGGCCAGTGTTCGGGAGTTTGTGCGCGGACAGGACCTGACGACCGGACTCCTCACCCTTTTCTGCCAGCACACGTCCTGTTCCCTGGTGATTCAGGAGAATGCCGACCCGGATGTGCAGCGCGACCTGAATGCCTTTTTTGAAAGGCTTGTGCCAGCCGCGGATGATCCGAGCATGGCCTATCTTATCCACCGCGCCGAAGGTCCGGATGATATGCCAGCGCATATAAAGGCCGCGCTGCTTCAGACATCGCTTTCCATTCCGATTATCGACGGTCAGGTCGCGCTTGGCACCTGGCAAGGCATCTATTTGTTCGAACATCGAACCCATCCGCACAGCCGGCGCGTGGTCGGGCATATCAGCGCTTAGGCATCCGGCCCCGCGTGCAGCACGCTCGCCGCCGGCTTCCGGCTCGATTTCTTCACCAGATAAGACATCAGATAGGCATTCGGCCAGTTCAAGAACATCAGAGTGCCCGCGAACGGCCCAATCGGCGTGAACAGCGCGGCGCAGATGAGCAGGATGGCGATCGCTACCTCGCCGCGGAAAATCCATACGGTTTGGCGGGTCAGCAGGATTTCTCGCTCGGACAAGCCAATCGAGTCCGCCTTGCTGATTGCATGCGCATACATGAAACTGAGCAGTGTATAGATGACACCATATCCGGCTCCGAAGATGGCCATGCTGCGCGCCGAATTGATCCAATCCATATCGGTTTCGCGCAGCTGTGAAAAATCGCCAGTTGCAGAGCCGACAATATACCAGAAGAAACTGTCAAAAATGAAGCGCAGCGGATAGGCGGTGAACAGGACCATGAGCAGCAGCGCCGAGTTGAGCAGCACAACCTTGTTGTCCGCCAGGGCATAGCGCCGAAAGAAGACGAAATGCGAATTCCACATCATCAACAGGATGACAAAGCTGGCCGTCACCGGAATGATCGAAATCAGAAAGTGGAGCAATTCCGAAAAAGTCTGCGGCGGCGGTCCGCCAAACAACATCATACCGAGCGCCAGGGCGAAGACGATGTCGGACAGGTTCTCGATCCGCGTGACGCTTTGGCCGCGCCATTCGAAGTCTGGATCGTGGTCCAGATGTTTGGCAATTTCACTGCGCATAACCTGCTCCCCATTGTGCAAGGAAAGACTAGATCGATTTCGCGAAAGTGAAAGAGCCGGTGGAGCGGAAGTCCGCGCGCGCCAGCGTTTATGGGGTTTCGATCTCGGCTTTCATGTCCTGTTCAATCGTCTGGGAGCTGTTGGTGAGTAATGCCACTTGTGCGAGCAGAAAGGGCAGCGTCCAGTATCCCGGGGCTGCGATATAGCGCGGTTCCCATTCCGGATTAAACTTTTGCTTGAACCGACGCAGGCCCTGGAAATTGTACAAACGCTCGCCCCGTTCAAACACCATTTGTCCGATCTGGGCGAAGAGGGGTGCAACCTCCTGATCGACCAGGCCCGACAAGGGTGCCATGGCGAGATCGAATTTCTGATAGCCGTCATCCTTGGCCCACATAATGAGTTCGACCAATAGAAAATCCATCGTGTTGGTGACCGCGAGGTCCGGATCATAGCGCATCAGGTCGATGCCCGCCCAGCTTTTGTCAGGCGCGATTAGCTAGCTGCCAAAAGCCACTGTGCGCCCCCCAATTCTG
>ERZ1740059.1893-NODE-1893-length-10444-cov-3.814612_pt1 | contig 10444 bp, 11 predicted proteins | sample MGYA00581744_ERZ1740059 | MGnify/ENA primary metagenome ERZ1740059 (study PRJEB43018, sample SAMN04849738) | marine metagenome | isolation source: floating plastic debris | place: Pacific Ocean | collected 2008-08-28 | study: EMG produced TPA metagenomics... | reverse complement strand
CATGTCGGTTTCGGGACGGACCGCGCTAAAGCCATTTTTTGCAAGTGCCTGCGCAGTCGCCTCGCCGACCGCCCAAAAGGTTTGTCGGGAGGGGTGCTGGGGCCAAACGTCGGCAAAACACTCTAAGCCAAAGTGCACCGCATTCGCGCTTACAAAGATCAAGTGCTCAAACAGATCCAAATCGTAAACGCTTTGCTTGCTCAGCGGGGTGAGCGGCTCGACGGCCTGTACCTGTAACATAGGCAGCCGCAAAACATCGAAACCAGCGGTCTCCAACGCACTCACAAGAGGAACCGCCTGTTGCTCCGGGCGTGTGACAACCACACGCGGTTTAATGGCCGTACACCTCCGCTAGTATCTCAGCCGCACCAGCCTCGAGCAGCGAATCCGCTACCGCGATACCCAGAGCCTCCGGATCGGCGGGATTACCTCGCGCTTCGGCCCGAAGTGTGTTCTTGCCGTCGGGGCGGCCTACGAGTCCGCGCAACCAGAGTTCCTCTCCATCGCGAACCGCATAAGCAGCAATAGGCACCTCGCAACCGCCCTGCAGGCGCCTGTTCAGCGCACGCTCGGCGAGTACCCGCTCTGCCGTCGCCGGATGATGAAGCGCGGCTAGCAGATCTCGGGTTTTCTCGTCATCGCTGCGCAGCTCTATCCCCACCGCACCCTGACCGCCCGCAGGAAGGCATTCAGTGATGGGGATTCGGGATCGCACGCGATCCCCCATGCCCAGGCGCATCAGACCAGCACAAGCCAGAATGATCGCATCATATTCTCCCTCATCCAGTTTGCGCAGACGGGTATTGACGTTGCCGCGCAGAAATTTCACCTCAAGGTCGCTCCGCTGTTCCCGCAGCTGGCACTCACGCCGGAGACTCGACGTACCCACCACCGAGCCCTCAGGTAGTGCAGATAAGCTGTCGAAGCGATTACTGACAAAAGCGTCTGCCGGTTCCTCTCGCTCGCAGATCACGCCCAATTCGAGCCCCGCGGGAAACTCCATGGGGACGTCTTTCATGGAATGAACGGCGATATGAGCACGCCCGTCCAGAAGCGCTGTTTCCAGCTCTTTCACAAATAGCCCCTTGCCTCCAACTTTTGCCAGAGGCACGTCGAGCACCTGGTCGCCGCGACTGGTCATGCCAAGCAGTTCAACGGTAAGGCCCGGGTGAGCGGCGCAAAGAGCATCTCGCACGTAGTGCGCTTGCCAAAGCGCAAGGGGACTTTCTCGGGTGGCAATAACGACGTCGGCGCTCATGGAATTCTTAATAGGAGTGAATACAATTTTTTTCGACGCGATGATAACACCTGACCGACCTAGGACTCGGCCCGGCTCCTAATCGCTTTCTTGACGGTGCTCAGATGTCGTCGACTAACTTGTGGACTGATCTCCAGCGCATCGAGATCGGCGTGCCAAATGCCAGCATGGCGCGACAAACCCCGTAAATGAGCCAGAGACACTAGCGCATTCCGATGCACACGAACAAACACCTTCTCATAAGTTGCCTCCAGCTCTTTCAAAGAGGCCGATAGCAGGATCTCCACACCCGGCGCGCAGGCGCGCACATACTTATCCTCGGCTAACAAACAGCGCACCTCATCGACGGGTATGGTTTGAATACCGCTGTGACTATGGCTGACCAATTCGGTCGCATTTGAGAGCGATTCCGGTTGATCAAGCTGTGCTAGGGCACTGATCTGTGCTCGATTTAGGCTAACCGCATTGCTGAGAGCCCTTTCTAAATCTCGCTGCCGTACCGGCTTCAGAAGGTAACCGATAGCCTGATGCTCGAGTGCTTGGAGCGCATAGTCATCATAGGCGGTACAGAAATTGACCGCAGGCGGCTCCTCGTGTTCTGCCAAGCGAGCAGCGACCTCTATTCCATCAATCTCTGGCATTCGAATGTCGAGGAGAACGATTTGAGGCTTCTCCAGCTCCGCCAGCTGAAGAGCACGAGCCCCATTCTCCGCATCGATCAACTCCGCGTCAGGTCGCACCTTCGCCAAGAGGCGACGAAGGCGCTGTCTGGCCAGACTCTCATCATCTACAAGAAGCACTTTCATCATTCTGCATCGATCGGAATCAGAAGTTTGACCAGAAAGTGAGTACCCCGGTTTTCGACGAGGAACGTTCCCGTGTCACCGAAGGTGGCTTCGATACGTTGACGAATATTCTCCAGGGCTATGCGATGCCCCTGAGTGGATTTAGTCTGTGGGCTGCGAGGGATAGGGTTTTCGACCTCAATTTGCAAGCGTTTGTCGACTTCTTGAGTCCTGAGCTCAATCGTACCACCCTGGGGTAGTTGCGCGATGCCGTGATAAATGGCGTTTTCCACCAGTGGCTGCAAAAGGAGTGCGGGAACGCGAACCTTGGCTAGAGACTCGTCGATAGCCCAGCTTACCGTGAGCCGCTCCCCCAATCGCAAGGCCTCGATGGCAAGATACAACTCGCACAAGTGCAATTCAGCAGCGAGCGTGGATTCGCGACGATCCCCGCTTAGCGCGGCGCGGAAAAGCTCCGAAACATCTTCAATCGCCTGCTCCGCTCGCTCTGGCTGCACGGCAATCAGACTGGCGATACTGTTGAGCGTGTTGAATAAAAAGTGTGGACGAATACGAGCCTGCAAGGCATCCAGTCGTAACTGCAGCTCGCTTCGCTGCTGCAGTGCGACCCGCTGCTGCAAGTAAGCGTACCGGAGAACTACCGCGGCGATCACCACAGCCAGTATCGTATTGCGAAGACTCAGATCGGACAGTGATGCCGCCGTTAGCGTGGTCGGAGCAAGATTCCCCAAGAGCAGAGTTGTAGCAGCAGTGACCCCTGCGACGAGGCAAAGACAAGCGGCTGTCGCGTTGAAAGGAGTAAGCCGATTAAGCTGTAGACGTAGGCGGCATAAGAGCGCAAGGCACAGTAAAGTAATCCACTGCACCAGCAGGGATCCGACAGCCATTGCCTGCCAGTCGAAGAAGGCCAAGGGACCTAGTGCAAGAACATGTAGGAATACCGCAAGCTCCGCGAGCAGAACGGCGAAAAACACCGCTGGCGCCGCGCACAGATCCGGTATAAAAAAAGCGTCGCCTCGATCGCCAGCTACCGCACCATCTACCGTATTATCTTCCGTACTGTCTTCGGGTGGCCTCTCAGCCATAGCCTAATGCTCCAGAACAGGGAAAACCGAGTTCGCATGTACCGCAGCGAAACTGATTCCAGAGCGAACTCTCGCAAGCCCAGCGAAGAAGGGCAAGATCGCTGATCATTGGCGCTGGTATACTCACGCTCCGACGCGGGCACCCATCCTCGCACTAGCATCCCAACGATCAACAGCGCAGAACAAGGCCTCGGCATGGCTAACCAGGAAAACACCAGTCTCTGGGGCGGTCGCTTCAGCGAAGCGACCGATGAGTTCGTCCAGCGATTTACCGCCTCTGTGTCCTTCGATCGCCGAATGGCAGAGCAAGATATCGAGGGATCCTTAGCGCACGCACGCATGCTCGCGAAAGCGTCACTGTTGAGCACTGAAGAACTGGCGCTGATTGAAAGAGGTCTCCAACAGATCCATGAGGAGATCCAAAGCGGGGAGTTTCAATGGTCCGTAGAACGCGAAGATGTTCATATGAATATCGAAGCAAGGCTCACGGACTTGATCGGAGATCCGGGTAAAAAACTCCATACCGGACGCTCTCGGAATGACCAGGTCGCTTCCGATATCCGCCTGTTTCTCCGTGCGGCAATCGACCAAATTGCCAGCGAACTGAATCGACTCCAGCGCACCTTGGTTCAGCAAGCTGAACGTCACGCTGCCACAATCATGCCGGGTTTTACCCATCTTCAAAGCGCTCAGCCGATTACTTTCGGTCATCACTTGCTCGCTTGGAACGAAATGCTCGAACGAGATTTCGGCCGCCTAGCTGATTGCCGCAAGCGGCTAAATCAGTGTCCACTTGGGGCAGCGGCACTAGCGGGCACATCATTCCCAATCGACCGCGAGGCGACCGCTGCTGCCTTGGGGTTTGAGGCACCGACTAGGAATTCGCTGGACTCCGTATCGGATCGAGACTTTGCCATCGAGTTTTGCGCATTCGGTTCGCTATTGATGACGCACCTTTCTCGAATGAGCGAAGAGCTCGTGCTCTGGGCGTCCGCGCAGTTTGCGTTCATCGATCTTCCGGATCGATTTTGCACCGGTTCTTCGATTATGCCGCAGAAGAAGAACCCGGATGTACCGGAACTCGTCAGGGGAAAGAGTGGCCGTGTGAATGGGCACCTCATCGCTCTGCTCACGCTGATGAAAAGTCAGCCGTTGGCGTACAACAAAGATAACCAGGAAGACAAAGAGCCGTTATTTGATTGCGTGGATACCGTTCATGATTCTCTGCGTGCCTTCGCCGACATGATGGGGCATGTCGAAGCGAACGAAGGCCAAATGCGTGAAGCAGCGAAGACGGGTTTCTCGACTGCAACGGATTTGGCTGACTATCTAGTACGCAAGAGTTTACCTTTTCGTGACGCCCATGAAGTAGTTGGACGAGCGGTGAGCCATTGTGTGGAACAGGAGTTGGATTTGGACGAACTGTCCATCGACACCTTGCAGCAGTTTTCTTCGTTGATTGAGGAGGACGTCTATGAAGTGCTCACTATTGAAGGGTCCGTACGTGCTCGCGACCACGTAGGTGGAACAGCGCCGCAGCGGGTTCGAGAGGCGGCGCTCGTCGCCAAAGGGACTTTGGACCGGCGCGTACAGAACAGTGAATAAAGGAGTATTCGAGGTGAGCAAACACTCTACAAGGCGACGTGCTCGGTGCGCTATAGCGCTTTTGCTCTTAGTCGCAGCGAGCGCGTGTACGCAGCAACAGATCTACGAAAAAGCGCAACAGGACCGGGCATTGGAGTGCCAAAAGTACCCAGACACCCGCTACGAAGAGTGTATGCGCACCGTTGAGCAGTCCTTTGATGAGTACCAGCAAGAGCTGGAAGCTGGATCCTCCAACGATCTAGTCCCCGACACCAGCAGAACAGTAGATAAGAAGACTTGAAACGAGGGAATAAGCACCCCAAGTCTCCACGCAAAGCGAGTGATTACAGACGTTGAAAATATCACCTTTTTTTTCCGCTGACGGTTTAGCCTGGTGCCTGGCGCGAATTTTTGGCTGCAGAAATATTCAAAATCTTGTTTGCCGAGGAGTAGCGAGTCTCCGCATTGTGTTTGTGGCCTTCTTAGCAGTGTTACTGCTTGCCTGCGGTCAGACGGGGGCGCTGTACCAGCCTAACCAGGTGACACCGGCGAGTAATCCACAAGCCCCGTCTGACGCTAGTGAGGGCAAGGTTTCGTCTGCTATCGAGTCTTCCGCAAACGGGGCAGCCGTACCAGCGAATGAGGCAGCCGTGGACAGCGAGCAGGACCATCCGGATGAGCTTTGAATTTCATAGCGGCCACCTCTACGCCGAAGAAGTTAGCTGCGCCCAGCTCGCGGACGAGTTCGGAACGCCTTGTTACGTATACTCCCGTGCGGCTTTAGAAAAAGCCTTTAGGGAGTACGAAACGGCGCTAGCCGACTGCGGCCACCTTATATGCTACGCGGTCAAAGCGAATTCCAATCTTGCGGTCCTGGACGTCCTCGCGCGACAGGGTGCTGGTTTCGACATCGTATCCATCGGGGAACTGGAGCGCGTGATCGCTGCGGGGGGAGATCCGAGTAAGGTCGTTTTCTCGGGGGTAGTAAAACAGCATCGAGAGCTGGAGCAGGCTCTGGAAGCGGGTATCCGTTGTTTCAATATCGAGTCGGCTGCGGAACTCGACGCGCTGCAAGCGGTGGCGGCGGAACTCGGCCTTAAGGCGCCCATATCGGTCCGCGTGAACCCGGACGTCGATGCACAAACTCATCCCTATATTTCGACGGGACTCAAAGAGAACAAATTCGGCGTCGCTATTGAGACAACTCGCGAATTGCTGCGTCGAGCGAGCACCATGGAGAACATTTCGATTGTCGGTTTGGATTGCCACATCGGCTCACAGCTAACGGACATGGCCCCGCTGTTAGAGGCCTTAGACCAGCTATTGAGTTTGATCGACGACTTGGCGACGGACGGTATCGCGATTCACCATTTAGACCTTGGGGGCGGCATTGGGGTGCGCTATCGCGATGAACGCCCGCCGGAAGTGAGCGACTACATTGCAGCGGTTCGAAAGCGCGTGGGTGACCGCAACCTCACCTTGGTATTTGAGCCTGGAAGATCAATTGCCGCCGCGGCGGGAATTCTGCTCACAGAAGTTACCTATCTGAAAGAAAGTGCAGCGAAAAATTTTGCCCTAGTAGATGCGGCGATGAACGATTTTTTGCGCCCAGCGCTGTATCACGCCTGGTTGAAGATAGAGGCGATAGCTCCAAGTAAGGCGGAAGCTCGAAGCTGGGACGTAGTGGGGCCGGTGTGCGAAACGGCGGATTTTCTCGGCAAAGAAAGAGCGCTCGCACTAGAAGCGGGCAGCCGCCTAGCTGTTTTTGATGCGGGCGCGTACGGGTTTGTGATGGCGTCTAACTACAATACGAGGCCGCGAGCGGCAGAAGTTATGGTCGACGGCGCGGGTTACCACCTTGTGCGCCAGCGTGAGACTATCTCAGACTTAATACGCGGCGAGCATCGACTACCTGACTGAGTGATCGGTAGAGCACACTGAAACATTTGCTATGGCTATCCAATTCACAAAAATGCACGGTGCGGGCAATGATTTCGTAATGCTCGATGCGGTTAGCCAACGAGTGAAGCTAAAGCCGCGGGACATTCAACGCATTGCCGATCGACGGCGAGGAATCGGCTGCGATCAGGTCTTGATCGCAGAAGCGCCGTCGAGGCCGGATGCGGATTTTATCTACCGAATCTTCAATGCGGACGGCACTGAATCTGGGCAATGCGGTAATGGGGCTCGTTGCTTCGCCCGCTTTGTACGACATCGCAAACTAACGCAGAAACGTAAGATGCTCGTCGAGACAAACACCGGTTTGATGGAACTGGTATTGCGAGACCATCACGAGGTTGAAGTAGCGCTTGGAGTGCCCGTGTTCGAGCCAGCGGCGATTCCCTTCCAGCGCCCACAACGAGCTCCTTCCTACGAGCTTATCGTCGACGGCGAACAACTCACGATCGGCGCCTTGGCGATCGGCAACCCGCACGCCGTTGTGCGTGTGGATTCGGTGGCAGACGGCAGCTTGGAGCGTCTCGGCGCCAAAATTGAGTCCCACGCAGATTTTCCCGAACGGGTAAACGCGGGTTTCCTCGAGGTCGTCGACTCAAGCCTGGCGAAGCTTCGGGTGTTTGAAAGAGGCGTGGGGGAAACACTCGCATGCGGTTCCGGAGCATGTGCAGCGGTCGTCTACGGCAGGCTAATGGGCTGGTTCTCTAGTCGGGTGACAGTGGAGTTACCCGGCGGTAAGCTCATCGTGGACTGGCCGGGAGAAGGCAGTTCGGCGCTTTTGCGCGGTCCAACAGCGATCAGCTTCGAAGGGTCACTGCGCTTGTAAGCGCGCTGGAACGAAAATTAGAAAAAGCACCCGCGCTCGCCCCTAGCCACATGTCGATGCGGCTTCGGGTGCCGCGTGCTAGTAGAGAGCCGCGAGCTAGTAATGCGCCGCGAGAATAAAAAGTGCCGTGAGCTAGTAAAGTGCCGAGAGCTCGTAGAGGGCAGCGTGCTAATAACTGGAGGCCAGCATTGGACGAAGAAGATATACGCGATTTCCTAGTTGCTAACCCGGATTATTTCCTGGAGAACAAAGAGCTACTTGGACTGATCAACATTCCTCACAGCTCCGGCGCAGCAGTCTCTCTGGTCGAAAGGCAGGTTAGCGTATTGCGTGAACGTAACGTCGATCTGCGCCATAAGCTACGTGATCTTGGCGCTTCAGCGCGAGAAAATGAGCAGCTATTTGGCGATGTTCGTTCACTGGTTCTGGGACTGGTTCCCGAAGTAAGCCTAAGCGGTCTGCGGGCGTCTTTGCTGCGCGTGTTCCGCGAGCAGTTCGACCTGGAATATGCATCGCTGACGCTCTTTGAGGAACAGTTTTCGGGTTCTGACTCGGTCCAGCTCCGTCCGGAAAGTCAGATCAAAGGTCGCATGAGCGCGCTGCTCGGCACTCGCGGTGCCGGGTGTGGACCGCTGCGAGCCGAAGAATTTGATTTTCTTTTCCCTGGAGCAAAGTTAGTCGGCTCAGCCGCGGTGGCGCTAATCGAAGTCAACGGCAAAGGTTTAGGACTGCTGGCAGTCGGCAGCTCGGATGCAGGTCATTACGAAAGCTCAATGGGCACACTGTTTCTGGAATTTGCTGCCGAAGTCCTGGGATTGCTACTCATACGTACACAGAACGCCCCGGAAGCGGGTTAGGGCAAGCGAGCGTTCATGGCGCATTCGGTCCAAATACCACACTGGTATTCCGATGCCTCAAGCGAATTTCTTCACTATTTGCGAGCGGTAAGAAGGCTCTCACCACACACTATTAGTGCCTATCAAAGAGACCTAACCGATTTCGGCTCGCACCTCGCAACGTGGGGGCTTCGGGATTTCAAGCAGCTGGGTGAAGCGCATGTTCGCCAGTGGTTGGGTCGCGGGAGGCAAAAGGGACTGGCGGCGAGCAGCCTACAAAGGCGCCTATCAGCCTTACGGAGTTTTCTGCACTGGGTTGCCGATCAGCAAGGCACACAACACAACCCTGGACAGCTTGTGCGAGCGCCGAAGCGAAAGAGAAAGCTACCAAGAACGCTAGAGACTGACCAAGTCGACGCCTACCTCGCACACGCCGGTAAAGGGCAAGCCGAGGGCTCGGAAGGCGCGCAGCTGGAACTGCGGGACATAGCAATGGCAGAGCGTTTTTACTCCTCGGGCTTACGACTCGCGGAGCTTCAGGCGTTGGAGCTTAACAGTGTCGATTTTGCACAGCGTTTGGTCACCGTGCTCGGCAAGGGGAGCAAAACTAGGACGGTGCCAATAGGCCGCAAAGCCATCGCGGCACTAAAGGCTTACTTAGACGTTCGTACAGACCTGGAAGAACAAACCGCCTTGTTTATATCAAAGCAGGGAAAGCGCATCAGTCAGCGCAGCATTCAGACCCGCCTGCACAGGCTGGCTAAACAGAATGGTATCGGCCAGCACGTTCATCCGCACCTGCTTCGTCACTCCTTCGCGAGCCATCTTTTGGAATCTAGCGGGGATCTACGTGCGGTACAGGAACTTCTTGGCCACTCCGACATATCCACTACCCAGATCTATACCCACCTGGATTATCAGCATCTAGCAAAAGTCTACGATGGCGCGCATCCACGAGCTCGTAAGCGCACTTCGGGCAATGAGAAATGACTATCAAGCTCGTCACCTTTGACTTAGACGAGACACTTTGGGCCGTGGAAGAACCTATTCGTCGGGCAGACAAAGCGCAGTGGGCATGGCTCAAGCAACACCGGGAGCGATCCTTAGCGCTACAAGATCCCGCCACGCTGAATGAGATCCGTAGGGAAGTGTGGAGTGAACATGCACACGAATCCCATGATGTATCTCTGATGCGCCGCTTGTTTTTGGGCGCCTTACTACGAAGAGCAGGCTATAGCGGCGAAGAGGCAGAAGAAGGTGCTGTCCAAGCCTTCCGCGTCTTCCTCAAAGAGCGCCAACGGGTTCAGCTGTTTGACGGAGTCCTAGATTCACTTAGGGCCCTCAGTCAGAACTTTCGCTTAGCCGCGCTTACAAACGGAAATGCAGACATATTTAAGACTGAGGCCGCTGCTCTGTTTGAATTCGCTCTTCGAGCGGAAGAAGTGGGCGCAAAAAAACCAGACCCTGCGATCTTCCATGCCGCACTCGAGCGATCGCAGCTCTCACCTCAGGAAGTGATGCACGTAGGGGATCACCCCCGAGATGATGTGCACGGAGCGCAAGCGGTCGGTATTTCCGCGATTTGGATAAATCCGGGTAATAACTCCTGGGCTGAAGGGCCGGCACCCGCCGCGACAGTCACAAGTGTTTGCGAGTTGCCGGAGCTACTCAGAACCTCACAAGCGGCGTCCTAGTGGCTACTTGCCAACGTAGCGGGCCCTAGGCCGTATTAAGCGAGCGTTTGGCTCAAATTCAAGTGCGTGCGCTAAGTAACCGTACACCCGCGCCATTGCGAACATCGCGGTAAAAAATTCTCCGGGCAAACCCAGCGCGTGAAATACCGCACCTTTGTAAAACTCGACGTTAGCATGTAGCTCGCGCGCAGGCTTACTTAGCCTTTGTTGGCAACTTTTTTCGATTGCGACCAAGGTTGCAAATAAACGAGCCGTCTCCGTGCTCTTCGCACAAAGTGCTTCTGCCATCGGCTTTAAGAGCTTAGCCCTAGGATCGAGGGTTTGATATTCACGATGGCCAATCCCCATACTCCGCCCCGCCGAACTGAGCACTTTGGCAACCGCACCATCAGCAGCATC
>ERZ1740059.1891-NODE-1891-length-10446-cov-4.714272_pt1 | contig 10446 bp, 7 predicted proteins | sample MGYA00581744_ERZ1740059 | MGnify/ENA primary metagenome ERZ1740059 (study PRJEB43018, sample SAMN04849738) | marine metagenome | isolation source: floating plastic debris | place: Pacific Ocean | collected 2008-08-28 | study: EMG produced TPA metagenomics... | reverse complement strand
ACAATCGATCCTAAAGATGCTTCTCCACGAACGTAATCTAGCCCGTCTACTTCTGGGGCAAACTGTATAGATCGTCCAATTAATTCGCCAGAGCGGGGGTTCTCTTGTTCAACCAATACTTCCAGTTTCTTGCCTACTAAAGCTCTATTCTGAGCAGCTGCAATAGGCTGCTGAATCTGCATCAAAACATCTCGACGATGATTAGCTTTTTCTGGATCGACTTGGTTTTCTAGATCATGAGCAGGTGTTCCTTCTTCTGGGGAAAAAGTAAATACTCCCACGTGATTAAACTGATGACGTTGGACGAATTCTACTAAATGTTGAAAATGTTCCTCTGTTTCTCCAGGAAAGCCCACTATAAATGTAGTTCTCAAAACTGCTTCTGGCAATTCTTGTTTGATTCGCTCAATGATGCCATCATTTACCCTTCCCTGCCAAGGGCGATTCATTGCCCGCAGTATTTCTGGATGGGAATGTTGTAGGGGTAAATCCAAGTAGGGAAGGACGTTGGATGTATCACGAATAGCTGCAATCACTTTGGAGGTTAGTCCAGTAGGATAAGCATAATGAATTCTGATCCAAGGAACATCAACTTTCCCCAGTTCGATTAAAAGTTCTGCCAGCATGGGTTTGCCATACAGATCCATTCCATAGTTGGTAGTAATCTGGGAGATTAGGATAATTTCCTTAACACCTTGAGACGCCAAGGTAGTTGCTTCGGCTACAATAGACTCGATGGAACGCGATCGCTGGTTTCCTCTAAGATGAGGAATAATACAAAAAGCACAGCGATAGTCACAACCTTCTGCAACTCTTAAATATGCTACTCCTTCAGTCGTAGTACGATAACGGGGAATGGTTTCGTCGGCTATAAAGACAGGTTCTTCGGTGATTTCTTCCACCCTTTCTCCTGTCTCAGTTCTTTCGATTACATTGACTATTTTATTGTAATCACTACTACCTACTACTGCGACAGCTTCAGGCAACTCTTCTAGTAATTCACCTTTAAAGTGCTGTGCCATACAGCCAGTAATAACGATTTTCTTATTGGCTTCGGCTAGTTCAACCAAAGTACGAACCGACTCTTCTCTCGCCTCTTGAATAAAACTACAAGTGTTGACGATTACATAATCGGCTAATTCTTCGTTGGAGTCTACTTGATAACCTGCTTGAGCTAGTAAGCCCAGCATATGTTCTGAATCTATACGGTTTTTTTCACATCCCAAATGGGACATGGCTATGGTTGGCTTATTTGCCATTCTTTATCCTAAATTTAAAAGACCAATACAAAGGTTGTTATAAGTTTGTATTTTTTAGTCAGACTCGCTTGCCTTGTTTGTTTGGAGCGTTTACCCCTGGTCTTTAACAGCTATATGACAATGGATATAAATATTATTTAGACCAACTGTTGGATTATACTCCCTAGTTTCGCGGCGGAGCAGGAGCTAACCAGACAGTTTTTTCCGCAAAACTATTAATTATTCAAGACACCATTTCTGACGGGTTTTGAACTTTTGGCTATACATATCTGCTGGGATACGTAAATAACCTTTTCGTTAAAATATATTAACAGATAAAATCCTCGGTGGGAATTAATCATTAGTAAAATTACAGGATTTGCCCGAGAAATATGTTTAATAACAGACTTGAGATGAGTATGTACAGTATTAAGCTTTGTCTGAGATAATAATAACTTTTGAACAGGAGAAATAAACCGCGTGGTGGAGTCAGCGTGATATTAAAACATATTTTTAAAACGGATAATCCCGTAATTGGCGTGGTTCATCTATCCCCTTTGCCTACCTCTCCACGTTGGAAAGGCAAGCTAAAGGAGGTGATTGCAAGAGCAGAACAAGAAGCCACAGCCTTATCTGCTGGTGGTGTAGATGCCATTATTATTGAAAACTTTTTTGATGCTCCCTTTGCTAAGGATTGTGTCGATCCTGCCATAGTAAGTGCTATGACTTTAATTGTCGATCGCCTCAAAGGAATGGTCATGTTACCAATTGGGATCAATGTTCTGCGTAATGATGCTCGCAGTGCTATGGCGATCGCAACTTGCACGGAAGTTGATTTTATTCGCGTCAATGTCTTGACGGGAGTTATGGCTACGGATCAAGGATTAATTGAGGGTAAAGCCCATGAGTTGCTTCGATATCGCCGAGAACTAGGTTCAAAGGTGGCAATCCTAGCTGATGTATTGGTCAAACACGCTCGTCCTTTGGGAACGCCTAACTTAACAGTGGCAGTTCAAGATACAATCGAACGAGGTCTAGCCGACGGTGTAATTCTTTCAGGTTGGGCAACAGGAAGTCCTCCTACTCAAGAAGATTTGGAATTGGCATCAGCAGCAGCAGGAAAAACCCCTGTGTTTATTGGTAGTGGGGCAAATTGGGAAAATATTGCGAATCTAATGCAGGCTGCTGATGGTGTAATTGTTTCTAGTTCTCTTAAACGCTATGGCAACATTAATGAAACAATCGATCCCATCAGAGTGTCTCAGTTCGTAGAGGCAGCTAAAACTGCTCCCAAAAAAGCTGAGAAAGTAGAATCCAATAGGTCTGTCAAACAATTTTAGTAGTTTAAAACTAAGCTCAATATCAACACAGGCTATAATTTGGACAACAAATAATTAACCATTTGTCTATATTAAGTAGATTTTAAGCAAAAACTCATTCTAAATTTAGGGACACTTCTATACTTAGTGATGGGAACTAAAATATCTGCTTTTTGAATAGAAAAAATACACTGATTGATCCTTAAGTTATGCGCCGTAGACGTTCTTTACCCTGGATATACCGCTGGTCACGACCTATCATTGGCGCGATCGCCATTGCGGGAGCAGTTTTGACTGCTTATTTAACAGTTACTAAATTAACTGGGAGTGGCCCAGCTTGTTCTATTGAGGCATCTGCTGGTGCTGGCTGTAGTGGAGTACTTGATAGTGCCTATGCAACTGTGTTTGGTCTGCCATTAAGTCTATTTGGCTGTCTAGCATATATTGCCATGGCTGCTTTCGCTCTTGTTCCTTTTGCAGTAGATCGAGATAAACAAAAAAATCTTAAAAAACAGCTAGAAAATTACACCTGGTGGTTATTACTCGCTGGTAGTATCGCGATGGCGGTGTTTAGTGGCTACTTGATGTATGTTTTGGCTACTGAATTGAAAACACTGTGTCCGTACTGTATTGGTTCAGCTTTATTTTCTTTGAGTCTGTTGGTTTTTACCCTCACTGGTAGAGACTGGGAAGATCTTGGACAGATAGTGTTTACAGGTTTGATTGTTGGTTTGCTTACGATAGTAGTTACTCTTGGCATTTACTCTAACGTTAATTCCCCTATTGCCAACGCCAATAGCGTAGAAGAAGTAGCAGATGTCGATGGCTTAATTCCTATTCCTGAGCCTGTCGGACAACCTACCCCACCCAAAGGTTGGGATATTACTACGACTTCTGGAGAAGCAGAAATAGCGTTAGCAAAACATCTAACTGATACTGGCGCGAAAAAATATGGTGCGTTTTGGTGCCCTCACTGCTACGAGCAAAAGCAGTTATTTGGCGAAGAAGCGTTTGGTGAAGTTAACTATCTTGAATGCGATCCCCAAGGCAAAAAACCTCAAAGAGAAGCTTGTTTAGCAGCAGGAATTCAATCTTTTCCTACCTGGGAAATTGACGGTAAATTCTATCCTGGAACAAAAACTTTGACGGAGTTAGCAGAATTATCTAAATATACGGGCAACTCTGAGTTTAAATACAAGCTATAAATTTATGGTTTTGGTGGGCAATTGGATTTATTCATAAGTATTATTAAATCGACTTTATTGCCCACCCTACAGCTGAATGCAATCGCGGTAAGAGCGATCGCATTTTAAGTTAGTAGCAAAACCCTTAGATCAAACTTTACTTCTGGTTTTTCGCTTACTATTGCGATCGCTAATAGAATCAAATTTTTCTACTTGCTCAGTCTTAGAAAATAAAGTGCCGTACATTAGTTTTGTAGTGTAGGCGATCGCCATCAGGGTCGTGATAAAGCCAATCACCGAAGCCACAATTTGCCTGGGATCGTTGTTGCCTGAGAGTAAATTAGTTCCTACCGATGCAAGGTATACATAGACAGATATAACAGGCAGCATAGCCAACCAGGAAACAAATATATATTGCCAAAAATTAATTCTGGTTAAGCTAAAGCCATAGTTAAGAACGTTAGAAGGTACGATCGGAGAAAGACGTGTCAGAAATACTATCTTCCAGCCTTTTTGGGCTACTGCTCGATCAAACTTACCCCAATGAGGTCGTTCTGCGATCCACTGATGAATTTTCTTTCGAGCAACAGTTCTACCCAAGGCATAACAAAGTGCTACGCTCAATGTATCGGAAAAAGATACTAAAATTAGACCAGGAACAAAACCGAAAAGACTACCAGCAGCTAAAAAAAGAAAAATTGCAGGTAAGCCAATCAGGGTTGCTAAAAGATAAATGCCAGTAAAAGCAGGGTAAGCCCAATAATAAAGGGAACTAAGCCAGTGGTGTGTTTGAAAAACACATTCTTGCCAATTAATCATAAGATATTACATAGGTAGCTGCTCAAACTTAGAGCTCAACAGAGATAAAGCAATAACTGAAAATTTTCAATATTGAAAACTAAAGAATTTAGAAATTAGTCATATAGATTGTCAACACTCGGAGTTTAGCTTAAGAATAGTAATTTCTCAACAGAGTTGTTTTGGTAAGTAGAATTCACAAGGTATTAAGACTAGTTTAAGCTTTCAGACAGTAAAAATACCTATGCCCTTGGAAATAAATTCACTTTCTACTGATAAACAAAAACAAAATTATCGCAATTATCAAGTTTAGGACGATTTAATTTTACCTCCAGGGTACACATACGATGTTCTGGCAACCTGGAAGGAAAAAATAAAGCAGGTATCCACAGAAAACTTAATTGATTTGGGATTTAGGACTAATTTCAGTTGAGCGTAATACCAATGGTCAATGGGAGCGGACATATTTTGATGCTGACAGGCGAGTAACAGGAATTTCTGATCTAGACCAACCATAAGGCATTTTTAAGTCTACTGGGGCTGCTGTGGCGGTGTTTAGTAAACCTAATAAATGAGATACGAAGATGATTTAGATGATCGCATTATCGATACGTTTTAAAATTGTTTGGCACGAACAACTCTTTGGGAACAGTTTTAAGCGCAGAAGAAAATTATCAAAATCAAGTACCAAAAATATTTATGGCAAATGATTTGTCTTTAGCACCTCCTGCCAATCCTGAAGATTATGACACTAAGCATACTTCACTCAAAAGGTATCGCCATGAGGATTTTGTGTGAGGGCGGTGACTCACCAGAAACTAGCGATGTATTCAGAATGAGATTGCCGTGGCGGACATTTATGTAGGTTTGAATACTGACAAACTAAGTATTGCAATACGGATTTATATTAGGACACTTATTACTCATTACTTATTACTTACGAGCAATCAAACAAACTTGTCCTGTCTTAACCTCATACGGCTATACTTAAGTAATTAATTTTGCATAATTACTTAATTATCTATAGTTCTCCATTTTCTCGATTGGAATCTCCCAAAAAGTTTTGAGAAATAGACCAAGCAGTGTTGATCAACTGCATTGCCATTTCTGAACCGTCTAAATCTGGATGATATTTAAAGCCCATTTTGCGATAAGAAGGACGACCAAAAGCAATAAATGCTACTGCGTACCAAATTAAGTCCAAACCATCGATGATGTAATTTTGATAAGTTTTGTATTCTTCTAAATAGCCTGCGACAAGCTCTTGATAAATTTTTTCGGCATTGGGCAAGGCTGCTTTAATCTCATCAATGGTAATGGAATATTTTCTGAAACTATTGCGATCGCTTGATTGTTGAAGATCTAGATCGTCTTGTAAAAACTCAGATTCTGATTGACTAACTTCGAGGGAAGATATTGGCTTGTCTGTAGAAATGTCGGTAGAGATCGATTTTTTGTTTTCGACTGAGGTATTGGACACAGAAGAATACAAAGTATTTAACAAGTCCTGATTGTCTTGGCATTCAGTATGTAGTTCTAAAAACTCTTGGGATAAATTGGCAATACGCTCTAATTTATCCAATTTTGGTCTTAACTCTTCTGCTTGGGTATAGAGTCTAAGAGCCTCTTGATCCAATTGATTGCGCTGTTGATTTTGTTGTTGGAGTTCTTGTTCTAACTCCACTATACGCTGATTAATTTTAGCTTGTTCTTGTTGGTTTGCTTGTTCTTGTAACTCAATCTCTTTCAACTGAGACTTGATTTGAGTAACAGTCTCGATGATGTCCATGTCTTTTTTATAGATATTTTATAGATATATAGAGTAATAAATATATTTGAAGCAAATAAATCGAGAGATTAATTATTGAGCGGCAAGATTGCTTAGATCGAGACTAATAGTTGATTAAATATGTACTTCTACTCATCATTATCGATCTCGTCAATTAAGATAGCAACATTCTCAGCTTCTTCGTTATTACCTTCATTCTCATATAGTATCAAAGCCTGATTCAAAGCTGCGATCGCTTCAGACTTTCTATTTCTAGCTTTTAATGCTATGCCTAAGTTGCGATGTCCCAAAGGGTTATTGGGTTCAATTTCCGTTAAATTTCGGAAGGCAACTATAGCCTTAAAGTAGCTTTCTTGAGCTAAATATATTGTACCTATTCCTGCAATTGCTTCTGGATGTTTAGAACTAAGTTGCTCTGCTTGCTCATATTCCGTCAGAGCTGCATTAAGTTCTCCTTGTTGATATAGAGCATTGCCAGTTTGAATATATATCAAATGATTTCGAGGATTATTTTTTTTCGCTGTTTCCAATGTCTGTAAAGCTGCTTCAATATTTCCTTGGGTAATCAAAACATTGGCTAACTCTATTTGTAAATCAGCTAGTTGAGGATATTTTCTAATAACTGGGCGCAGGAGGTTAATTGCCTGCTGATAACGTTCTTGTTCGATTAATATACGAGATATTACTTGATAGGCTTGCTCGTTGTTGGGATCTAGAGCCAAAACAACTTTATATGCCGAGATTGCGCGGTCGTATTCTTTGGCTCGCAGCAAAACCACTCCCAAGCCCACATGATTTTGGAAGTTTAATTGCTCTTAATCGATCTCTTTTTCATAAGCTTCTGCTGCCTCTAGATGCTTTCCTTTTTTACCCAAACTATAGCCCAAAGCATAGTAAAGTTTGGGATTATTGGGAGTCAAAGCGATCGCCTGTTCGTAAGCTTCTGTTGCGGCATCGTATTCTTCTTTGAGAATATATACATAGCCTATTCCCGAAAAAATCTTAGGATTGACTCGATCTAAAATAGCAGCCTGTTCATAAGTTTCTAAAGCTTTATCATAATCTTTTGCCTGTACATATTGTCTTCCCCTCAAAAGCAAATTATTTAACTCTAATTGAGTAGTCTGAGCAATTCTAAAGCTGTTTCTTTCGGCTGAAACAGGAGTCTGAGAAACCATCAAAGCGACAAAGATTAGAGATGCCAAACTCAAAGATCTTATAAACATAAAATTCTATTATCAAAGATTGATTATCAAATAATAGTCGTTATTTTAATTTTTGCTAGGTAAATCCCTAACTAGTAATCATTAAAGCCAATTGCCCAACAATACATAAGGAGCCCAATAAAAAGGATGTTCGTATCCATGACGATGTAATAAAGATAACTGAGCCTGACGTACTGCATTAGCTTTAGTTAAATGCTTGTCTGATAGCTCATGATAAAAATTACTCATTAACTGGGTAGTGGCTTGATCGTTTACTGACCAAAGAGTAGCTAGAGTACTTCTGGCTCCTGCTCGGACAGCCATTCCTGCTAGCCCCAATGCTGCTCTTTTATCTCCTGTGGCTGTTTCACAAGCACTCAAAACTAATAGTTCGATCGCATCTTCTTGCTTGAAATTTCTAGTTTGTAGAATATTATCCAACTGATTAATGTTTAGTTTGTTGTCCCAAGCTAACAGAAAAGTATCTTCAATTGAAGAACTAAACTGCCCATGAGTAGCAATATGAACAATAGGATAGTTGGAGTATTGAATCTCTCGTTTTAAGGCTTGACCAGTGAATTTTTCATCAACCAAGACAACGCCATTAATTGTTTCTTCGATTTTATTCAATTCCGAATTAACGTAGTTGAGTGCAGAAAAACCTTGTCTGCTTTGGGTCAATCCCGCAGCGATGGTCTTTAATTTTACTTGTTTGATAGGGCGTGGTGCTAGTAGTTGTAAGCCAGGAGTAAGAGCTACATTATAGTTCTCGATTAAATATTGTCGACCATTATATAAAGCTCCCAAAGGAATATTGCGTAATGAGCCATCAGGGACAAATACTAAAGTTTCAATTTCGTTTTGAGTTAGATCTTTTAATGCTGGACGAATCAAAAGATCGTATAGTTGTTGTGCTGGAAGATAGAAATTACGACGACTACGAACTACAATACTGCGACGAAATTTTTCGATTATTGCCTCTAATTCATTGCGCTTTATATTAGCTCTGTAGTGTTGCAAAGGTTGATTGGGCAAACTTAAAATTACTTCTAAACGATCGCCCAAAATAATGGGGTAAATTACCGCAGCTTTGCGATCTAGACTATCAATATCCACTACTTGACTATCCAAGCAAGCTTCCCGAAAAAAGTTGTTCAACTCAGCTAGTTGCAAAGATTCTATTACTTCCCTCCCTCCCTCAAGATTTGCTTGGCTGATTTTTCCCTTGGAATCATCGCTTAAGAGTAAACTAACCAATTCACGATAAACTGGCTCAACTCCTTCTTGGAAAGAATACTGCACGTCAGGATCTACAGCCACTAAATCTTTACTCAAGGATTTTAATAACTCCACCGCACGGGAATAATGAGAAATTGCTTCTGGACGCTCTCCTAAAGCCTTGTTTATTCTGCCTGACTGCCATTGCCACAAATAGACAATTTCAGGTGCGTTTAGTTTTTGACCCAAAATCAAGGCTTTTTGAGTATAATTCTTTGCTTGATTCCAGTCCTTTAATTCTTCTCTAATTTGTCCTCGCAATCCCCAGCTATAGGATTGAGCTTTTTTATAATCAATTGTTTTTGCCTGTTCAATTGTTTCTGCCAGGAATTCATCGATAGTTGATAATTCAGGAATACTAGCCTTGCTATGTTTGGCTACAACAGCTTTGCGATTCAACTTGAATAAAGCATTAGCAAAGTTAACCCTTCTATCTATATTGGCTCTACTGTTGGGTAAGCGAGCAAATTCATTTTGAATAGACGTAAGTGATTTTTGACTATCCCGCCACTGGGGAGTTTCTAGCAATAAATTAACCACTGCCAAATTAATCCGTAAAGATAAATCGCTAACCAAACAATTAGAATCTTGAATACAGGTTTGAAAACCTTGGCGATAAATTTTCAAAGCCTGCTGTGGATTGCTTGTTTTGTAAGTATTACCCAGAGCAATTAGAGTTTTAACCTCTTCATTCGGATTATTTAGATTTGATATTACTTCTAGACTAGCTTTCAATACTTTTTGCGATCGCTTTACTTGTCCAACAAGACGCAAAATATCTCCATAACTCCTCAATCCTGTAGCTTTGATTAGAGAATCTGGTTGTTTAGTTAAATTCTCTTCTACTTTAGTTAAAGTATTTACCGCACGCCGATAAAATCCCAATTCCTTAAATGCACTGGCTTGGTTAATTGAAGCTCGAACAACGCCTAAATCATTTGAAGCCAATTGATAATTTATCTTTGCCCGCTCCCAAGATGCGATCGCCTGTTCTATTTTGCCCTGATTTAATTCTAAAATCCCCTGATTGTTAAATATTTGAGCCAAGATAGGGACTTTTTCTCCCGTACTTAGTTTAGAATCCTGATTTAGTAAATCTAAGCTTTTGACAATACTTTGATTAGCCTGTTGCCAATGATTTGCCTGACTGTAAGCCAAAGCCAAGTTACTCAATATTCTTCCTTGTCCCAAAATGTCTTGGGATTGAGTATAAATTTGATTAGCCTGTTGCCAAACACTTATTGCGCGATCGAATTGAGCCAAGGAATAGTAATATTTTCCCTGTTTTTCTAGTTCTGTAACATCTTCTGTCTGTATCGCTGCATCGACGGGAATTGTCGTAGCTACCACAGGAGAAATTGGATAAATATTGGCAAACAAACTTATCGATAATCCTAATACGACAAAAACTAGCCATAGTAAGCAACGCTGTCTGAATTTGGAGGACATAACAAGAGATAGATACAAAATTAAAATCGATTGCGATCAATCTAGTTTGCCCAATTTTTAGTTCAATCTAACGCTTTCTCCTAGAAGGAATCAGTCTTTTGGCTAATGAAAATATTTGTACAAAACAATTGTAGTTTTATAGTGACAGTTAATTAAGTGCCACTAATCAATCTTATTTACTACTGG
>ERZ1740059.1890-NODE-1890-length-10446-cov-10.510249_pt1 | contig 10446 bp, 6 predicted proteins | sample MGYA00581744_ERZ1740059 | MGnify/ENA primary metagenome ERZ1740059 (study PRJEB43018, sample SAMN04849738) | marine metagenome | isolation source: floating plastic debris | place: Pacific Ocean | collected 2008-08-28 | study: EMG produced TPA metagenomics... | reverse complement strand
TCCACCTGCTGTGCCCCTTGCTGTCATAACCTACATAATACTTGCCCTTATCCAATAACTAACAGCTGCTCAGATCGCATTGTATCAGGCTTTCATTTTTCTGCTATATGTATGTGCGTGGCCTAGGACTAGGTGCTACAATCCTGCTGACCAGAGTTGGTAAAAAAAATTTTGCGGCCAACATCAGACCACTAAAGTGTCCTTAAGGACATTTTTCAACATTCTTTTTGCAAGGAGACGACAGTCCATTAATTATCAATGATAGCTTTTTATACTGCAAATCATTTTCAGCAGGTCATATTTGGGCAATTTTCAGTGAAATAATGGATATGGTCTAAATGAGGGCTATCAAAACTATCAATGTCATTCTCTGACACTATAGACTTCTGCCCACATGCCAATTTTTGTTCTTGGCATTGGAAGGGGTATCTGAAACCCACAGTCCAGTCAGATCAATCACCCTTAGCATTATCTGAATTCCGGATGGTGGTATTGTGGTTTGGAGGGGTATCAAAGGCCAGAAAATAATAAAATTTTGCTCAGACTAATCCAATGGCGGATTACTTAGCCTTTAATCAGGTCACAACTCACAAACAATATTTGCAATGGTGACGCTTTTTTGTTTTCAGTTTTGGCTGTCGCTAAACTGGCTCATGGGACAACTCCACAGAAAATACTTTTGACGCAGAAAAGAGCTACAGCAGTGACCCCTCAGACATCAGTGAACAGCGTATCACCCACAAAACTTACTACTGCTACAATCGGTGCCCCTATAATGGTACCTAATACTAATCTGGTTGTGACGCAGGTGCCTGCTCAAACAGTGACAAGTGGTCCCATAACAGTAAACTTAAATAGCGGAGCACGGGTAATAACCCCAGCACAGCAAATAAGACAACAACCTGCTGTCCTAACCCTACAGCCCAATCAGGCCCAGCAGTTCATTGCCAAGCCTGCCTCAGAACTACAATCAAACATGCAAATAGCCCCAAAGCAATTGCTGCTAATTACTCCTGCAGATCAATCAAAGCTTCGTCAGGGGGTGTCAGTAGCCTCGCCCGCCTCAATATCACAAATCACTCCTGTGGGAAGTATGAACACCGCTACTGTGGTGGCCCCTGGCCAGCAGCAGGCGTCCATTCTCGGTCAGCATAAGGTTATATCAACTTCCTCGCCTGCCGGGCCGTCCACGCAAGTCATACCAATCACTAACTTAAACCAAGCTCAGGCGCTGGCTGCAGCCGCTTCGTCTCAGAACATTTCACGTGGTCCTAAACCGACAATTATCACGGGAATGCTGCCTACCACTGCCGCAGATGGTACTGTTTCCTATGTGCCTGTGCAACTGACTACAAAACCAGTACCAACAACTGATCCGAATGTGTCCTTGCAAGCATCAGCTATACCTGTGTCTGGAAACACCACTGCTCAGCTTGTCAATAATGGGAAAGGCATAACGCTTCTGATACCTCCTGCAGCAGGGACTGTAACGGCCTCTGGCAATTCTCTCCAAGTTGTAAAGACTGGCAATCAGCTCACGCCTCAAACGGCCACTATGCACATTGCTAATACCCATATATCGAGGTGATTTATCTATACGATGCTTCTTCGTAAAAAGATTGATTTTTGTTTTTCTCATTCTTTCTGCAAATCTGCAAAGTTTTTTCTCATGTTAATGATGCTATTTTTCAGCTGTTTTGAGTTCAGTTGGTATATATTTGTATATATTGTATATAATGACTTGTGTACGAAAAACTATTGTTTTTGTTGAGGAACATCATATTATTTTATGTAGTGGTGATGATGATTTATTTAATATAATAACGCTATCAGAAAAACTGTCCATAAAAATTTATTTAAATTTATTCAAACCGTATGTTTTCAAGTCCATTGTATTTTCCTTTTCATGAAAGGTCACGGATTCGTCTTTGAAGGTATCGACTACCATATTGTTGAAAATTGTAACTAATTAAAATGCTGATAAGACTTCTGTGAAGGTCGACGCTTGTAGTATGCGTAAGCTGACTCCTTTTGCGTTGTGGTCAAGATTTTAGCCGATGGCAATATAACAACAATCAAGTATGGAGCCTTCACTTTTGTTTCTACTTTTTCACTATTATTGATAGACTACTAAACTTGTATACATTTAATCTGCAATAATAAACATTGTAAGCTGATTTAACAAGACAACAAAACTTTGGTGCCTGGAGAGTCATGTCCTGAGTCGATTGACCTGCAGCTTTAAAAGAGGTCTTTAGTACTTTGAGCTCTGACCTTTCTGACAAAGATACCACAACTGAATTGGCTAAGATATATGCTATGCTATGCCTATGAGAAGTTAACTGTTTAGGTTAACCAGTGTGAATGTATCTGAACATGTTGAATCTATCACAGGGGTACTAAAAGTACAAGTTGACTTCAGTATAAATTGAAAATCAAGAAGAAAAAAAGATTAAAACAACTTCGAATAGTGCACTGCCAACAAAATAGTGCGGAAAAGCTGAAAAATAGTGTTTTCTGGCGTGTTGAAAAGATCTCGCCATAAACAAGCAGTTGTATTGCAAAGTTACCATTTTGAGACATACTCACCAGTTCTAGAACTTTGCTTGATATGTTACATTATGTCCAATACATAACCATAATAATAATGATATGCCTATGGTCCAATATTAAGCGCAGAATGGCCAGACATATCCCCAAATGACATCCTATCCTAGTGTTGGGATGTATACCATATTGACAGACACAGAGATGTCTTGGCAAATGTTTAAAAGTCCTAAAATATTTTGTTCAGTATTATTGCACATTTTGATACTTTGTAGGATTTTTATAGAATTTTAGCAGTTATCAATCACAAGAATACGGGTACAAGACGTCACAACCAACTGTCGCTATAGCTGGCATATTATAATTGGAGTATTATTACCAATATCATCAAATAAAATGTTACATACATACATCACATACTATCATATAAATTTGAAGACTATACACATGGATAGTGAATTACCGTATTTCTCCTTTATGAAGCCCCAGTGTTCATTTGTAAAAAATCGTGCTTTAATACTTGATACTTCTATTCCATACCAAACAATGGCAATTGAGAAACACTCTAATCAATGCATTTCATTGGTCCATGATGCATAGTAATGAGTTAACTTTTTCTCCGCCTGCGTGAAATATAAAAGCCTGAGTAGGGTTCTAAACTATTCACAATGCAGTATCATGCTAAATTGACATTAGGGCTCAAACAACTGGTGAGGTACAAACTGACATATCAGCTAGACTTGTAGTTTGTCAAGACAGGACTTACCAAACTAACAAACATGGAGATTTACGCAACAGCGGTGACTTTCTGCTACGTCATACTAACAATCTTTCAAATTTCCCGTGGCATACCTCTTTCATCGGACAGAAAACATTCAGGCAAACCAAACGATTTCAAATTACACAAACAATCAAAATTTGTACTACCCGGTAGATCTGGCCCTCTGCTGAGGGGAATGCTCAACCCTAAAACATCAACAGCTACTACAAAGGCGCCAGAAGACAATAAAAAAGCTAACGAAAAGGATACGACGCACAGTGTTGAAGATTTTGACCTAGCAAACTTTGGGGATGAGTTCGCTCCTAATGCTACCATTGACTATGACGCCATGGCTCTGCCAGAACCACAACAGCTCATTGAAGAAAATGAAGATAATTTTCCATTGACTGAACTAAACATCAAAAATATGCACGAAAGAGCTCAATACATGCGAAAGGACGAAATACGCAAGTCTTTACTGAGCAAGCTGCGACTGCTAGCTCCACCAAATATGACGGACCTCAAACTTCATAATAAGATTAGACCCTTCCCAAAGCACCTTCTGCCGGATTTGCCTGAACAGCAGATCCCACAGAGTGATGATCATGGGGAAGAGGGAGATACTTACCATGCAAAGATCGAGACAATTATACAGTTCGCCGAACCCTGTAAGTATTTTATGAAATTTTATCTTTTAAATTGCGTTGTCATCTCGGTTTCCGGTTCTCGCATGCTCAACAAAACCCGTTTATACAATGCTAAAAAACTCTAGCCAGGTTGTCTTGCTTAGTGTTAGATCTACAATGATTGTCATGATTTCTAGGTTGTGTATGGGAACTGCCATAATGGTAAGACATGTTTTATATGCCACATGCTGCATGCTTTTCTGCATCTTTCTCTTGCCATTTTTTCTCTGCTTTGCATGTCTTTTATTGTAGGGGGTATAATAAGGGTCGTTATTTTGTCTGATTTTAGTGCCTGATGACAAAAAAGATGATTCTTTCCCACTTCGAGACATTGCATACTTCACCATTCCGGACACAGTAAGCAAGGACAATATAAATAAATGTATGCTATTGGTGTATATATCTACTCCTTCCAATAGTGAGGGTGAAAAAGTTCAACTTGTTATCAGCCCCACACTGCGCATGAACAAACCTTTAATAAACAGGACAGTCACTTTGTCATCTAATGGTCATTGGGAGCATATTGATGTTAGCGAAATGTTTATGGAATGGGCTGGCGACATTGATAGCAACCTTGGCTTCGTCGTAAAAGCCCTCCATCACGGTGAAAATCTAGCCAACTTAGAAGAGGATTCTGAGGAAGTAAAGAGACTCACTACCACTCTCGCCGAGGGGATAATTACAAAACCACATCGGGTAAGTTGACCCTACTTGATGTATATTTCGTGGAAGGCATCGCATGGAATTTCCCTGTCGTTGTTGCATTTGTGAAATTGAGGCGGAGGAATGCAGGTATACATCTTAATTATGTGAAGTCAGAAATGTGGGGCATTCCTCTTGTGCTAGTCCGCAAAAAACTTTAGGGACCGGGCTGATCATGTTTTAAATAATTTTTTATCTCGCATACTTCAAGTGATTTGACCTAACATCTGACATCACTAAGCTGACTAGCTTATATTTTTCATTGGTGTACTTCTGATTACACACATTTATTTTGAGCCAACTGTTACAATTCTAAGAAACCCACTCATTGATTGAAGTGACAACGGTTTTCTGTTTGCAGACTCCTCTAGTCAAGATAACATTGAATGAAGAACGCGGCCGATATAAAAGATCGTTCGATGAGGTTCCTACGCGGTGCAAGATAGAGGACAAAGAAGACAGGTGCTGCCGCTATACATTCTCGTTAGATTTTTCCAAGTTGGGGCCTGACTTTGACTTTATTATCCAACCAAGAGCATTTGAAGCTAATTATTGTGCAGGTATATGTCCTAACTACTATTTACCACCAGATGGTAATAGTAAACTGTTGGTCGGATTGGTACCGCAAAAGTTGCAACGATGTTGCACTCCGACGAAAAAGTCATCGCTACAAATTCTTTATGTGACTGAGGATGGAAATTATAACTTGGGAGAAATTCCGGAAATGACCATAAACAGGTGTTCTTGTTCAACATAACCTTACTCTTTTTCGGTTCTTTTTTTCCAAGTCGTATTTCTTATATTTTTATATGCTATAATATCATTACTGAAAGTTCTATATAAGACAGTAATGGACGATTTGTGCAAATGCATGCTTGTACATATACAGATAGAATCTAGTTCATAGTACAATGCCTGTTTACAAACTGCTGCTGATGAAACACAAACTGCTGCAGATATCTTGCGTGCAGGGCTGTTATGTACATTCTATTTAATCTTATTTACCAAAAAATGCCTATGCTTCGCTCAATGCAAGGACCACATACATGTACTTGTGAAATCTGCTCATATTTTTACATGTGACGATCAACACTGTAAAATTTACGTATTTATGACATTCAACACTTTTGATGTTAAAAACCCATTGGCAACAAATTAGTTTGAAGCCACCAAGAATCATACTATTGTAGTATTATAGTTGACTAGCTCCACATTTTGCAATTATTTTTGTTATTGCGAGATTAATCAGCCCATTATTCTAATTTATTAAACAGGTGATATACGTATATATGCCCATAAATTTACTTTTGCGAGAACTAAGTTCTGTCACGTCACCTGGTGAAACAAAACCTCTTTCATAATCTTTTGTTTTTATCATTCTGTTTTTGTTTGTTTTGTACGGGCAACTGCTGAATTTTTGTACGGTCCTAATGTATTTTTTGCTGCCTATCAGGCAGGATAATTTATAAAGTATTATATTGGCAGTGAAAATTGGCAACCCTGCTGCTGTAATGAATAACAATTATTCAAGGTAGTTGACATTTTCTGCCTTCTAATGGATCTCAGACTAATAAAAAATGTTAAAATCTGTTTACGCATTTCCTTCAGAATTATTACCAATGTTGTATCCAAAGTTGCCACAGAGGAGAATCATTCCAATGAAAACAATAATATAGCAGTAACAATAACAGTTTTACGGATTCGCACAAAGAAATTGGCTGATGGCTGTTGCTGTCACATGCTATGGATACCTGTTCTATCTTCTCTCCTATGATGTTTGTTCGATAAACCTTTTCATGGGGCATGTCATACGCATTCTAATAATAGATAGAGTTGAATCAGTCATTTATCTTAATGACATGCCAAATATTTTCCCTGATTTACCATCCAATGTTGGAATGTGGAACTAAACCACCAGGGATTGTTTTATTTTCATAAGTATTGTTTTGTAAAGAATCAATGCTGTAAGGTGTTGTTTGTCCATTAAGGTTGCAGGCTATGGTTTCAACCATGCATATTATAGAAACTTGAAAATAAATAGCCATTTAAGTGGAATCCCCAACAAAAATCACACTTAAGCACATGGCAATCAGCTGTATTTGCTTTCAATTTGAGGAATTTTGAAGCCTTCAAAATTGTGTCAACATAATAAACCCCACGTGGCATTGCATACCAATTCTTATCTCAAGGATTGTTAGGAATGGTGATTACATTACAGTTCAAATCTAAATAATTTCAAAGCAGAATGAAGGAATTGACAGATTTTTGATGAATGTATGCTTTTGCTCTAGGCTGAAAATTTGACTCCGTAACTTTGTTACAAGCCAACTGATTGCCAACAAAATTGCCATTCAAAGACACTGAAATTTTAAAAGCAAAATACTCATCAGAGCCCTGGGAATGTCATTGATGACTTTATTCTAAAATGGAATTTAAGAATTTAATTTTTTTGAAAGCGTTTCTAGGTGGAAAGGTCGAGCGTTCTTCTTTTTGTGTGGGTTTTGGCATGTCAACTATTGGAAATATGATATGTTGCACAAGTCATGTAAGTGTATGTTGTAGTATCAATTAGGGAATACAGTAGAGGTTGTTGATGTGATGGAGGCAAGATGGAGGTGTATCATTATTAACATATGTCAGTTGCTTCAGATGACCCAAGTGATAAACATTCATATCTTCTATCAAGGCTTCTATCTTACCATCCAATAACGTAAACAGTCTCAATTTTCATGTCCTTATACTACTGTAATCCCTAATCTCTTTTTTATGACAGCATAAAAAGAATGTGTGCGTAGCGGTAGGTAGGTATGCTTGCAATTCAGCATTGCTATTGATAGAGCTACACCTGTTCACCGTGATAGCAACGTTGGCTCTAAATTCAAGCTCAAGCCAAATCATTTTTTTGTGACAAAATTCATAGAAATCATAGGGAGACAGAAGTTTAATCATACAGCAACAATTTAAAATGAAGTGGAGAGTTAATTTACAGTGTTGGTACTGTACTTTTCTACGATGACAACCAGTTATTAGGTTTAATAATTGATTTGAAACTTGAGAACCCTAGATACCCTTGGCATGCTAAAGCTCTGGAGTCACCTGCAAACATTTCAGTTTCTCTAACGTTATAATGAAAATTAATAGTCGTCCATTTAATATCTGATCAGGAAACCGCAGATTTAATCCAGGCTTTTGATCCAATTACAATGGGTGACAGTGGCAGTATGTGCCTCTTGCATGTTTTATCAAAATGGTTTTTCGATTTTAAAATTTCATTACATCACCAGTAACATGAGCTTTCAATCAAATTTCTCGATTGTCGATCTTCTGCTGGCTACATATGTGCCTGTTGCAAGACATCTTGTGAGGTGTCTTATATTATTACGAGTGTTTGAAGATTTGAATAGATTGACACAATGATGTATAATCCAGATAAAACATTTTGGTGTCAACTTTGACATAGAACTAATAATTGGTCATACCAATCAATCCAAATCTGTGTACGTCTGCATATATGGTGTACATGTACATGTATTTGTTATTTGTTTCATGGCATGAATTGCCCAAAATATATTTTTGAGTAACTTAGTGCTGTCTTATTCAGTGGAAATGATTATTTATTTGCAAGGCTGTGGTTCAGAAATGCGGTGAAATTGGGTGAACATTTTAGCAGTTAATGTTGTGACTAATAAACTTTTAAAACCCCAGCCGTTCCATGTCCTTATGGAAGTGTCTGAAGTCGTTGATTGCCAATATCCTTCTGTGGATGCTCAAACTGAAAACTTTAAATTCTATCATATAACTTACTAATCCACACAGCCTTGGTTGACTGGATTATTCAGGGCCACGGTTCCACCAGACAAGACAAAGCCATCCATTACCGATTGACCATTGAAAGAAGATTTTGAAGACAGCCACTAATGATTGTGATTTTTTAACCGACAATTATGAACGTCAAATTAGCATTGCTAAGATGCCCTGGGAAACCATTATGCTTGCTCAGCACTTCATTAAGGCATTGTCATCGCTCAAACGCCCTTCACGCAAAAAATTGATTAATTCCTCAATGGAGCTATGGGCAAGTTAATCTACTACAAAAGGGCCGACGATCCAGATTAACTTGGGTCCACATGTGTGTTTTTGCTGTTGTGGTGATGGTATTGACCTTGATCACGGCAATGATCCGCATATTTTGCAGTTGCAACCTGCGTAAAGGATGGAACTCCTTTTGTCCACATGACCCTAGTGAGCAGGAATATTTGACTCCCGCATCGCGTTTATAGATGTTGCGTCACCGGGTGGCAATATCCAAGTCGAGTCCTGCAGGATGGAACGTATTGTCAAGCCTGTACTATTACCCACTCCCTCGGCGCTGCGATGTCAAACGCACCAAGTAATTACTACCGATCTTCTCTTCAGCTTTTATGATTGCATGAGAAGGCTAACTTCCTTCAGTTTGTTTGTAAAATGACAACACTGTCCCCGGTGGCACAAAACTGCATCATACTGCCATAGCGATCATCGCAGGTTCTCTCAATTTTCAAAATTTTGCCTTGCAGTCCTTTCGCAGACTGAACGAACCCAATAACACAACCACACACAAGGTTTGGTGACAGACGGGAGACGGGAGTCTGTGTCCGCAGCAAATTCTGATCTAAATATAAACAACAAACAACGGAGGTCAGCTTTGAGGCCAGTTGTGAGAAGCATGCCAACTACTGCTGCAAGTAAATGCGAAATCTGTTGTACAACTATTCAGTTTAGTCTAGCTAGGTGACATCTGCTCAAGGCCTAAACCATGCGCCATGATCACGAAAAGTGATTGTTTAAGCCCTTCAAGTTAGCATTAAGATTAAACAGTAATCCCTGATTAACTGCCTCTCAAGAAAGGAAAGGCTAATTTACCTCGGGTTCCTTGGAAGAGCACTAACTGCAATCTTAAAGTCCTAGACCAGCATAAGGTTTGCAGTTTGCATGTTATTCTTACAACTGGCAGACTATGTGCATCATAATAGCTGAAAATGGATGGGTTAACAGGAAGATAAATCAGCTTAGACAAATTTAGATCTGAATTTATGACACAGGTGAGGCGGTAATTTGAAACAGTATACTAGTCTCAAGCATCCTGTTGAGGAATTTCATTCATCTTTAAGGGCGCTGTTATGACGTTGATTTAGTGACGCGGTATAACATGTAGGTTAAATGTAAAAAGTTAAACCTGCCTAAATAAAATACAGGAATCCAGAAATACCTTACATGACTGCCAATTATTTTTGATGTTCTATTTTAGTGACAATAGTGGTGACTGTTGCTTTTTCGGATCACAAAAATCTATATAATCTTTTGTTGATGATTTTATTCCGTTTCATGTCATGTGGAACAGTTGGGTCATCTCCCGCCTACTACATAAGGTTATTTCTGTTTTATTGTATCTATTGTAGCGTTAATGCACCCAATTAACTTGCTGTCAATACAATAACTCATCGCAAGGATGGAAAGTCGGACATCTTCATCAAATTAGCAAAACAGAAGATGTTATGAGTTTTCTCCCTTTGCCAGTGAAACACAATAACTTCAGGTATTCAGGTCTCCCTACTATAATTATGTTTGAATGTAAAACAAAATTGTACCATTCTGAGCCAGGCTATTGAATTTTGTTTATATTTTCATTCTGTAGGATATGCGTGTATGGCCATTACAGATATGTTGTCTATCGCCATACCAGATGTTCAGTTTTTTATGTACGCTATGTTT
>ERZ1740059.1889-NODE-1889-length-10455-cov-4.202596_pt1 | contig 10455 bp, 11 predicted proteins | sample MGYA00581744_ERZ1740059 | MGnify/ENA primary metagenome ERZ1740059 (study PRJEB43018, sample SAMN04849738) | marine metagenome | isolation source: floating plastic debris | place: Pacific Ocean | collected 2008-08-28 | study: EMG produced TPA metagenomics... | reverse complement strand
GTAAACTGGCAGAACGTCTTGGTGAGCGCGGCCGACTTCGGATTGTTGAACGAGGGACTGAAATTTTACAAAACTCTCCAGAGTTTAATCAAAAAGCCGCCCAGAAAGCTATCACCGACAAAGGCATCTGGATTGATTATGAAACCACCGTAACCGAGGTTGGGGCTGACACCTTATCCCTAAAATACAAAGACCAGACTGATGTGCTGCCGGTGGATTTGGTGTTATGGACCGTAGGCAACCGAGTCAATTCTTTGATTACCAGCCTGCCGTTTGAAAAAAATGAGCGTCAACAGCTGGTTGTGAAACCCACCCTGCAGCTGTTGAACCAAGATCATGTGTTTGCTCTTGGTGACCTGGCAGATGGTAAAGATGCCGATGGCAAGACGGTTCCAACGACAGCTCAAGCCGCATTACCACTGGAGGCCCTTGCTCAGCGTGACTCGAGAGAGGAATATCTGGGCTTCGTTGACCAGTCGTCCCCCCTTACCCTTTAGGTATCAGCATTTGGGAGAAATGATGACCCTCGGTAGTGACAGTGCCACCCTGACTGGCTTGGGGCTAACCCTGGATGGCACTGCTGCTCACATTGCTCGAAGGTTGACCTACCTCTACCGTATGCCCACCTTTGATCATCAATTGCGCGTGGGGTTAAACTGGCTCACTCAACCCTTGAGATCTCTGTTGCTTGTACCGTAATCGGGTAGATTATCCAGCGACTCTTCGTTGTTTGCTACCGTAGGCTTTCCAAGCTAAATCAATTAGACCGTTCACAATGGCAACGCCAACAACGGTGCTGCCCTTACGGCCGCCTATGCTAATGCTAGGGACAAGACTGTCTTTCAGGCGAGACTTGGTAACCTCGGCTTCTAAAAAACCCGCAGGTGTGGCAATCACTAACGTCGGTCGAATTACATCAGTTTCGATCAGCTGGACCAAGCTATCTAAGGCCGGTTGAGAATGGCCAATGACAAAGATAGCCTCTGGATAACGCTTGGCTAAGGTTTCAATGCCCCAGGCGGCTCTAGACTGGTCCTTCTGGGGTCGCGTGATGGCATCCATCGCACAGTAAACCGGATTTGCAAAGGTTTCTTGTAGTCTCGGTGTGATGCCAGCTTGGGCCATGGGACCATCGACTACCACTGTGGTTCGGGCGGCTAAAGCGGCAGCTCCGGAAGGAAGTGCCTGGTCAGAAAACTGAATTAAGTTCTTATAGTCATAGTCTGCGGTAGCGTAAATCACTCGACGCACGATTTCATATTCGGCTGGCGCAAATGTGTGCTGACCAATTTCTTGATCAATTATGCGTAAGCTCCTTGCATCGGTAACGTGCCATTCCATAAGTGCTGCCTGCGGTTGCCGCTAGTTTCAATAGACTAGCATCGTCAGCTGTTTTTCTGGCATTCAGCCTGATTAAGATAGTCTGGTGTCTATGGGCTAGACCCGACGTTATCGTTGAAAGCCTTAATTAGCAACGACTCTATGGGTGGGAACCAACTGACTGCATTTAGCCGTTTGCTACACGTCACAAATTTACATACACAGATTAGATCAGATCGATTTTTTTTGTCAGCTCAGTCGTCTACGTCAAAATTTACGATGACCCAATAAGTACAAATGCTTATTCTCAACCTACTATGAACCAAGGCTTTAGGGCGATTTGCCACAGCCTAATCAATCTGTTTTTAGGTTGGAATTGTAGGGTTTAGGGGCGTTGAATCAACCGTTTGGGGGTATCTACAGGGTACCCTCGGTCTGATATTCTGAAGCTATCAAAGGCGCTCACATAGTCTTATTAGCCGCTACTGAACAGGATGATTCTGGAGTGAGGGCTAGCAGTGCCTCCGACAGATCTACCTATCGTCAGCAGCGCCGTCATTGGTAACAGCAGGCAGTTTGGAGGAAATACGCCGTGGAAAGTACCCTCGGATTAGAGATTATTGAAGTTGTTGAGCAGGCTGCGATCGCATCCGCTCGCTGGATGGGTAAAGGGGAAAAAGATATTGCTGACGAGGTGGCTGTAGAAGCCATGCGTGAGCGCATGAACCAGATTCACATGCGCGGCAAAATCGTCATTGGTGAAGGTGAGCGTGATGATGCCCCCATGCTTTACATCGGTGAAGAAGTGGGCATTTGCACCCAGCCCAATGCCGCTGAGGTTTGCAACCCCGAAGAGCTAATCGAAATTGACATCGCCGTTGACCCCTGTGAAGGTACTAACCTTTGCGCCTATGGTCAGCCTGGTTCCATGGCTGTATTGGCTATTTCTGAGAAAGGTGGTCTGTTTGAAGCACCTGACTTCTATATGAATAAGCTAGCTGCCCCCCCGGCGCCGAAAGGCAAAGTAGACATCACTAAATCTGCCACCGAGAACCTGAAGATTTTAGGTGAGTGTCTAGACCGCGCCATCGATGAGCTAGTCGTTGTAGTGATGAAGCGTTCACGCCACGACGACCTGATTAAAGAAATTCAGGATGCTGGTGCCCGTGTTCGTCTCATCAGCGACGGTGATGTGTCCGCTGCTATCTCCTGTGGCTTCTCTGGTACAACCACCCACGCTCTGATGGGTATTGGTGCCGCTCCTGAGGGTGTTATTTCTGCGGCTGCCATGCGCTGCCTAGGTGGTCACTTCCAGGGACAGCTAATCTACGATCCTGCCATCGTAAAAACTGGCCTGATTGGTGAAAGCAAGGAAGCTAATCTGGAGCGTCTGGCTTCTATGGGTATCACTGACCCCGACAAAGTCTACACTGCTGAAGAGCTGGCCTGTGGTGAGACGGTACTCTTTGCTGGCTGTGGTATTACGCCTGGTTTATTAATGAACGGTGTTCGCTTCTTTAAGGGCGGTGCTCGTACTCAGAGTCTGGTTATCTCCAATCAGTCTCAGACAGCTCGGTTTGTTGATACCATTCACATGAAGGGCAACCCCAGCTACGTTTCCCTGAAGTAATTAAGGGTCCCCTCCTGGGAGGGGGAGTGGGGTGGGTTAACCCACCTCGCCTACGGCACCCCTTCCAGGAGAGGATAATCTAGAAATTATTTTCTGCGAGAACACTCTAGCTATTGACAAATGGCTAGAGTGTTCTTGTGTGTGTATGTCATTTGGTAACGGTTGGCACCGTTTGATGGACTTTTGTTGAGAAACCTTGAGTTAAGGGCCAGTTTTCCATACCTTCAGAAGGGAGCAGGCTTTGGCGCAATATCGTTAGAGCACTTTTTTCATCACTGTTGAAAATAATCGAGTTTACTGCGATCGTCCGGTATCTCGGGCATTTATACCTGCATCCAAGCTGAAACCTGTGGTTTTTTCTATGGAAAACATCAGTTTTGGGCGTGGATACGGTTTAAGAAAGGATCTTTTTTGGGAGGAAGAATGAATATTGCCGTTATTGGCCTTAGCCATAAGACTGCACCGGTCGAGGTTCGGGAAAAACTAAGTATTCCGACACCTAAGGTTGAGGATGCGATCGCAAGGCTCACCAGCTATCCTCATGTCAAAGAGGTTTCCATCCTCAGCACCTGTAACCGCCTCGAGCTGCATGTAGTCATTGGAGACACCGAGAACGGTATTCGTGAAGTTACCCAGTTTTTATCTGAGTATGGCGCTGTCCCCGTTGACGAGCTACGCCCCCACCTATTTATCCTGGTGCAGCAAGATGCCATCATGCATCTGCTCCGTGTATCCTCCGGTCTAGATAGCCTTGTATTAGGTGAAGGTCAGATTCTAGCCCAGGTTAAGCATGCCTTGGCCGAGAGCCAAAAACATAAAGGTGTTGGCCGTATTCTCAGCCGTTTGTTCAAAGATGCCATCAAAACCGGTAAGCGAGTTCGCACCGAAACCAGTATTGGTACGGGTGCCGTTTCCGTTAGCTCCGCAGCTGCCGAGCTAGCCCAGATGAAGGTCCCTGACTTTACCGATTGCCACATCACCATCATCGGTGCCGGCAAAATGGGTCGCCTGTTAGTCAAACACCTGGTGTCGAAACGCGCCGTTAACATTACCCTGCTAAATCGTAGTATCAAGCGGGCCGATGATTTAGCCGCTGAGTATAGCCACGTTGATATCAAAACCGGCACCATGGACAAAATGGAAGCCGCCGTCACTAGAGCCGATATCGTTTTTACTTGTACCTCTTCAGACGAACCTGTACTGCACCGTGACAACATTCAGACCTGTCTAGCCGGTCGTCCTCTAAGCCTATTTGATATTTCGGTGCCCCGTAATGTGCACAAGAATGTTGAAGAATTAGACGATGTTAAGGCTTACACTGTCGATGACCTTAAAGAAGTTGTCGCCAAAAATCAAGAAAGCCGTCGTCAAATGGCCCAGGAAGCTGAAGGAATTCTGGAGCAGGAACTTAACCAGTTTGTTAAGTGGTGGAACTCGCTTGATACGGTTGCTACCATCAGTAGCCTGCGCACTAAAGTAGAAGCCATCCGTGAGCAAGAGCTAGAAAAAGCATTATCTCGTTTGGGTGCTGACTTCTCTGACAAGCATCGTAGTGTAGTTGAAGCACTATCTCGCGGTATCGTCAATAAGATTCTGCACGACCCCATGACCCAGCTACGCGCTCAGGAAGACGCCGTATCGCGTAAGCAGGCCATGGAAACCTTGCAGGTGCTCTTTAACCTCGAAGAGAAAAAGGTTGCCGCTAAGCGCTAGAAAAAATCAATCGGTAGAGGCATTTCGTCTATCGGTCAGGATATTGTATTCATCGGTAGGGGCATTGACTGCAATGCCCCTACCGATGTATTCGAAACCAATTACTACAGTGCTATTACGTCGCCTCATTCCTCTACTGGTTGCCATTGTTTGTCTGGGGTGCGCCCAGGCTAATCTTGCCACCACCGATAGTCTCTACAGCTACAAACAACCCAGCAGCGATGGAATTGGCAAGGTCTACATGGGCCGAGAAATTGCTCAGGTGATGGGGCATCGGGGAGCCCCCTGGTTAGAGCGCTCCAATCGGGTAACAGATGAACAACCCGACATAGCAGTCGATGCCCTGGGACTGCGACCCACAGATACCGTAGCGGATATTGGGGCAGGCACCGGCTATATGAGTTTTCGCATGGCCAAAAAAGTACCCGATGGTCAAGTACTAGCCGTAGATTTGCAGCCAGAGATGATCCAACTGTTGGAGACTGAGCGAGATAACCAGGGCATTACTAATGTGCAGACCATTCAAGCAGAAGAGGATAATCCCCATTTGCCGGTAGACCAGGTCGACCTTGCTCTCATGGTGGATGCGTACCATGAGTTTGCTTTCCCTCGAGAAGTAATGACCGGTGTTGTGGATGCGCTAAAACCGGGTGGTCGTTTAGTGCTAGCAGAATATCGTGCAGAGAATCCGTTGATTATGATCAAACGGCTTCATAAAATGAGTGAGAAACAAGTCAAAAAAGAAATGGCTGCGGTGGGTCTGACTTGGATGAAAACAGATGATCGATTGCCTCAACAACATCTTTTATTTTTTGAGAAAGTGTCCTAGGAACGGCTGCTTCAACTTTGCTCAGCCAAATTCTGTATCCGAAGACTGAGTAAAGTTGAAGCCATGTATGTGATTGTCAAACGGCACAAATACTGTAGGTGTCAGCTTGGACTACAGCCCTCAGCATTTCTAACTCTCACAGTTGGTTTGAAAAGGTTATTAATCCAACAAATTGAATAAGGTCGAGAGTTCTTCAGGATGTAGTTTTAATCTGTAATTCTCTAAACTCCGTGGTTAGCTGAGGCAGTATCAACCTCAAAGCTAGATAAATACTGACTGTATCCCTCTGGATCTAAATCAGCTACAGACACAAAGCGTAGCGCCGCTGAGTTAATACAGTAACGTAGCCCCGTTGGTGCTGGTCCATCCTTAAAAACATGTCCTAGATGAGAATCGGCCTGACGGCTGCGCACCTCAGTTCGCACCATAAAGAACGAACGGTCTTGTACATCAACAATATTAGCTGGTTCAATCGGCTGAAAAAATGAGGGCCAGCCTGTCCCCGATGCAAACTTGTCTAGGGAAGAGAAGAGCGGTTCCCCTGACACTACATCAACATAAATACCTGGCTTTTTATTATTCCAGTAGGCATTTCTAAAGGCGGTTCGGTATCGTTTTTCTGCGTCACAGCATATTGCTGCTCTGTCAGCATAGCTTTTAAGACTTTTACATCAGGTTTCTGAAACCCAGTTGCGGTCTCTGCTATAGCTGGTTCTATCGTTAGGGCAGATGCCTCAATATGGCTTGGAGCTAAGAGGGTTACCACAACTAGCAGTACACAGCTCAGAATAATCCTGTAAATTTGTTTCATTAGCCTCTCAGTAACAGCTTCAATTTCAATAACGAAAAGCTATGATTTTTAGCTCGGCACGACACACAATTATGTGATAACGACGATTAGATCATCTGATGCCGTTGAGCTAAAGCGTTACATTCAGCATAACAATAATTCAATTTCTCAAACAAGCTGGCATTAAGATGACGTCTAGCTTTTACGTTAATGTCTGCATCAAACTGTGTAATAAGCAAATCACCAACAGCCGATATTGAGCATAAGCTTGGTAGACTTGAAATAGTTATAGACCCTGTGCAAAATCTGATTAACTCTCTGCCTAGGCAAGAGTTTTAAGTAGAGGTTAAGAGGAATCGACGATTCAAGGGTTGTGTAGGACGGGCATTCAGCGGAAAAATATCTCTAAATTGCTCAACTTGAGCGGAAGATACCTCAATTGGGTCCTGAAAAATAATCCACTTAACAATTTCTGAACAGGGTGGTGTTGTTAGTGAGCCAAAGTAGCGGAATGTGCTGCGATCGCGAGGAAGCAACTGGGCAATATCAACCTGCTCATCTGGAACTATGGTGGCTGCAGTCTTCTTCGATGGCATGGCTTTCCAAACAGAACGCAAAACAGTATTTTCTGTGCCCTCGCGCAAAAATATACCCAGTACGGCTAATTCCTCTCTGGCATTGGCATGAACAAAGTGCATTTCCATGGGGAAGGGCTCATCTTCTACGGTGTGCTCACTAGGATGATGAAAGTGGAACTGCAGTAGCTTAAATTCTTTGCCATCGAGTTGGATGAGATTGTCAGCGCTCGAATTCACTTGAATTGTGTGACCGTTGTTGAGGATGGTCAATGGGATCGGCTGATAGCGAATATCCAATGTTGCTAGGGTGGCATTGACTGAATTGTGTAGATTAATCGGCGACTGCTGCAGGCCAGCTCGGCAGGCACTGTAGGAGGCCGACAAGTCTCCCCAATTCTCTGGTGAGCCTGCACCTATGTATCCCCAATGACTAATACCTTCACTAGCTGAGATCGCCTTTTGAAGTGTAGATATTCCTATTCCTACAGTTGTACTCGCACCAAGCAACTGTAGAAGTTTACGCCTTTCCATAGATTTTAATTCCTGGCTGCTAGATTGCAGTTGCATTAAGCTTCAAGAAGTTAGCCCGCCCTAACTTGGAATGGTGAAACCATGCCATAACGAGGCTATCTGGAGCGATTGGCAGCGTTATGGCACAGCTTTATGTTTTGCCTTACGCCTTGCTATTTAGTCATTGTGAAATAACTCGTCATTAGAGCCCGATACAGAGGAATGTGGTTAGAGAGTAAGTTGCCTAGCCCTTCGATATCATTACGCCAATCACGATGGAGTTCGCAAGCTACGGCAAACCAGTTCAACAACTGTGCTCCTGCATTATTCATCCGAATCCAAGCCGCTTCTCGCACCCCTTCGTTGAAGGTGCCAGAAGCATCTGTGACTACAAAGACCTCATATCCAGCCTGTATAGCAGAGAGCGTGACGCAGGCGACACACACATCGGTCACCACCCCAGCAATAATCAATTGTCTGCGACCTGTATCTTTAACAGCTTGGACAAAGTCATCGTTGTCCCAGGCATTAATCTGGCCAGGGCGAGCAATATACGGAGCCTCCGGAAACATCTCTTTTAGTTCTGGAATCATAGGGCCATTGGGACCATTCTCAAAACTAGTACTCAAGACCGTTGGCAGGTTGAAAAACTTCGCGATATCGGCGAGAGCAAGGACATTATTCTTAAACTCATTAGGAGGATAGTCCTGAACCAAAGACACCAGTCCGGCTTGGTGATCGACGAGTAAGACCGCTGCCTCATCCTTGGACAGGCGTTTGTACTGAAACGGAGTATCCATAATGTTCCTCGATTAAAGTTAAAGAATGCGACAAATGCCGTAACACACTAGAAATCTACAGAGATTGCAATGTTGAGACACCCGCCTCTGGAGTCGTCCTTTCCTAAGTTGATGCTTAGGGGCAACCTAAACCAGGGTATGGGTCGAGAGAAAATTGCTCATGACAGCGATGACGACAACATTAAGACTCTGAACCCAACTACAGAATGGGTCAAAACTCGACAACAGACTGAGATTGTATTGACTTGGAATTGCCACAATATGTACGCACCCAATCATCTCAATGGGATTAACCCTTAAGTTCAGGAGGTAAAAGTGGGGAACGCTAGCTTAAAAACAAACCGGTTGATGCAAGTTGTCTGTTGTTTGCAGCAGAGACACTGGCAAATAATGAGCTTAGGGACTATGTTGTCCTTAGCAATCACGCCTGCGGCTTTAAGTGCAGAGCGTATTGAGTTTTTTGTGGGTCCGTTTGAGCCGGTCATTTGGGTAGAAGACCTTGAAGCTTTGGCAGAGGATGGTACGGTTAATGAACGCTTTCGCTTTTTTGCAAATAGGCTCAATGAGCAACAACTCCAGGAACTACAGACATTCCTTAACTTGCGTTTAGATATAGATTTGATCACCTTGTCTCAATTTACTTATTGGCAAGTCGGTGAGCGGTTTTTAGAGCGAATGGGTCAGGTCGTACAAACCGATAGCTTTCTCAACGGTTCTCTGGCACTGCGAGCTGCCTTGATTGCTGCTTCAGCAGATGGGGATGGTATTACGTCTCTGGAAGTCATGCAGGAATATCCCCTAGATATTATCCAACTTAACTTTCCATTACTGCAGCAAATCATTCAAGAAAACCGTCGCTTCTTTGCCGATCAAGACAAGGTTTTAGCTCAGTTCCAGACTGTAGGGGAAGCTGAAGCGCCTGTACTGTCTGTTATTCCTGATTCTGGCGCACTTCCATACACAGGTTCCTATGTGTGGAAGCAAGAGAGTCTCACCTTTAATAACCCTTTGCGTGAAGGCACAATTCCCTTTGATATTTATTTACCCCAACAGACAACAGGGCCTACGCCCATTGTTGTCTTCTCCCATGGAGTTGCATCTGGTCGTAATGCATTTGTTTATTTGGCACAGCATTTAGCCTCCCACGGCTATGCTGTAGTTGTGCTTCAACATGATGACAACAGCCAGAAGTATTTTCAGTTTTTGGCCGGGGTAGATCGCCCCCCTAATCCAATTACACTTGTCAGCCGTCCCCGCGATATTTCTTTAGTGCTAGACGAGTTAGAAAGGCTGGCTCAAACACATCAAGACTATGCCAATTTAGCCGTTGACAACGTTGGTGTTTTAGGGCATTCCTTGGGGGGATTTACCGTATTGGCCGTCTCCGGTGCCGAGTTTAATTTTGAGAAAATACAGCAAAACTGTTCTTTGGCAGAGCGTAATCGTCCTTCTCTAAACCCTTCATTACTTGTGCAGTGCGATTTGATAGCTCTAGAGGATCAGTCCCCTTTTCAACTGCAAGATGATCGTATCGGAGCCGTTTTTGCTCTAAACCCTCCGACAAGTCTCTTCTTTGGAGAAACAGGATTAGCTCAGATCGAAATTCCCACGTTTCTGGTTGCGTCTATGGCCGATATCGTGGTGCCTGCGATTCCAGAACAGATTGATGCCTATCGATGGTTGCAAACTGAGAATCGATACTTAGTTGCGATTGAAAATGCTACTCATTTTACCTTTCTAGAGGGCGATCTAACCGAAGGAGCCCTGCCTCTACCTGGTGCTTTGCTAGGACCAGATCCTCAACAGGCCCGCCCTTATTTAAAGGCCCTCAGTCTGGCTTTTTTCAATCGTCATTTGCTAGGCCAGATAGATGCCGACGGGTTCTTAACTCAGCCCTATCTAGATTCTCTAGGAACTGATTTGTTTCAGTTTTCTATTATTAGAAACCTGTCGTCAAACTGATGGGCAATAGACAAACATCTTTTGAGAGCTGACAAAATACCAGAGCCCTTTATTTGATGCGTTACGCTTCGCTAACAGCATCCTACGCGAATGCTGGTGGGCACAAAATAGACAAATATCATGGGTTAATTGAAAGGGTCGCAAAATTTGCGACCCTCATGCCGTTCTACATCATTTGATTAGGAGGTGCTAGTCTGCCAATCGACTGTCGGGCTTTGGCTATGGCCTGTCTTTTCAAGTTCAAGCTCGAGTTCTTTGTTAAGGAAATAGTTCAAGAAGGTGCGAATCACAGCGACACCAGCCAGTTTGCCAAGGGTCTCTAG
>ERZ1740059.1888-NODE-1888-length-10455-cov-4.639231_pt1 | contig 10455 bp, 11 predicted proteins | sample MGYA00581744_ERZ1740059 | MGnify/ENA primary metagenome ERZ1740059 (study PRJEB43018, sample SAMN04849738) | marine metagenome | isolation source: floating plastic debris | place: Pacific Ocean | collected 2008-08-28 | study: EMG produced TPA metagenomics... | reverse complement strand
GTTTCACTGGATCTTTGCTCAATTCTAGAGTAATTGGCGACCGAGTTTATGACCAAAGTTTCTATGAAAAAGTTTTTTTCTCACCACTGTAAAGTCGATGAATATAGAAACTTTTGAGTATTGGGAAAAAGTAGCTGAGGTTGTCGGTTCTACAGGTTCTCTATTTGATGCTCCACCTGCCGCTATTCCGGGTAATATTTTCAATCCAGAAGATCAAGATGAAGTGGTACTGGGTTACTTTGAAGTAACTAATAATGAAACTACTAGATTCAGAACGTTGATTGACACTTTTAATCTAAGGCCGGCTAGTCCTGACTGCCAATATAATATAAATAGACCGTTAGATAACTATTTGTACCCTTATTTAAACTGTAGAATTTTAAGAAGATGCTGTGTAAGTAGACCCGCCTTTTGGGGAGAATAAACTACTAGGGCTCACACTCCTGCTCCGGTATTTGGGCCCCTAATTCCCTTGCCCGATCCCAGTCCGCTTTTGCCCCTTTCACATCGCCCTTAATACACTTTATACTTCCTCTATTGAACCAGGCCTCCGAGTAATTTTCCTTTAAAGCTATCGCCATATCAAACGACTTTATTGAGGCATCCAATTGATCAAGAAGAAACAAGGCATAACCTTTCTCATAGTGCACTTCTGCATAATCCGGATCGAGTTTCAAGGCTATATTGTAGTCAATAATAGCTTCAGTATTCCTACCTGACTGAGATTTACAAACCCCCATCAGATAAAAAATCTCCGGGTTTTTACTATCTAGTTTAGCGGCTTCATCAAAATATTCGATAGCCTCTTTGTAGTCGCCCAATTCGTAGTTTTTATAACCAATATCCACTAATTCAGCAGCGGTTTGTGCCTTAAGCGGGAACGGTAACAGAGTCAGTATAGCTAGTAAAATACGCATAGATCAAAAATACAACCTTCACATGGTTTCACTTTAAATATTAATTATTTCTTGTTTTTAAAAATTCAAATAATATTCTTTGTAGTGTAAATGCAAGAGAAAAATAATCATATAGCCCATCCAATTGCGCCATTTTCGTATGTGCCGGCTATACCTGTTTGCAGGATTAGGACCAACAGGCCCCTTCTGGGGTAATATTAATTAGTACTGGTACGTCCGGTGCGTTTCTCTCATCTATTTTCTGTTAAAATTTAATCTTGATCTAAAATATCGATTTCAATCATGGAATTTGAAATCATTACCGCAGGTGAATTTCACCTTAAGTATGCCGTACAAATATCTACGTTGATGGAGCAGGCCGCTCTTCAGCGGGGAACTGGTATTGCCAAGCGAACCCCGGAATATATTTGTGAAAAAATTAACCAAGGAAAAGCCATAATAGCGCTGCAAAAGGAAGCTCTAGGCGGATTTTGCTACATTGAAACCTGGGGCCACGGAAAGTATGTTGCTAACTCAGGTCTGATTGTGAACCCCGATTTTCGTGGCTTTGGACTAGGTAAGAAAATTAAAAAAGCCATTTTCAATTTGTCACGCGAGAAATACCCCGATGCCAAAATTTTTGGAATCACTACGAGTCTTGCCGTAATGAAAATCAACTCTAACCTCGGATACAAACCCGTGACATTTTCAGAACTTACTACGGATGAAAAATTCTGGTCAGGATGCCAAAGTTGTAAAAATTATGATATTCTGACCCGAACTAACCGTTCACACTGTTTATGTACGGGTATGTTATATGACCATAAAACCATGCAGCAACCTACTACAAAAATTCAGGACAGAGAACTACGGTGGCAGCGGTTTAAGCGGTTTGTAATGCTCCATGGACTTAAGACCAAGCGTAAAATGATGGCAGGACTTAAAAAGAAAAAAGAAAAGTAATATGAATGATACTGTAGTACTCGCCTATAGCGGTGGATTGGATACCTCTTATTGCGTAAAGTATTTAAAGCATGAAAAGAACCTGGAAGTGCACGCCGTATTGGTAAATACAGGAGGTTTTGAAGAGGCTGAAATAGAAGAAATCAAATCACGAGCGATCTCGCTGGGAGTGTCTAAATTCGAAAGTATTGATGTAACCGAGGAGTTCTATCAAAAAGCCATCCGATATCTGATTTTCGGGAATATTCTTAAGAATGACACTTATCCCATGTCAGTGAGTGCAGAACGCATTTTCCAGGCCATAGCCATTGCTGAGTATGCCGCTAAGATCAATGCCAGGTACATAGCACATGGAAGCACTGGGGCCGGAAACGACCAGGTACGTTTCGATCTGGCTTTTAATATTATCTGTCCCGAAGCGGAGATCATCACACCTATCCGCGACCAGCAACTTTCGCGATCTGAGGAAATTGAATACCTCAAATATCATGGAGTAGAAATGAGCTGGGAAAAGGCCAAATACTCCATAAATAAAGGTCTGTGGGGTACTAGCGTTGGTGGTGCGGAAACCTTAACCTCAAACCTCACACTTCCTGAGAAGGCCTATCCCAGTCAGCTGATAAAAAAAGGCTCGGAGACCATTAAACTGACCTTTAAATCAGGTGAATTAGTAGGAATTGACGGTAACGCTTATTCATCTGTCCAGTCTATACAACTGCTCGATAAGCTCGCCAGTGCATTCGCTGTTGGACGAGATATGCATGTGGGTGATACCATTATAGGTATCAAGGGACGGGTTGGGTTTGAAGCTGCTGCCCCCCTGGTTACGATTAAAGCACATCACACACTCGAAAAGCACGTGCTCACTAAGTGGCAGCTGTATTGGAAGGACCAGTTGGCGGAGTGGTATGGTATGATGATGCATGAAGGACAGTATCTTGATCCCGTCATGCGAGATATAGAAACGTTCCTGAAAAACACCCAACTGAATGTAACCGGTGAGGTAGAAGTAGAACTTCACCCCTATCGTTTTGTGGTGGTAGGCATTACTTCAAAATATGACCTCATGAATTCCAAGTTTGGTGATTATGGCGAAATGAATAACGCCTGGTCAGGTGAGGATGTAAAAGGATTCACCAAGATCCTGGCGAATCAGACTAAAATTCATTCTGCAGTTAACAAGGCAAAGTCATGATTAAGGTAGGTATAGTAGGCGGAGCCGGATATACGGCTGGAGAATTGATCAGACTGTTGATCAACCACCCGGAAGCACAAATCAAAAGTATATTCAGCACCTCTCAAGCAGGCAAGACTGTGTATTCCATCCATCAGGACTTAGTTGGTGAAACTGATTTAGTTTTTAGTGATAAGCTGGAAGCAAATCTGGATTTAGTTTTCCTCTGCCTCGGACATGGAAATAGCAAGGAGTTTCTTCAAAGCAATGACCTGGGAAATGCTAAAGTCATAGACCTCAGTAATGACTTCAGATTGAATAAGGATGCCAACTTTGACAAAATGGAATTCCTTTATGGTTTACCGGAACTCAATTTAGAAAAGATCAAAAAAGCTGATGCCATTGCCAATCCCGGCTGTTTTGCTACAGCTATTCAATTGGCCTTGCTTCCTTTCGCTTCTGGTTCCCATCTAAAAGGTGATGTCCACGTTAATGCCATCACCGGCTCAACGGGTGCTGGCCAGTCTCTATCGGTTACGACACACTTCACCTGGAGAAACAATAACGTATCTGTTTACAAGGCCTTCAACCACCAGCATCTGGGAGAAATTGGTGAAAGTCTAAAGTCATTACAGACAGACTTTGATCATTCCCTCCATTTTATACCCATGCGTGGGAATTTTACCCGCGGTATTTTGGCCACGGCTTATACCCACACAACCCTGGAACTTGATGAAATCAAAGCACTTTATAAAGGCTATTATGAGCAATCGGCTTTCACTTTTGTTGCTGACTCTCCTATTCACTTAAAGCAGGTGGTGAACACCAATAAATGCCTGTTACAGGTGGAAAAGCATGGCGATCAGGTTTTGATTACCAGCGTCATTGATAATCTCCTTAAAGGAGCCTCGGGGCAAGCCATTGAAAATATGAATTTAATGTTTGGATTAGACCAGCAAACCGGACTAAAACTTAAAGCTAATTACTTCTAAACATATGAAAGATAAAACTATAGCCATCATTGGAGCAGGAAACCTTGGATTGGCGATCTATAAAGGTCTTGAAAACGGAGGCATCGCCAATGAGAACTCAATTATCCTTACCAAGCGAGATACATCCTCTTTGGAGGATATAAAAGGTAACCATGTTCTGGTCACTTCTGATAACAGTGAGGCTGCACAAAAAGCAGATCTTATTATTCTGGCCGTGCAGCCGGCTCAATTACCCGGAGTACTGGAAGGCATAAAACCGGTACTCGATCCGGCAAAACATACTATCATTTCGGTAGCCACTGCCGTGAGCATAGCCCAGATGACGGCTATCGTTGGTGAAGCGTTTGCTGTGATTCGGGCTATGCCCAATACCGCCATTGCCGTGCTGGAGTCCATGACCTGCATCGCTGCCAATGATCATGCTGGCGGAAAGATCGAAGAGGTACAGAAGATCTTCAATTGCGTAGGTAAAACGATGGTGATCCATGAAGAAATGATGCAAGCAGCAACGGTAGTTTGTGCGAGCGGTATCGCCTTCTGGATGCGCTTCATCCGTGCGACCACGCAAGGAGGTGTGCAACTAGGTTTTGACGCTGTAGATGCCCAGGAAATAGCAGTTCAAACCTGCCTGGGAGCAGCAAGTTTGCTGGCAGGTAATGGAAATCATCCGGAATCCGAGATCGACCGGGTAACTACACCCAGCGGATGTACTATTGAAGGACTCAATGAAATGGAGCACCATGGACTCAGTTCTGCATTGATCAAAGGATTGGTGACCTCTTATGAGCGAATTACAAATATGAAAAAGAAATGACAGGGTGCTGCTTTCTGGTTACTGGGTTGCTAGTAAACAGGTACTAAACCAGATACTAATGACTAAGGACTCAATACTAATGACTCACGACTAAAAACTATGAAACTATTCGACGTTTACCCCTTGATGGATATTGAGCTGGTCGATGCCAATGATTGCTTGGTTACGGATAGCACTGGGCAAGAATACATGGACCTCTATGGCGGTCATGCGGTGATTTCTGTGGGGCACAGGCATCCGCATTATGTTGATAAGATCCAGGATCAACTGAACAAAATTGCATTTTATTCGAATTCAGTGATCAATAATTTACAGACGGAGTTGGCGGATAAACTGGGTAAACTATCTGGCTATGAAGACTACAACTTGTTTCTGTGTAACTCAGGAGCCGAAGCCAACGAAAATGCGCTAAAACTGGCCTCATTTAGCAATAAGAAGTCTAAGGTCATCTCTTTCAAGAAAGGGTTCCATGGACGTACTTCAAGGGCAGTGGCGGCTACCAACAGTCCAAAGTACCACTCGCCTGCTGATACTGTACATGATGTTCAATTTGTCGAATTGGGTGATCTGGAAGCGGCGGAACAGTCATTGAAAGAAGGCAATGTTTCAGCGGTTATTGTAGAAGGTTTGCAAGGATTAGCTGGTATTTACGTCCCGGAAGAGAAGTTTTTACTCGGCCTACAGGAGCTTTGTCATAGATATGACGCCCTACTTATTCTGGATGAAGTACAATCCGGGTATGGGAGAACCGGAAAGTTCTTTGCGCATCAATATGCTGCCGGATTAAAACCTGATATCATCACCGTAGCTAAGGGGATGGGTAACGGATTTCCAATTGCGGGAGCGTTGATCGCTCCGGATATTCCTGCCTGGTACGGCATGTTGGGCACCACCTTCGGGGGAAATCATTTGGCCTGCTCGGCCGGAATTGCGGTATTGGACATCATCAAAGAAGAAAACTTGATGGAGAATGCTTCTGAGTTAGGCGCATACCTCATCCATGAATTACAACAACTCCCTGAGGTCAAGGAAGTACGCGGCCGGGGCTTAATGATAGGTATTGAATTAGAAACGGCTATTGCACCTATGCGAAAACAACTGGTAAAGGAGCATCATATACTCACCGGTGTCGCGGCTAATCCAAATGTGCTTCGTTTGTTGCCCCCTTTAACTTTAAAAAAGAAGCATGCAGATCAATTTTTAACCGCATTGAAAGCCGTGCTCATGAACCAAACTGAAAAAAGCTCTGCATGAAACACTTTACAAGCGCCAATGACATAGAGAGCGCCCCCAGCCTGGTGGAGGAAGGCCTGATATTAAAAGCCGATCCCCACCAAAGCAAAATAGGAACCAACAAAACCCTGGGGTTGATCTTCTTCAACCCAAGCTTAAGAACCAGACTCAGCACACAAAAAGCCGCCTTTAACTTGGGCATGAACGTCATTGTCATGAACATTGGCAAAGACGGTTGGAATATTGAATTTGAAGACGGAGCGGTAATGAATGGCGCCACCCAAGAACACATAAAAGATGGCGTAGCCGTCATCAGTGAGTATGTTGATATTCTTGGGGTGCGTACTTTCCCTGAACTCAAGAGCAAAGAGAAGGACTACTCGGAACAGGTGCTGAATAAATTCAAGGAGTACTCCTCTGTTCCCGTGATCAGCCTTGAATCGGCTACGTTACATCCGCTGCAGTCTTTGGCCGATCTGATCACCATAGAACAACACCTGATCAAACGCCCAAAAGTAGTACTGACCTGGGCGCCTCACCCTAAAGCCCTTCCCCAGGCGGTCCCCAATTCTTTTTTGGAATGGATCAAACTGACGGATGCTGATGTCACAATGACTTGTCCTGAAGGGTATGAACTCGCTGAGGAATTTACCGAGGGTGTTCCCATTGTTAATGATCAAAACGAAGCCTTTGCCGATGCCGATTTTATCTATGCTAAAAACTGGTCGAGTTACACGCATTATGGGCAGGTATTGGACGTCAGGGAAGACTGGACCATCACCCAGGAAAAGATGAGATTGACTAACCGTGGTAAATTCATGCATTGCCTGCCCATCCGTAGAAATGTGGTCGCTACGGATGACGTCATTGACAATAGCATCGTGTACCAACAAGCTAAAAACAGGGAATGTGCCGCTCAAGTGGTATTGAAGAAAATATTGGAAGCCAATGGATAAGCTGACCGTAATAAAGATTGGTGGACAGGTCATTGATAACGCATCTGACCTGAAGCAGTTCCTAAGCTCTTTTAAAGCATTAACTGGGCATAAGATCTTGGTGCACGGTGGGGGTAAAAAAGCCACTGAGCTATCCAAAAAGCTTGGGATCGAACCTAAGATGATTGACGGTCGGAGAATTACGGATGGCGATACGCTAGAGGTAGTTACCATGGTCTATGGCGGGTTGATCAATAAGAACATTGTAGCGCAGCTTCAGGCAAGGGGTGAAAATGCAATCGGCTTAAGCGGAGCCGATGGAAACCTGATCCCAGCTACCAAGAGGGTACACCCGACTATTGATTTTGGGTTCGTAGGGGATTTTGAAGTCGCCAATATCAATACAACACTTCTCCAATCCTTACTGGCTCAGGACATTACCCCGGTATGTTGTGCGCTCACCCACGACAACCGGGGTACTATGTTGAACACGAATGCAGACAGCCTGGCGGCTGGGCTTGCTCAAAGCATGGCAGATCAGTTTAAGACCGAACTGGTCTATTGCTTTGAGAAAAGCGGGGTGCTTATTGATGTCAATGACGAAAGCTCTTTGCTCAAAGAATTATCTTTTGACGCCTACCAACAACTTAAAGGTAACGGCAAGATCGTGGACGGTATGATCCCAAAACTGGATAACGCCTTCCAAACCCATGAAAAGGGCGTGGGAGTGACCATAAAAAATGCGTTGCAGTTGAACGAAACCACAGGTACCCAACTGATATGAGCACCCAGAAAGCCATAGCGCTATTGCAGCAACTCATTGCCATTCCTTCCTTTTCGAAGAAAGAGGACAAAACGGCCGATGTATTGGAAGACTTTTTGAAAGAAAGAGGTTGTCCGATAAACCGTGCTGGAAATAATGTATGGGTACAAAATGATCATTATGATACTCAAAAGCCCACCGTGCTGCTGAACTCACATCATGATACGGTAAAACCCAATTCCGGATATACGAAAGACCCTTTCTCGTCTCAAGTGGAAGATGGGAAACTTTATGGATTGGGCAGCAATGATGCCGGAGGTCCCTTAGTTTCGTTGATTGCCACTTTCCTCCATTTTAAATCGGCAACTGACCTGAAATTCAATATCATTCTGGCCGCTACCGCTGAAGAGGAAATCTCCGGAAAAGAAGGAGTAGAAAGTATTATTCCCGAGTTAGGTAGGATAGATTTCGCCATTGTGGGCGAACCTACATTAATGCAACTGGCTGTGGCTGAAAAAGGATTGATGGTATTGGATTGCTCCGCCCGTGGCAAAGCCGGTCATGCTGCGCGTGAAGAAGGTGAAAACGCCATTTATAAGGCCTGGAAGGACATAGAATGGTTTAGAGGCTATCAATTCGAAAAAGAATCTGAAATGCTGGGGAAAGTTAAAATGCAGGTGACCCAAATTGAAGCAGGTAGTCAGCACAATGTAGTGCCGGATACGTGTCATTTTGTAGTGGATGTGAGGGCCACGGATGCCTATTCGCTGGAAGAAACACTAGGGATCATTCGAGACCATGTCGATTGTGAGGTGAAGCCCCGTTCCGTACGACTTCAACCTTCAGGAATTGATAAAGGGCATCCCATTTTAGAGGTGGCAAAGACACTGGACATGGAGACCTATGGCTCCCCTACCCTCTCCGATCAGGCTTTGATGCCCTGGCCCAGCGTCAAGATCGGTCCGGGAGTCTCCGCACGGTCACATACAGCTGATGAGTACATTAGATTGGATGAAGTTGAAGAGGGTATTGAAGGTTATGTCAAGATAATCGACAAGCTAAACGAGATTTGGAAATGATGTTGGATTTTAGATTTTCGATTGTGATAAAATGTCAATCCTCACTTTACCCCGGCCCTAAAGGGTGGCGAGTATTTCGGTGAATTCTAGTTAAAATTGATACTAAAAACACACGATGAATGTAAAAAATACCTCATTTTACCCAGCCCTAAAGGGTGGCGAGGTCTTTTAAAATATGGGACTACTAAATACTGAGGACTTAAGACTTACTACTAGCTACTAAAAAAATGAAACTCTGGGAAAAAGGCATAAATACCGAAAAAATCATTGAAGAATTCACCGTGGGTAACGACCGTGTGCTGGACCTGCAACTGGCCAAATTTGACGTACTCGGCTCTATAGCCCATGCGAAGATGCTGGCCTCCGTAGGTCTGATCAGTGAAGAAGAATTAGCCGGACTGGACAAAGAGCTCAACCACTTACTTCAAACCATCGAAGCTGGTAACTTCGAAATAGAAGAGGGTTTTGAAGATGTACACTCCAAGGTAGAATATGTGCTCACCGAAAAGCTGGGCGAAGCCGGAAAGAAGATCCATACCGCCCGCTCCCGTAACGACCAGGTGTTGGCGGACCTTCACTTGTTTGTCAAGGATGAGATCGAACAGATCAAGCAATTAGTCAAAGGTCTGTTTGACCGTTTGATCGCTTTGAGCAACGAACATAAAGAAGTGCTCATTCCCGGCTATACACACCTGCAAGTAGCCATGCCCTCCTCCATTGGCCTATGGCTGGGCGCCTATGCTGAATCGTTCATTGATGATGTCTATCTACTGAATGCCGCTTACAAAATTGCCGACCAAAACCCGCTAGGCTCAGCAGCAGGATATGGCAGCTCTTTTCCTATCGACCGGCAGCAAACTACGGACTTGCTGGGGTTCTCCACTTTGAAGTACAACTCCGTTGCCGCGCAGATGAGCCGGGGTAAGCTGGAAAAGTCATTGAGCTTTGCTATAGCTTCCGTAGCCGGCACCCTTTCCAAGCTGGCGATGGACATCTGCCTGTACATGACCCAGAACTTCGGGTTCATCTCCTTCCCCGACCAGTTGACCACGGGCTCCAGCATCATGCCGCACAAGAAAAACCCGGATGTGTTTGAGTTGGTCCGCGCCAAGTGCAATAAAATTCAGGCGCTACCTTCCGAGTTCATGGCTATCACCAACAACCTGCCCAGCGGCTACCATCGCGATTTCCAGCTGCTCAAAGAAAGCCTTTTACCCGCCATTGAGTCCTTAAAGTCCTGTCTGACCGTTTCCGATTATGCGTTTTCGCAGCTGATCGTAAAAGAAGAAGTGATCAACGACCCGAAATACGACTACCTATTTTCAGTGGAAGTAGTGAATGAGTTGGTGACCCAAGGAGTATCCTTTAGAGATGCTTATAAGCAAGTGGCAGAAGACATTGCTAATGGTACGTACAACCCACAGAAAACGGTGAACCATACGCATATGGGTAGCATTGGAAATTTGGGGAATGTGGAGATTGAGGAAAAGATGGGTAAGACTTTGGAAATAGTTAAATAAATTTCAGTTTAATGCATTTTATTTACCACATAATATAAATATTTACAAACAACAGCAGGCGTTTGTATAAGAAAGGTGTAAGGAAC
>ERZ1740059.1887-NODE-1887-length-10455-cov-6.677788_pt1 | contig 10455 bp, 7 predicted proteins | sample MGYA00581744_ERZ1740059 | MGnify/ENA primary metagenome ERZ1740059 (study PRJEB43018, sample SAMN04849738) | marine metagenome | isolation source: floating plastic debris | place: Pacific Ocean | collected 2008-08-28 | study: EMG produced TPA metagenomics... | reverse complement strand
GGGCGGCGGCGGCGCCGCGCGGCGGCTGCCCGTCGAGGGGCACGCGGTAGCGCTCGATGCCCGCGGGTAGGGCTCCCTCGGGCGGCTACGCCGCCGCCGCCGGCGGCGGCGCCGCCGGGACGGGGAGAGGCGCCACGCCCGGGCGTACGGGCTGCACGGTCTGCGCTGCCGCCTCGAAGCTCAGCGCGCCGGCGAGCCCGGCCAGCGCCAGCGCCCATCCCCTCAAGCGTTCGCCCGCCATGCGGCCATCCTATACCGAGACATCCGCCGCGCGTCGTGCGCCGCGGCGAGGCGGCCCCTCAGGCCAGGATCTCGGCGAGCGGCCCGCGCTGGTAGTCGGGCGAGCGCCGGTTCCCGCGCTCCCGAAGGCCCGTCGTGCCCATGCCCTGGGCCAGCGCCAGCAGCAGCCCCGTGTGCTTGTGGTAGCTCTCGAGACCGTTGCCCGTCCGAAGGCGCTGCCCCGATCGCAGGTGACCACCGAGGCGCCCGAAGAGCATCACGGGCATGTCGCTGGCGTTGTGGTTGCGCCCGAACTCCATGCCCACGCTCACCACCGAGCTGTCGAGCAGGTTGCCGCGCCCCGTCCGGTCGCCGCGAAGCGCACGAAGGAGCTCGCCGATCCGCTCCGCGTACCAGTGCATGAAGAAAGGCACGTCCTCGCCGCGCCAGTGCGTATAGGAGTGATGGTCACTCCCCGAGTTGCTGTCGCCGCGCTCCCCCACGAAGCCGAGGCCGAGCGCCGGGATGGCGAAGCGGCTCGCGACGCCACCGAACTGCACGTTGACGATGCGCGTACGGTCGAAGCGGAGCGCGGCCTCGATCAGGCCGACCCAGGTCGACCACACGCGCTCGTGCTGGTCGGGCCCCGTCGCCATCGGGCCGGGCTCCGCGGGCAGCGTGAGGCCGTCGAGCGATTCGCCCTCGTCGGCCAGGCTTCGCTCCAGCTCGCGGAGACCCTGCAGGTGGTCGTCGACGATGCGCCGCCCCTCCGCCGGGAGCTGATCGCGCACGCCGTGGAGCTCCTGGTTCGGCACGTCGAGGATGCTGCGCCCGAAGGCCCAGAGCTCGTCGACGGAGCCGCCCCCCATGCGCGCCAGGTCGCCGAACATCAGCTCGAAGCCCGCCTGCGGCTGCCCGAGCTGCGCGACCGGCGCCACGGGCCGGTCGTAGCTGCGGCCGAGCGTGTAGTCCGCCGGCGTCCCGGCGAACACGCTGTCGAGGCGATAGCTGCTGCCCCGCATGCGGACGTTGAGGCTCTTTCGCAGCGGGTTCGTGATGACGCCGCGCTCGAGGTAGTCCCAGGCGACGATCTGGTCGACGCTCGGCGCCATCATGTCCTCTCCGGCGCCGCTGCTCGTCGTCCACGGGACCTCGCCGGAGTACATCACGGCGCCCGGCGCGACGTGCCCGCCGTGATCGCCGTCGTACTCCTCGCGGATGAAGGACTGAAAGCCGTACTCGTCGAAGACGATCGCGTCGCCCTTGAAGTCCGCGTAGGGCTCGTAGCCGAAGGCGAGCTCGTAGCCCATGCCTTCGCCGAGCAGGTAGTCGTTGCCGGCGACCTTCCCGTTCGGGAGGAAGACGAGGATCATCTGGCGCCGCGACGCCATGCCCTGCGCCTCGACGAGGTCGGGCCAGTAGGCCGCCACCGGCGCGAGCAGACCGGCCATGGCGGAGTGGCGAAGGAAATCGCGACGCTTCCACTTCCGCACGCTCACCCCTGCCCTTCGGCCACGGCGGCCAGGAAGCGCTCCGAGAGCGCGATGCGGCGAAAGAGCGCGAGCACGTCGGTCGCGTCCTCCTCGAAGGCCTGCTCGAGCCCTTCGAGCGTGCTCCGGTCGAGCGCCGACGAGCGGCTTCCTTGGGCATAGCGATAGGCCTGCGCGACGAAGCAGCGCGTGAGCAGCGGATGACCGGCGAAGGCCTCCACGGCGTCCTCGGTGCTCCCGAAATGCACGGGGTCGTAGGGCTCGGCGTGGAACATGCCGGCGGCCTCGCTCGCGGGGACCTCGCTCTCGGGATGCCGGCGCCCGACGTTGTCGAAGAGGTCGAGGGCGAAGCCAGCGTTCAGCGTCCGGTGGCAGTTGGCGCAGGGGTGCACGTCGAGCAGCGTCGCGAACTGCTCGCGGAAGGTGCGCTCGCCGGGATCCGCCGGCAGCTGCGCCGTCACCTCGCCGAAGTCCGGCCCGAAGCCGGTGCACATGAGCTCCGCGACCAGGAAGTGACCGCGCTGCATGGGCGAGCGGCCCGACTCCTTCGCGTGCGCCGCGAGGACGAGGGGCGTCGTGAGCAGGCCGCGCCGATCGGTCCCTTCGAGGGAGACCTCGCGCCAGCCGCTGCCCACGACGTCGAGGCCGTAGAGGCTCGCGACGCGCTCGTCGGCGAAGGTCGTCCGCGTCGTGAGCAAGGAGCGCAGGCCCCGGCGCTCGGTGACGAGCTCGCGCGTGACGAGGCGCCGGACCTCCTCCACCATCGCGGCGCCGGTGCCTTCGGGGAGCTCGTCCGCGCCGGCGCGCGTCTCGAGATCGAAGCCGTCGAGGCCGAGCCAGTCGAAGACGAGCTCGACCACCCGGGCTCCGGCCCGCGGGTCGGCGCGCAGCCGGTCGACCTGCGCCTCGTAGGCGCGCGGCTGACGCAGGCTGCCGTCGAAAGCGGCCGCCAGGAGCGCATCGTCGGGCGGCCGTCCCCAGAGGAAGTAGGAGAGCTTCTGCGCGAGCTCCGTAGGCGTGAGCCGGCCCGTACGGTCGCCGATCTCTGTGCGGTAGTGGAGCTCGGCGCTCATCAGCGCCGCCTGGATCATCGCCCGGCGCGCCCCCTCGGCCCCCAGGCTCGTGCGCGCACGGTCGAAGAGGACCACGTAGCGACGCAGCGCCTCGTCGGAGAGCCGCGTCGAGAGTGCCCGCTCGAAGCCGGCGCGAAGCTCCGCCGCGCTGCACATCGCCGCGGCGCAGGGGAAGCTCCCGTCGAGGGGCGCGGCGCTCGCGACCTCCGTGGCGAGCTGCAGCCGCGCATGGACGGCGAGGCCGCCGCGCACCGCGAGGCGCGCGGCGTCGTTGCCGAGGAAGTACTCCTGACCGGGCACGGCCAGGCCGGACACGTCGGGCACCACGCCGAAGCGATCCTCGACGGTACGGCTGAGCTCGGAGGGGGTGAGCCCGCGGATGCCGGGCTGGAGCGAGGGGCCCCGCGGCTCGAGCTGAAAGGGAAGCCCGTTCGCCCCGGGCGCGTCGGCCATCCAGCTCGGCGGCGCCGTCGGGTCCTCGATGACCCCGTTGCAGCCCACGAGGAGCAACAGGGCAGCAAGGGACGGTCGGGCTCTCGGCATGCGGGCTTCGAGCCCACAGCATGCCGCGCGCCCGGGCGACCCGCCATCCCGCGCCGCTGCGACGCGCGGGCCAGCGCCGGCTCGCGCGCGCGGGCGTCCTCCGGGCCCGCTGACTACGGTCCTCGGTGATGCGCCTCTCCCTCGCCCTCGCGCTGGCTCTGGCCTGCGCCGCACCTGAGCCGGCCAGGCCCTCGGCGCCGCGCAGCGAGCAGGGCGAGGATCTCCGCGCCGACGTCCGCCTCGCCCGGCGCGCGCTCGAGGCCGCGCACCCGGGCTACACGCGCTACACGCCGCGCGCGACCCTCGATCGGCTTTGGGAGCGGCTCGAGGCCCGCGCCGCGTCCATGACGGCCGCCACCCTCGCCGTGGAGCTCTCGCGGGTGGTCGCGGCGATCCGCTGCAGCCACACCAAGCTGGAGCTCTCCCCGGCGCTGAGCGAAGGCCGCGAGCGCACGCCGACCTACCTCCCCTTTCGCTTCGTCGTTCTCGAGGGCCGCATGCTCGTGGAGGTGGCGGCGTCCGGGGTGGCGCTCCAGCGCGGCGACGAGGTCCGCACCATCGACGGCCGTCCCGTCCAGGACTACTTCGCGGCGATTGCGCCCCTCCTCAGCGTCGATGGCGACAACGACCACGCCCGCGCGGAGCTCTTCGCGCGCTCGGAGGAGTACCTCGGCTCGGGCCTCGACCACTTCGGCCCGCTGATCTTCGGCGTGCGGGACGAGGTGGCCCTCGAGGTCGAGGGTCCCAACGGGCGGCGGACGATTCGCGCCCCGCGGCTCACGCAGCACGCCTACGACACTCTCGCCGGCGGACCCGCCCGGGACCACGACTTCGGCGACCCCGATGCGGTGCGCTACGGGCGAGTCGGCGCCTACGTGTCGGTGCTGAGGGTGAACACCTTCGTGAACTACCGGGAGCCCGTGTCGCCCGACACGATCTTCGGACCCGTCTTCGACACGCTCATCGCCGAAGGGCGAAGCCTCGTGCTCGACCTCCGCGGCAACGGCGGCGGCTCCGACGGACCGGCGCAATGGCTCGCCACGCACGTCCTCGAGGCTCCCATCGTGGAGGTGCTCGAGACGCGGCGCCGGCCGGTCCCGCTACCGCCGGACGTGGTGGGCGCCATGCGCACCTGGGACCCGAGCGCGCTCGCGCCGGACCCGGCGGACCTAGAGCCGGCCGTCGAAGGTCTCGTGCGCTATCGAAGCGGGCCGCCGGAGCCCGTGATGCCGGCGGCGACGCGGCGCTTCGCGGGCCGGCTCGTGGTGCTGACGGGCCCGCGCAACGGTTCGGGCGTGACGCACCTCTTGACGCTCCTGCGCCGTGCGGGCCGCGCGACGCTGGTGGGCGAGCCCACGGATGGAGCGCCCTCCGGAGCCACGGCGGGAACCCTCGCCTTTCTCACGCTGCCACGCTCCGGCCTCCGCGTGCGCGTGCCGCTGCTCCGCGTGGTGATGGCCGGGGGCGACGCGGTCCCGGCGCGACGCGGGCTCACGCCGGACGTGCTGGCACCCCGCACGGTCGCGAGCTTCCGCGCCGGGGAGGACCCGGCCCTGGAAGCCGCCCTCGCGCTTCTCGAGGACGGCTGAGGAGTTGGGACGCACCGGCGGGATTCGAACCCGCGACCACCCGATTCAATCGTCGATAACGACAACCGTCGGCCCGCGCCGAAACGCGGGCAAGGCGTGGAAGCCGATACTGAGGTGCTCTGACCAGCTGAGCTACGGTGCGATGTGCGCTCGCGGAGCGCCCCCGCGCGAGCGCGGGCGAAGAAGAGCGGCGGGCAAGGGGATGCCGGCGGGGGTCCGGTTTGAGCGATGACCCGCGGGCTTCGGCCCGCCGCGAATGCGCGAGCTCGGGAGCGTGTCCCCGGGCCTTCGTGGGGCCCGGGGACACGGCAATCACTCCCGGAGGAAGCGCGCCATGAAGCGCGGTGCGGCCGCATCGAAGCCGACGACGTCGAGCATGCCCGGGTCGTCCTGCTTCGCGATGCTGAAGCGCGTCGCGGTCATGCCGACCACGATGAGCTTCGCCGGGATGCCCATCGCCTGGCGGTACCGGGCGAGGGCCTCGAAGGGGTGCTCACGGCCCGCGCAGGTCTCGTTGTCCGTGTAGACGACGAAACCGTCGAAGGGCAGCCGCTGCTGGAGCGCCCACTGCATGGGCTTCGCGCAATCCGTGCCTCCGAAGGGAAGACCGGACACGCGGTCGATCACCTCGGAGAGCGCCATGCGCGGATGGAGGGTCACGGGCCGGAGCTCGCTCGCGAAGGCGCAGATGCTCCACGCCTCCTCCGTGCGCATCGTGGTCAGCGCCATGGCCGCCGATCCCACGCGCGGGGTGATGCCGGTCATGCCGGCGATCTCCGAGAAGCCCATGGACCCCGATACGTCGAGGGCCAGGCACAGGCGCTTGCCCGTGGGCTCGACACCATGGAAGGCGAGGTCGAAGGCCTCCTCGAGGGCGGCCACGATCTGCGGTACGGGCTTCCAGGTCAGCGACCCGCGCACGCCCTTGCCGGACCGATAGGTGTTCAGGGCCACGAGCACGCCGAGCGGGTGCACGCGCGCCTTCTGGAGCCGCGCCCCATCGCGCAGCCGCGCGACGACGGCACGCGTGCCCTCGCTGCCCTGCGTGAGCACGCCGTAGCTCGTCATGCGGCCGAGGTTCCGGAGCATGGCGGTCATCGGCATGTCGACGCGCAGGGCGTCCCAGACCTTCCGCGAGGACTGGAGCTCCGCGGGGACCATCTCGTGCGTGAGGCCGTTCTCGCGCACGAGCGCCGCGGCCCGCTGGGGCCGCCGCGTGGCCTGAAGCGCCTCGAAGGCGCCGATCCGTGCCGGGAGCGCGGCGGCGTTCACGGCCGCGTAGCGCGAGGTCGTCTCGCCCCGGCTCACCTCGCGCTCGCCGAGCGCCTCACGACCCGCGGTGATCCAGCGGAAGAGCGCGTCGTGGCCCTCGCTGCGCGAACCCATCGCGCCACCGGCGAGCCGGAGCGCATCACGATGCGAGAAGCCGGCGCGCTGGCGGTACTTCAGCACCTGGTAGGCCAGCGCGTCGACGTCCTTGCTCGTGTACCAGCGGCACACGGCCCGGCGAAGACCACGGCCCCAGCCCCGCAGCTCCGTCACCACGGCGAGGAACTCGAAGAGGTGCGCGCCGGTGCGACACACGGCCGGGAGCGCCGCGAGCGCTGCCGCGCGCGCCTCGTCCTTCGGGTGCGCCGCCGCGAGGGCGAGCGCGAAGATCGCCGGGCTCTGCTTGGGCGCGCGGCCCGAGCGCGAGACCTCGATGATCGTCGCCACGGTCCCTGCCGGGTCGGCGTCCAGCGCCCGAAGCACGGCCCGGGCGTTGTCCCGGGTGAGCGTCCGCGCCTTCGCGTAGTAGGTCGGCGCGTCGGAGCCGAGCACCAGGAAGCGCTCGAGGCGTGCCCGGTCGCTGAGCTCGAAGACATAGCCGCCCGCGTCGTTGCGCACCTGGTCCGGCGTCGCGGCCTCACCCTGGGGCGTGCGGAAAGGATGGAAGAGTCGTGCGTAGCGGGACATCACGGGCTGGCCTCCTGGCTTGCCCGGGACACAGAGCAGCTCGCGTGCCAGCCCCCTTCATCGAGGTTTTTGGCCTCCCCTGCTTCGCATGGCGATAGGTTAGGATAAGGTCTTATCCTGACAGCGCGTGCACGCGGTCCCAGTCGAGGCCGAAGCGCGCGAGGTATTTCCGCAGCCGGTCGGCGGCGTTGGTGCTGCGACGCCGCTGCCGGCTCGCCGCGAAGAGCACGCGGCCGGCGGCGGAGAGCGAGGGGCTCTCGCGGCATGCGCGCACCGCGTCGGCGAGCTGCACCCGGTCGAAGCGATCGAGCGCGGCCACGGCCGGCGCGCCGAGGAGCGCCTCCAGGAGCTGCTGGTCGGCATCGGGGCCGGCGACGTCGCCGGGCCGCGCCCAGCTGGCCTTCAGGCGCACGATCTCGCCCTCGACGGTGGCAGCGTCGATGCGACCGCCGCGCGCCAGCGTGCCCATGCGGAGCACCGCCGCGCCGAAGTCCCGGAAGTTGCCGCGCCAGGGCGTGGCCGGGTCCGTGGCAAAGGCGAGAAAGCGCGCGCGGGCCTCGGCGTTCATGGTGAGCTTCGCGCCGAGGCGCGACCCGGCGCGGCGGAGCTCGTGGTCGAGGTTCGGCGCGATGTCCTCCGGTCGATCCCGGAGCCCGGGCAGGCGGAAGGTCCAAAGCTGAATCCGGGCCAGGAGATCCTCGCGAAAGCGCCCGGCGGCGACCTCGGCGCCGAGGTCCCGGTTGGTGCCGGCGATGAGCTGAACGTCGACCTCCTCTTCGCGCTCGGTACCGACGGGCCGGAAGCGCCCATGCTCGACGGCGCGGAGCACCATGGCCTGCTCCTCGAGGCCGAGCTCGCCGATCTCGTCGAGGAAGAGCACCCCGCCATCGGCCGCACGGAGCAGGCCGGCGCGCGCGCTCTGGGCGCCGGTAAAGGCGCCACGCACGTGACCGAAGAGCGCGCTCATGGCCCCGTCGCCTCGGATCGTCGCGCAGTTCACCTCGACGAAGGCCCCGCCCACGAGCTTCCGTCGCTGCCGCAGGGCAACGATCTGGCTCGCGAGGTGCGACTTGCCCGCGCCCGTGGGCCCCATCAGCAGCATCGGCTCACGGGAGCGGAGCGCGACCGTCTCGATCCGTTCGATGAGCGCGTTGAAGGCCGGGTTCCGCGTGGCGATGCCGTTCTTGAGGAAGGCGAGGCTCTCATCGCGCTCCGTCGCGAAGCGCTGCGCCAGCCGGTCGTAGCGCGAGAGGTCGAGGTCGATGACGCGGTAGCGCCCGGGGAGGTCCTTGCCCGCCTTCTCCGGCGGCGAGGTCTGCACGAGCTTGGCCGGCACATGCCGCGACTCGGTGAGCAGGAACCAGCAGATCTGCATCACGTGCGTGCCCGTCGTGATGTGCACGAGGTACTCCTCCGCCTCGAGGTCGAAGCGGTAGCCCCGCGCGAAGTCGAAGAGCCGCTCGTAGACCTCCTCGAAGTCCCAGGGGTCGTCGAAGTCGAGCGACCTCAGGCGCACGTCGAGCTCCGGGAGCAGCTCCCGCATGTCGGCGGCGACGCCCTCGGCGCCTTCCCGATGCGCCTCCGCATGGAGCAGCTCGAGGCGGTCCATCGCGAGGTCCACGCCCTGCGCCAGCGAGACCGTCGGCCGCCAGCGACTCCAGCGCTTCCGGCCGAGTCCCGCGTCCTTGACCGAGCCGTAGTAGCTGAGCACCACCCGCGTCATCACCCGCCCCTTGTAGCGCGCGGGCGACGTCGGTCGCGCGGCGGAAACGGCCGCTCGCGGGAGCGCTCAGTGGAAACGGGCGCGCGGGTCGCGCAGGGCGCGGGGCACCAGGATCGGCGCCGCCAGCCGCTCCAGATGGGGTAGCCCGCGGAGGCTCGCCCGGGCGCCGCCGCGCTCGCGTCGCGCCACGAAACCGCGCGTGACGAGATAGCCGCCCTCCCCCGCGTCGTCGGCGTAGAAGCGAAAGGGGAGCGCGGCGCCCTGGATCTGAGCGATCCACTGCCGCGGCGTGAAAGGCGTGAGCGCCGCGACATAGGGGACCCGCGCCTCGTCGAGCGCCGGCATGCTCACGTCGCGGCCCGCCTCGCTGCGGGTGAGCTCCAGCGCGCCCACGATGAAGCCATCGAGGTAGTCGCCCGCCAGCGCGTCCGTGATGGCGTCGTCGGGAGGCAGGGTCGGCGCGCCGCCCTCGGGCGCCGGCAGCGTGACGAGCGCCTCGATGGCGGCGGCCGCCGTCGCCGCGAAGTCGTCCAGGCGGCCGTTGCTCAGGATGGCGAGGGCAAAGCGCTGCGCCGGCAGCACGTACCAGGCCGAGGTGTGCGTGAGGGTGTTGCCGCCGTGGCTCCAGACCTCGACGTCCGGGTAGAAGCCGCTCGGAAGCGTGAGGCTCCGGTCGACGATGAGGCCGTAGCCGTAGCTGGTGCGGTCCGTGTCCGGGCTGGCCGCGACCTGCGCCGTGGTGATCGCCTCGCGCCGGGCGCCCGCGAGCACCGCCGGGTCGCCGTCGACGAGGAAGGCCGCCAGGCGCATCTGGTCGCTCGGCGTCGACCAGACGAGGCCGGCCGGGCGCACCCAGGCGTCCTCCCAGGTGTCCTCGAGAGCGACCTGCCCCGGCGTCCCCGTGCCCATCCTCGTGCCCACGCCCGAGGCGTGGTTGGCGTCCACGTCGGCGCGTCGAGCGAAGGAGCGGGTCATGCCGAGAGGCGCGAAGAGGTCGTCCTCGACGCCGTCGGCCCAGGGCACGGCGCTCGCCCGCTCGGCGAGCCACCCCGCGAGCGCGAAGTTCGCGTTGCTGTAGTTCCAAAAGAGCCCTGGCGGGTTCATCGAGTAGACCGCGGCGCCGAGGTCCTCGAGGGTCACGCGCTCGAGCTCGCCGTCGCTCGTCGTCGACCCGAGCTCGCCCGTGTAGTCGAAGAGGCCGCTCTGCATGCTCAGGAGCTGATGCGGCGTCGCCGCGAGCGCCGGCTCCGCCTCCGGAAGGCTCAGGTCCGGGGCCAGCTCCCGGAGCGGCGCGTCCAGGTCGAGGCCGCTCGCCTCGGCCTGCTGGAGGAAGTGGATCGCCGTGATCTTCTTCGTGTCCGACCCGATCATGAAGAGCGTGTCTTCGTCCGGCGGCCGCCCCTCGAGGCTCGGCGCCGTGCCGAGCCCGAAGAGATGCTCGACGCGCTCGTCGCGCCAGACCGCCACGGACACGCAGGTTGCGAGGTTGCGGCGGAGATTGGCCTGGGCGGCGGCCACGATGGGCCGGATCTCCGGGGGCACGTCCACCCCGGCGTCCGTATCGCCGGGACCATCGAGCCGGCCGAGGTCGAGGGTCGGCGCGCCGTCGTCCCCACAGCCCAGGACGAGCAGCGCCACCAGCAGCCAAGAGCGCATGGGGCTCACTATGGCGGCCCCCGGGGGCGCCGGCGAATCGGCCTTTGCCGGCCAGGCGCGACGGGCCCTGGGGAGACACACTACACGCGCCGATGTCCACGAGCTTCATGGACCCCGCAGCCGTCGTCGTGCCCACCAAATGCCTGGAGAGCACCGATCCGAGGGACCTCGTCTACGGGAACGTGCTCTTCGTGAACTTGCTCTTC
>ERZ1740059.1886-NODE-1886-length-10459-cov-6.568435_pt1 | contig 10459 bp, 6 predicted proteins | sample MGYA00581744_ERZ1740059 | MGnify/ENA primary metagenome ERZ1740059 (study PRJEB43018, sample SAMN04849738) | marine metagenome | isolation source: floating plastic debris | place: Pacific Ocean | collected 2008-08-28 | study: EMG produced TPA metagenomics... | reverse complement strand
GTATAAATCACGCCGCTTTGAAACCACTGATGACGTTATGATCGAGATCATATTCGGCCTCGAGGCGCAGCTGGTTAAGCTCATCCTCGATGATTGGCTCCTTGATAAAGCCAACCTGGCCCCAACCACCCGGGTCTGTCAGGACGACAACACTTGGATCCGTATAATCAAGTCCGGAAGCGATGGCATACTCACCATCATCATCGAAGCCAAAGCCGAGCGTGTCAGTTGGACCCGTTCCACCAAAACCGGTGCCCGCATAAGACTCATAGTCAATATCGTTGCGATCGAGTGTTGATCGGGCATAGTCCCCGGTCAGCTTCAAGCGATCGCTGACCTGATAAGAGGTATTCAATCCGATCGCAAAAATTTCGGCGGTGTTGCCCTCTGTATCTGTTCGCAGGAACGTCGTGACATTGTTATAGGTCGCTGCATCAGCGAATCCGCTCGTGCCAGATGTTCCCTGAAACTGAACCCCTTGAGCCCAGGATGCGATCGGCGTTTCAACCCCGCGGATAATACCGGCGGCTTCTGTGTCCGTATAGAACGCATCAATCGTGGTCTGCCAGCGAGCATTTGGTTCAAACTGTAGCGCGCCTGCGACCGATGTCCGTTCAAACTCGCGAGAGACCACACCCGTCCGTGGGTTGTCAGATGGATAGACCAGGCCGGTCAGCGGATCGATCGACGTCTGACCGCTATTGGTTTTCAGTTCGCGAGATGTGAACTGGGTCGGGTTTGACTGGACCGTTGCCGCCAGCGACCAACCGATTGTGCCGTCCGCATTTTGATCAATAAGGGACCCGAACAAGCGATACCCGTCTTCGTCAAAATCTGGGTTCGGCTGCTCATTGTCATTGAACACGTACTTGCCCGAGAAGTTCAGCTTGCGCTCAGTATAGTCGAGCGGCCGCACGGTTCGCAGATCAATCGCGCCCGCAATACCAGTCGCAGCCAGCGTTGCGTCTGGTGTTTTGTAGACAACACCTTGTGCGACGAGCTCGGACGGGAATTGGTCAAACTCAACGCCGCGATTGTTGCCTGCTGAAACGACTTCGCGGCCATTCCAAAGCGCCAGAGAGAAATCCGGGCCGAGACCACGGATCGAGATTTGCTGAGACCGTCCGCGAACACGCTGCGCCGTAACGCCTGGCAGGCGGGCGAGGGAATCTGCGATCGACAGGTCTGGCAGCTTACCAATGTCTTCCGCCGAGATCGCCTCAACGATTGAAGTCGCATTCTTCTTGGCATTCAAGGAATTCTGGATCGAGCCGCGGATACCCGTAACGGTAACAACGTCGAGGGTTGCCTGCTCGTCTTCTTCCGCATCGGTTGCGTCTTGAGCGTAGGCCGGAACGCTTGCGACCAGCGCAAGGGCCGCCGTTCCGAGCAACCAACTTCTTTTATTCGTGAAACCTGTTTTCAATTTTTCCTCCCTGAAAAACGCACGCAGCAATTGTGGCACTCCACCACAAAGTGACTCATTCTGCTTATTGCAAATTTATGAAAACGCCAACCCCTGAAACATACTTGTCATGCTTTTTCGCAGACGACATGTGGCCAAAATGCATCAAATATGGCTCTAAATGCGCTATTCTAGAGGCTTGGAACCCCCAATCACGCCAGTAGCATCACCGAAACGCCCAGGATCAGGCCTGCAAACTTTTGCAAGTTTTTGCAAAAGACTGCAAATTTTTGAAAGAATACACGCTATTGGCGTGTTATGGAGCGCCGCAAGAGGCCCGAATAATCAGTTCGGCCGGTATGCGATCATCATCGGGCCCGCGCTGGCCTGACGAGTCCAGCAGTTTGGACACGAGAACACGCCCGGCCTTGCTCGTATCCTGATCGATCGTACTCAACGGCACTTCGGCATAGACGCCAAATGGCACATTATCATAGCCGACCACGGCAATATCTTCAGGGACAGACAGCCCCGCCCGCCTGATCGCTTGAATGGCGCCGAGTGCGATCAGGTCCGAAGCCGCAAATATCGCATCGAACTCAGCCTTCTCGGCAATCAGGGTCTCAACCACCGCCCGCGCGGATGCGACCTGGAAATGCGACGGGATCAATAAACGATCTTCATAAGACAACCCGGCCAGCTCCAGTCCTTCGCGATAACCGCGCATTCTCTGGCCCGCTTCCGGGGCATCAGAGTCGCCGAGGAAAATGATCTTTTCCCGCCCCAGTCGCGCCAAATGCGACGTCGCCCGACGACCACCGGCAATATTGTCACTGCCCACGGAGCAATAGGTCTGATCAGGAAGCGCGGCGCCCCAGACCACGAACCGGTCCTCGACTTCGGCGAGGCGATTAAACGCATCATGCAAAGTGGATTGCCCGAGAAAGATTACGCCATCGGATCGACTGGTCGACATCGCCGTGGCCAGCTCCTCATAAGACGATGGCGCAATATAGCTCAGAAGGATATCGCACCCCCGCTCCCGCGCCGCGTCGCCAATGCCGGCCAGAAGCTCAAAGAAAAACGGGTCTGCCATGCGACCTTCCCGGCTCTGTGGTCTCGGCACAACGATTGAGATGGTCGCGTTGGCGCCAATCGGGCCAGCGGGCATATATGCGCGAAACGGATAGTCGAGTTCGCGCGCCAGCTTCCAGATTTTCTGCTTGGTGCGGACATTCACCGCCGGGCTGTCATTCAGGGCACGAGAGGCCGTCGAAATCGACACGCCTGCGCGCTTGGCGAGGTCTTCGAGACGCGTGGTTGCCTTGGTCTCCATCATGAACCCTTTTCAATCAAACCGCGCGGATCCAAACTCCCATCCGCTCCGGCACAGCCTTATCGCTTAGCAAATCTTCCTTAAGAGGCCTTGAAGACAGCAGCAAATCCCCCTTCGAATCAAGACTTTCTGGAATCTTGAAGGGCGTATCCCCAAAATTGAAGACGGCCAGAATAGACTCGCCCTGATGCTGACGCTCGAGGATTAGCACGGATGACTGTCCGGATGCCTCGAAACGCATGCCGCCTTGCAGCAAAGCCGGAAACTGCTTGCGAGCCCGTAAGGCCTGGCTTGTAAAGCGCAACATGCTGTCATTGCCCTGCTGCTGGTCGACGGCGAGCCTGGCATGTTCCGGATCGATCGGGAGCCATGGCTCAACGCTTGAAAACCCTGCATTCCGTTTGGCGCCTTCCCAGGGCATGGGCGTGCGCGCCCCGTCGCGCCCAAGCGTTTTTGGCCAGTTCGTGATCGCCTCGGGATCTTTCAGCTTGGAGAATGGCACGCTGGCTTGCGGCAGTGCCAGCTCCTCGCCCTGATAGATGATCGGATTGCCGCGCAGCGTCAGCAACAACATCATGTAAACGCGCGCCATCTCCTCGCGATGTTCCAGCGGCGCCCATCTGGAAACCGCGCGCGGGGCATCATGATTTGAGAACGCCCAACTCGGCCAACCTTCGCCCGGCGCCTGGTCCCACAGTCCAGCGGAGTCCATGACACGTTCGGCATCGAGCGACTCGGCATAAAGAAAGTCGAAATTATAGGCCGAATTCAAACGTCGTCCGCCTTGCGTGAAGGCTTTCATTTCTTCAATCGGATTTGGACCGCCCACCTCAGCCACTGTGAAGGTCCCGGGATACTCATCCAGCATCGCTCGAAACTTCTCGATAAAATCAACAATCTCTGGCTGAGACATGTTGTATTTATGCTGTTGCATGTAGAACGGGCGGGACACTTCATGCGCCGAGAGCCCGGATGGAGGATTGTCCCGCAAGTTCCGGTCATGCATCGCGAAGTTCAACGCGTCGAGACGGAACCCGTCGACCCCACGATCGAGCCAGAAACGCCCCGCCGCGATCAGCGCGTCCTGCACCTCTTCATTATGGAGGTTCAGGTCCGGCTGCTCTTTCAGAAAATTGTGGAAATAGTATTGGCCGCGGCGTGCATCCCACTCCCAACTCACGCCACCAAACACGGACTGCCAGTTATTGGGTGGCGAGCCATCAGGTTTAGGATCGGCCCAGACATACCAGTTCGCACGCGGGTTCTGTCGGCTAGAGCGACTCTCGATGAACCAGTCATGATGATCCGATGTGTGCGAATAGACCTGATCGATAATGACCTTGAGACCCAGGCTGTGCGCCTTTTCAACCACCGCATCGAAGTCTTCAAGCGTTCCGAAGATTGGATCGACTTCGCAAAAGTCGGCGACGTCATAGCCATAGTCCGCCATGGGCGAGGTGAAGAAGGGCGAAATCCAGATTCCGTCCACACCGAGCGATGCAATATGATCCAGACCCTGCAGAACGCCCCTCAAATCACCAATGCCGTCGCCATTTGTATCGCGAAAGCTGCGGGGATAAATTTGGTAGATCACCGCCCCTTTCCACCAGGGCAACTGGCTCAAATCCGTCGGCATTGTCGAACTCGCTGCGTCAGCCACACTCATCATTACTCGACCTCAAACTCCGATTTGCAAACCACCGCATCCAGGGCCGGGACCGAAACCGAATAACTGCCCGGCGCATTAGCATTGACCGCACACGACCCAAGCAAGCTAGAGAAGGTCATGGCGCGACCATCGACCGCGACATTGATATCGCGCGCTTCTTCTTCCGCATTAATCGCGACCACAATCTCCACGCCTGCGTCATAATCTATTCGCGAGAAAGCGAAGAGGCTGTCTTCGCGATGCGCCAGGCGCGTGATCTGTTCTCCGCGCCGCAGAGCAGGCTCGGCGGAACGGATGTCGGCAAAGGACTTGATCGCCAGGTAGAGCGGGTGCGACATGTCGAAATTGCTGTCCGCCGTGGTCGCATCCGTCGCGATCAGGTCATTGTCATTGTAGAGATCCGTCTGGCTCGGGAACATATTCTCACGTGCCAGTCGGTCCCAGCCATCCGACACAAAACCTTGCTCATCACCATAATAGATCGTCGGCACCCCGCGCCCGAAAAACATAAGCGCATTGGCCAGACGCACGCGCGCGAACATCTCATCATCGCTCATGTCGGGATCGGCGGCGCGTAGGAAGCCGGCAAAGCGACCCATATCGTGATTGCCAAGGAAGGTCGGCAATTGCCGGGCCGTTTCGGCGCCTTTGTCATATATCACATCCGCACGATACAGCTCGTCCATGAACAGACCTGGCTTGCCGTCAACGATCAGCCCCTGGGCGCTGGACTGGAAGGCGAAATCAAGAACGGTGGGAAGACCTGCTTCGGTTGTGAAGCGTGCGAGATGTTGTGGCTTCTGACCATCAACATAAACTTCCCCAAACATGTGGAAATGATCAATTCCGAGATCGGACGCGTGCTCGAGAATAGCGGGCGCGAAGGTCTGCCAGAATTCGTCACGGACATGTTTCGCCGTATCAATTCGGAAGCCGTCGACATTATATCTCGTGATCCAGTCTTTATAGATGTCCAACATACCCTCAACGACGCGCGGGTGCGCGGTATTCAGATCGTCGAGCCCCGCAAAGTCGCCATAGAGGGAATCCTCATCGATGAAATCCGTATCGCCGCGATTGTGATAATAGATTGGATCGTTCAGCCATTCCGGCGTCTTCACGCCTTTGAACTGATCCGGAACGAACGGGGTATAGGCCCAGGTCGCTTCTTCAAGATTTGCGAAATTCTCTTCGGTCTGATGCACACCATCATCGCCAAGAAATCCGTCATTAATCGCAGCGCCATCGCTGGCGCGCCGTGTCCATGGATAGTCTCCGATATAGCGATACTCACAGCGGAAGATCGGACCACCCGTAACCTCCGGATCATGACACTCGCGATAGGCGATAATGTCAGCCGTGTGATTGGTGATGATATCCATATAGACTTTCATCCCGCGCGCATGCGCAGCATCGACAAAGGCCTTGAAGTCTTCACGCGTGCCGATGTGTGGATCGACATTGGTAAAGTCCGTAATCCAATAGCCGTGATAGCCGGAAGATTCCTGCCCCTCTGGCCCCTGCACTGGATTGTTCTCAAAGATTGGCGTTAGCCATATCGCGGTCATGCCGAGGCCCTGAATGTAATCGAGGCGTTGGGTCAGTCCCTTCAAGTCGCCGCCATGGTAAAAACCATAATCCGTCGGATCGTACCCGTCCTTCAGTCGGCCGCCCTCGATGCCCCCGCGATCATTGCTTGTATCGCCGTTTTCAAACCGGTCCGGCAGAACGAAATAGATGATTTCATCCTCGATGCGACGGTCCTCTTCGACCAGCGGCTGGGCTTCGGCAGCGGGGATGACCTGCACGCCCGCGGCGTCTTCCACCGCCCCGGCACACGCGCTGATGGCACAAACCGCAAGCAAGGCAGCGAAACTGGATTGAGCCTTGAAACCTGGTATTCTCATGACATCCTCCCGCGGATTCATAGTGTCCCTTTGACTCTGTCTTTTCATCATTTTGCAATTCTGACAAGCAGCTTTATCCACGATTAACATTCATCTTTCGATAGGTTTCAACATATCATAACTTATTGATTGCAATAATTTGCAATAACTTCATACTCTGTCGAAATCATCAGGGAGTGAGATATGCGGACTCTGAGCAAAGTCGGCATAATATCCGTGAATTTAAGCGGATTGGGCTGGGCCATGCCTGCTTTGCAATTTCCCTCTAGCACAGCACGCCCCCTGAGGAATACACGCGAAAGCTTGGTCGATCACTCGCTTTTTTGGATGGACAAATGTACGAGACAACCATCTGTGAATCAGCAGATTGACGTGTGGCGACATATGGGTGGCCCCGCCACGCGCCCCAGGACGACCAGGTCTATGCAATGGCCCTCAACCTCGCGGCGGGAGTCGGCACGGCTATCGCCCCCATACCCGTCAATTAACGGAGACCCAGCGTCATGAAGACCCTTTCAACCGCTGCCACTCTGATTCTTGTTTTAAGCGCATGCAGTGTTCCAAATTCTTCTGAGACACGAACCGTACAATTGTCCGAAGCGGGTTCCGGACCAGCGGGAGATGCCTCAGGCCTCGTATCGCCGAGTCGCTTGAATGCACAATTGGTAGAACACGCGGACTTCGATTCCGAGTATGTTCAAGCTCGAAACATCACGGTCTGGCTGCCAGATGGATATCTGCCTTACGGCAATGAGCGTTACCCGGTCATCTATGCGCACGACGGTCAGAACCTGTTCGAGCCGGGCCGATCTTATGGCGGTGTCGAATGGGGTCTGGACGAAACCGCTGAGCGCATGATGCGGACGGGCAACCTTCCCCCGGCCATCATTGTCGGTATCTGGAACACAGACGAACGATGGCAGGAATATGCGCCCCAGAAAGTCATTGAAAGCCTGTCCGGGAATACCTCATCCGAATGGCTCGGCCCGACGCTCCCGACATTGAAAGCGGATGCGTACTTGAAATTCATCACCGAAGAGCTGAAGCCCTTCATCGACGAGACTTATCAAACGGCGCCGGCGCGCGAACAAACCTATATCATGGGCTCAAGCATGGGCGGCCTGATCTCGCTTTATGCCATGGCAGAATACCCAGACACCTTCAGTCGCGCAGCCGCCGTGTCCATCCACTGGCCCCTGACCGAACCGGACGGCAATCTGGCGCAACAAGCCGATGCTGCGATGCAAGCCTATCTGTCGACCAGCGGCCTGGACAAGACACGTCAGACGATCTGGTTTGATCATGGCACAGAGACTCTGGACGCGGCCTATCCCCCGCACGCAGCGGCGATGGAAAGCTGGTTCCGCGCGCAAGGCTGGGGCGAGGATGAAGCGATCTTCCGAGCCTATCCCGGGACAGACCATAGCGAAGGCGCCTGGGCCGCGCGGGCAGACGAGATTCTCGCCTTCCTCCTGAGCGAGGATCACTCTTCAGACTGATTGGCCGGGCGATCGGAATAGCGGTCTTCAACAATGGAATACCGATCCCAGACCGCTCCATCCGCGATCGAGCGGAGCAGTTTGACATATTCCGCATGTGTCCAGGCCAGCGGTGTCGCCGAATTGGTCCCCTCCCCCAAAGCGTACCCGAACGGATTGGGCCCAACGCCATCCCAAACCTGTTCCGGCAAGCTCAGGCCCTCATTCGCAAACGCTTCCATGCTGGAGACAAGCTGGCGAACGCGCCTCTGCGCGCCGACGATTTCGGGATGATCACTTTGATATCTGGTTTCGAGCTCCCGCAGTCGAGCCATCTCATAATGCGCGCGCTCGCCTGAGAAGAAAGGCCAGACGCGCCCACGCTGTCCCGGCGTATTGCCGCCATTGATTTCGTGATAATTGGTGCCCGCCTCGCCATCCTCGCCATAGCCATCATTGCCATATCGACGCCAACCCAGGCGATCGTTCGGGAATTTATAGCGCACACGCAAATTGTCCGCGTGCATCCCATCCAATTCCTCCAACGTATCGAGGATGCTTGGGGCATCCCACGCCCGAACACCATACCGAACCAGTTCCAGAACGCCGCCATCCAGGATCTGATTTTCAGGCAGGCCCGGGCGACCATTATTGTCACCGAGCAGGGCCGCGTCGTTGGGATCCTGATCGCGGGTGATGCGAATGAAATAGTTGCCATCGCCGAGCGCGCCACTGGTGGTGAACATCCAGGCTTCGAGATTGGCCTCCAACTGATCTGCGGCGGAAAGATAGGTCGCGGCATCCGCCGGATCGCCAAACCGCTCTGCCAGATCGGCCGCGGTCACGAGCCCCGAAATGACCGCCGCAATGGTTGAGGGCGAATACCCCTCCTGCTCTTCCCAACGTTCCTGCTGGGTGTAGCCGAGCGACGCTTCAAACTCCGTATTCCAGAGGATATTTGGCCGTCCGCCAGTAACCAGGAAATCTGCCGCTGGTTTCAGCATGGTTTGATAACTCTCAGCGATCTCGGAATCTGACAGGACCCCGGCTTGCCATAATTGCCACCCCAGCATGATCGGCATGGCGGTCTGGTCCTGCTGAATGGCGACCCATTCAATCTCGCCATCGACATGGGTCTTCTGAAGGAACCAGCCCGTCACGCCGGAATTGCCCGGCGTCTCTTCTGTCACCTGTACCGTTGGAAGATAGCGATAGGCGCCGAGCGCCGTTTCGGCATCCCCGAGCGCGAGGAAGGCTGACGCGACTTGAAAAAAGTCTCGCGGCCAGACCGCTTTGTACCCCGTTTGCGATTGATCCGCCGGCGCCGTCTCGCCCCACGGATTGGAGAGCGAGGCAATCAAGGCGCCGGCATGAGTTTTGTCCTCCATGATCTTGAGATTGATCGCGGACATGCTGGCAAGATCGCCGCGATCCGTCGCCTCAGCGCGGAGCTTGGGCAAGTGCTCCAGCGATGCCAGATAGCCAGCCCAGCCTTCAACATAGTCATCCGAAATCTCCTTCGGCCCTCTGGCGAGACTGGCATCGACGGAGGCTTTGGCCGCCTCGGCGTCTTCGCCAAACCCGAAATACAGAACGCCCCCTTTCGGAGCACCAGGTGGAAACGGCATCTCGATCAGCATTTCAACATTTCCGCTGACATCGCCTGTCGCATCATATGTGTTTCCAGCCAGGGTGTCTGACAGAATGTCCGATGCGCCCACAAACCCGACGGAGCGGGCGCGATTGAGCCGATACATGCCCCCGATCGCAACGGCTGCATCGCCGTCCTCGGCATAGAGATGGGACCCATCGACCCAGGCGCGATCCCCAATACCGGTGTTCGCCAGGGCTGGATCGATATAGGCGAAGACCCGCAGATCCTCGCGCGCTGACAGCAATTGGAAGGTCGAAATGAAGGTCTGGTTTTCAGGATCCGAAAAGGCCTGCGCGCGAAGCTCGGTCTCGCCTCCGTCAAATACGAGGGTCTGCATGTGCAAGGGCATAGGTTGCCGAATGCCACCGACGTCTTGTTTGATCGGGAAGGCGTCCGCGCTGTCCGGAGTCATCTCACCGTCAGGCCCGACCAGAATGTAGCGGATTTCCCGAATTTGAGCTTCATGGATCAGGCCCCACATGACCTCGGTGATGCGATCCCCGCTGATGGAGAACCAGACTTTGGAGATCGGCGCCGTCCGGCTGTCGCCGGAATATTCGCCATCTGAATCATAGGCCTCATAGGCCGTGCCGATCCCGACCTTTTCGGCATTTGACCAAGTGGGGGCCACGCCGGGCGCGCCAGGTGCAATCTTTGGGGCAGGCTCGATTGCGCCCCCGCAGGCAGCCAGGACGAGACTCGTGAATGCTGCACCAATCTTCAAAATCACTCCCAAATCGACCTCCCGCAAATTTTTGCAACTATTGCCGCATTGTCTCGAACAAGCTTAGCCTGGTCAACCGCATTTTCTGACTGCAGGAAATTGCCAATGCGCCTGAAATAGGTTTATAGGGTGATTTACAGCATGTTTAATAAATATAGGACATGCGGGAGGAACCAGATAAATGATACTGCGCGCCCTGATCGCCTTCTCCTTGATCACCCTATCCGCCTGCGTCGCAACAGCGCCCGTTTTGCAAATTGATGAAAATACCGAGATCTCAACTGCA
>ERZ1740059.1885-NODE-1885-length-10463-cov-10.466372_pt1 | contig 10463 bp, 9 predicted proteins | sample MGYA00581744_ERZ1740059 | MGnify/ENA primary metagenome ERZ1740059 (study PRJEB43018, sample SAMN04849738) | marine metagenome | isolation source: floating plastic debris | place: Pacific Ocean | collected 2008-08-28 | study: EMG produced TPA metagenomics... | reverse complement strand
CTCGGCACTAAGCAGAATTGAGAGAGGTTCAGGTTGTCCAGGCTACCCACACCTCCTTAATTCAGTGACAATAAGTCTGATATAAACTTACCATTATTGTCTAAAAGTAGATGACATCGCCTTTCTTGTTAGTATTAGGTGTCTTAGCTGATGATGAGGATTGCTCTTTGCTGACTTTTTTACTCGACTCAGCGAGGTTTAGAGGCAGTACACTTTTATTACTACTCTGTTTGTTCTGCTTCAGCGATCCCGTAGAGGAGCTGTTACCCGGTACAGATGTACTCGATACAAGTTTAGACGGTATCTGCTGTACTGTATTATTGTTACTATTCAGCTTCTTCAGTGAACCCTGAGAACTACTTCTGTCTGTTTTACTAAGATTAGTACCTGAGCCTGTGAGACTCATCCTGGTCTGCAGTCTATCGGGGGACGTACTGACACGCCCGAGCTGCTGTGCCCGAGCCTCCTTCAGGTTCAGAGGCTCTGTAAGGCTAGCTGAGTATTTAGGATCTACGAACATGGCGGTAGCTGTAGGTGGATTTTCCATATCTACGAGTTCAGCTGAGTGAGACCTCCGGTGTATAACCTCTACAGAGCTACGACTCTCTGAGGCTGCACTACTAGTACTGTCTACTAAATCTGAGTTACTACCCAGGGGCGTAGTGTGAGGGCTGAGTGAGGGGGAGCGTACTGATGACTGATCACCCTGCTGATGACCCCTCACATTATAAAAGTCTATCTGCTTCTGCAGCGCTTCTCTCTGTCTCTGTAGCTCTTCTCTCTCCTTCTTCAGATCACTCTGTAGTACAATTATAACCAGCGGTGTGTAACTAATCTAATATTTCATGACTTCAGACACTAAAGGATTATATCATCAATTACATGTAGTGTAGGAGACAGTATAACCTTCTAATTCTAATATACATAATGTATATTAAAACCTGTGATCTCAGTATACCAAATAAAATTATACCTGCTGTTGAGACATCTGGGCTCGTAGCGATTCCATCTCAGCTCTTTCTGCTTCTAGCTTAGAGTTGAGACTTTCCCTCTCCGACTCCAAACTTTCCCTTTCTTTAGTCAACTGCTCCTGTTCATGTAAAAAAATCAAGGGGTAGACACTTGAATAATACATCTACATTAGGTTACACTATAGACTTCATTTAAATGCAAACTGAAATATAGCACGAAGTATCATTTATGTGTATGTAATGAAGGCAACAGACACATGAACCAATGACGCTGCTGTGGCGCTTTTTACAAACAAACTTAAAAGGGCTTACATGACGATTTCTGATTTCTTCCATCTGTTTATTATGACGTAGAGCTGATTTCTTCTCCTGATCTTGTTCCATCTTACGAGATCTAACTATAACATCAGCTAACTGATGCTTTACACTCTCTAACATACTCTCCTGCTTATTTACTACTAGCTGTAACAAATTAACGTAACAATAACAACCGCTGTAACATCATACAACAGCCTTGATAACAACGATTCAATACAACCTCCTCCTCAACAGTATACCACATCACCTATTCTTCATATTATACAACATGTACCTTCTTCTTTATATACACAAACTACACAGCTAGGAAGGCCAGGGATGCCTTACACCATCTCCTAAGAGCTAGAGCTCGCTGGTGATGTAACATTATGTATTTCAGAATCAGGAAGCTATGATAATCTGATGTAAATGCTTCATTAATCCACCAATCACACTATCAAAGCCTATAAGTGGAAGAGTGGTAACGCTCAACGGCTGATAACAACCAACTTTCAGAATTGGGTCATTTATTTCTCTGGAATTCGATCATCATTGTCAAATGATTATAGATTAAAGAAAGTTTTGCAGATTTTATCAGAAATTATGATTTTCCAAGCATTTGTTGCCTAATGGTTCAAATCAACTCACAAACGATTATCAATACCATTGCTAAAAGGTATTAATTAAGATAAAAAATTGTTATAATGAAACGCCCTATCATTGATTAAGTACAGAATTGAGTTATTTTTTCTCATTTTCTTACAAATGACAGAAGATTCAACAGAATTGCAGTTTGAAGCGTCAAAATGTAATATAACAGGAGGGTGGGCCAGGTATTTAATAGGAAGGCTAATCCACTATTATTAACACAACATAATAAGTGTTACCCCATCACTCGCTATAACTCATACATGTAACACCTGACACATTGTCATGTATAAGAGTAAAGCTTACAACGCTGACTTGAATAGCAGCAAGCGAAACACTTGTCAGCTAGATATTTAATCTTGAGCACTCTTCAAACTCGAGTAAGGGGATTTAGGGCTCTTGTTACGGAATTAAACTAACTCAACAACAATGGCCTCTTATTTCTTAATCGCCCTAAGCCTCTGTGAAGATAAGAAAACGCTCACATGTTTCAGGACAAATTGTCATCAGAACATTCCAAACGATGTTTATAGATTCAAAAAATACAACACTTGATCAGCTGCTAGCATGTTTAAATTTTTCCCATACATTTTAAGTATGATGAATTGACTGCCCTCTCTATCAGTTATTCAGAGTCTAAGCACTCAGACTAATGTCTGACCATTGAAGTATATCGGGCTGACAGAGTGACTGACTACTATCCCGAGCTGCTGTGTGTATACATACAGTAGACTTACTTACCAGTATACCATGTAGATACTCGTTTAGTTGAGTAACACTTTGAGCCTGTTCTCTGGTAGGTGGTATTATAGCAGTGATAGCCAGCATGTTAGACAGAGTAAGCAGAGATGTATCCGGTGCTGAGCTATCCACATCGTCCTGTTTAGATGATGAGCTCGTAGTAGTAGTCAGTAACTGCTGTAATATGTTAGAACTGGATCGTCTGTTAGAGTGTGAGGCACGAGACGACTCCTACAATAAAAAGTAATGTCATATCAGTGATAGCGTTGAGTTACTGTACACATCACAGTATACAGTGTGCAGAGTGTGCAATGCGCAGTAAAGACAGTATAATACAGGGTTGATGCCTCAGGAGTGACCATAGTACTGGGGAGAGACGATTTTATGTCCATGCAGCAGTTTAAAAAATGTTGATAATGCAGGGATGTCAAACGGTTTGCAAAAAATGTTCCAAGCATTATAAAGATCAACCTCATCCCATAAACTCCCTGAATGAGCAGAATTGACGGTTGGGAGTTGTCACATCATAGGTGAAAAGCTGCAGTTACGTGGAGGTGACATTTTTAAACATTATATTGTATGCTTATAAAATGATGACTATAGCCTAATATTGGCACCCATGCAGCTCCGCATGATTCCACCTGATAGATAGTGGGTTATAGAGCCAAAGAGTTTGATAGAGCCCACATTTAGTGCTGTTTCACCAGGCAGTGAGTTATAGTGGGTGTTGTGTCACTTTTTGTTTGTCGATGGATCGTAAAAACCATCAGGTAAAGGTGCTGAGAGTTCATGAGGTGATGCTCAAAATTTTACCGATAATAGTAACAAGTTTTTACAACGAGCCTTTAGTAACACTTCACTTTACTACAAACTCAATGACAACAAGGCCTCAGGCACCTTCATAGTCCACATGTTACTAAGTCCAAAAACTTGTCAAGCTTCTCGCCATTTATCTATGAATGGAATTACATCCGATCTCAAGTATCAGACAACTTAAAACATACATTCTCAACTACCATCAAAGTGTGCAAAAAGTCCCCGAGAGCAATCAAAATCAAAATATTCTAAACTCAACTCAATAGACACAATACATGTCAGCTATACAAAACCTACTCATGCTGCATAATAACTCAGATTGGATGCACATGTTTGATAATAAAATATGGGATGATGACCAACTGTAAGTGCACATTCTACTTGGATAAAACGATAACAGGATAATAAGTAACGGAAGAAGCGGGTCGAAGATAAAACGAAGCGGGGTATGTGACCGATCATGTCTTTACCCATGAAGAGGTTGTCCCTAACATCAAATCCTAAAACAAAACCTCAAATGTTGTCATCATTGCTCTAACAAAAGCACACAAATCCAGAGAAGGTTGGCAAGCTGCCAAAAACTATTCCTAACCATACAATCCCGTCCTGGGCTTCAAACAATCATACGAGACATAAGACAAGGTATATAGTGGGATATGGGCTGATTATATACTTAGACAGCTCCTGATTGGTGCAATAGCAGACAGCTCAAACGAAATATTTGAAAAGTGCAAACAAAATTTTATCAATTGACGTTTTGCGGTTTTTTGACATCTAGAATTATTGTAAAACCTGATGATAAGAGTCAATTAAGATTCTGATATCGGAGTTATCTGGGTATGTTATCTCGGGATGGACACACTACCAAACATCCGTTATAAACCGCCATATCAAACATGGGCTGCAGACATACCATCTACATGTATACAAGGTATCATCACGCCATACACCAGCACACAGAAAATAACATGTCATAACTCTCATCGCATGATGCAGCAGGGGGAACCCATCGTACGAAACAACTACATGTCATAATCATAGCATGCTTTCTATACAATATATCTGAAACTTATACTCTTCAGAAATAGGATCATAAGTTTCACTGGCATAGCTCGAAAATCATAAACATTAAAATCTAAGATGCTACTGCTAACTAAACGCATGATGAGAATTCAGAGATGCCTAGCAGTTTACTCGTAACAGAACACTGAGAGGGGATCAAACTGAGAGAGAGAGAGCCGTGCTTCAAACAATCATTCCTGCTCAGATCATACCCTCAGACTGGTAGCTCTTCTCACAGAAGAATCACCTGAGTGATGTCTGCCTAGGCTAGCAGTACTTCCTCTACGCCAGATCTTAGACGATCCTCTCCGAGACGATATCTATATACGCGACGTAGCCAGCAATGATTAATGTTACATATCTACTACCTTAGAGCGGAATCTATCAGTGTATATGACTTATGCGTATTCGGGATAAACACTGCTGTACATAAATTTAATTTAATACTCTGGAATTTCATATTGCAACAAGATAAAGACATTCATATCATTGCATAATACCATGAGATAAATATAATGCATTATGTGTCAATCTCATTGCATCGTGTGCACTGTGTTTATCAGAGTTATGGTCCCACAATGTAGGGGGAGACAACTTATACCAGTGACATTATTTCTTGGCTGCACAGAAATATAAAGTAGATAAAAAAGCACAACTTACAGGTTTAGTTTCCTCACAGTCACTATCATGCTGCTGTAAGTTGAGTAAACTTGGAGTTCTCCCCTCGGCATCTGCTTTATCTAATATCGATCTGTTGGCACCGACTACAAATCAGAACATCAATGAATTATACAGTCTCTCCCAAGTCCCAATACAATACAACTCATTCCAGAGAGTCACTCCCAATACAAGACAACTTATTCAGCAACATTTGAGACGAGAATGAAGGAGTGAAGTTGTTTGTAGGATGAGATAAGAATACATGCGGTGATCAGGAAGAGATGGAATGAACTCATGTTAGTAATAGAAGAGAGAAGATGAGAGAGACTTGCCATCAGCAGTTTGACAATGAGGGTCAGTAGGTGATTGAGCACCGAATCGGCGGCTGTCAGTAACAGCATCAGGACTGTATGGCACATTCCTGGCTGTAGGAGACTCACACTGAGGCTGTACAGATGGAGGATTTATTTTCTCAAACAACTTTTTGAGTTTAATATGAGGACTCCTCCATGTGATCTTGTCTTTCTTCCTGGCAGATTTACTTGATGAGCAGATTGTATTATTTGCATGATACGATAGGGTAAAATGCTTTCTGTTGCATAGCCCTGGTTCATAGTTGCCGGTTAGGGTTGGACTGGTTGTTCTACCCAGTGATCTGCTGTGTCGCGAGTCAGAGATCTGAGGCTGCGAGCCTGACACTGAGAGAGGTAGACTACTGCTACTCTTAGCTTTATTAGCTGTGAGAGTTAGAACTGAATCAGTCTCATCACTCACTTCTGCTGCAGACCTACCATCACTCACAGTCTCGTCTCTGCTGATCACTCGGCACTGACTGTATTGACTGTAATGTATGGGGTTAGCAGACTCTATCGCCTCTGATGTGGTTGGTAGTACAGGCTGTGACACACTGTAATGGTAACGCCTCACTAGACTCGACAAAGCAGAGCCTGCTGAACTGAAGCTTTGTAGTGATAGCGATAGTCCACCTACCATCCTCCGTCTTAGCTGCAGTAGGGATAAGTCAAACTGAGCTGCTGACGGTCTCAGATAGCTTCCTGTGAGGCCAGTCAGGAATCGAGACATCAACATTGCACCCTCATCGCACAACTCCAAGCTCAGCACGCGGCGAGGAACATGCAGTGAGCACATATCAGCTGATATAGACCGTCTCACCACAGCCATGCTCATCTCCTCAGCCGAGCTGAGGCTGAGACGAGAGGAGCTGGCATCGCGCTGCTCCAAGTCTTCACATGACGAGATGTCAATAAATGCGGACTCATATTCAAAACTGTCCAAGCCTTCCGAGTCACTGCTGATATACGCTGTACTACACCCAGCATCGTCCCTCAGAGGAGAGAAATACTCAGAGTCGACATCACCACCTCCAGACGCATCACTACCAGACCAATCTGCCTTCTCCGTAATGTGACAGTAACTCGCTTCAGTGTCGCGCTCACATAGAGGATTAGTGACACCCACATCCTGAGAAGAGCTGCCCTCATGTGTCACAGTATGGCAAGTCTGACATGCAGTGTGTGTGGTAGACAGAAGACTGTGGGAGGTCTGACATGCATAAGACAGGAGAGTAGTAGGTGAGGTTTGACATGCATGTGACAGTAGAATAGGAGGTTTTGTCTGACAGGTGATAGTAGAATTAGTGACAGGTGAGGTCCGACATGACTGATGTGACACCAGTAGACAGGTGTCCTCAGTGACAGTCTCAGTGACAGCCTGAGTGACAGGCACACCACCACCGCTGGAGGTAGCTAGAGGTGACTGAGGTCTGGTCAGAGAAGATGGGTTGAATGATTGAGATCTCTGAGGTTTGGGTCTTATTTGTTTATTTTGCTTACAGGGTCTCTTTTTCTTCACAACTGTAAATAAAGTTAGACAACACTATTGATGTTGATGCAGACGTTGCTTGGTACGACAGAGTACTAATAATAACTGAACACAAACTTAACATGCGCTATATCACAGAGAAGATGAGAAGAGAGAGGGTCTCACCTGGAGATTTGACTTGATCCTGATCGAAGCCGTTGAATGTTTCAGCACGTTTAGGTAGAGGTAACTGTTGATAAGTAGGACTCTGTCTCTCTCCCACACTACTCCAGCTTCTACCCAGGTTAGTAGATGGAGGGATTGTCTGATAGAGAGATGCTAAGTTACTCGCCTCATCTATAGAGAGTCTAATGAGCTCAGCTGCACTTCTCAGCTCACCCTCGTCATCATAACATGACTTTATCTGTATACCAAAAGCATTCATATGAGTGCATCAAGTAGAGTCCCAGTATATAACCTGGACGTAGCACGTAGCATGGGCACAGATGAATGTGAAACATCAAATATCATCATAATATAGGATAGCATAACAGAAATAATAACTACACAGTAGTCAAGTTATTTAGTTAGACTTACATTTTGTAGAACATCAGCGTAGTCATAAACCTGCATGATATCAGCTATAATAGAGAACCTCTCTCTACATAACTTCTCTAGCTCTCGATCCTGATAATTTAGATTCTCCACATATTCTCGGAGTTTTCCGAGTTTAGCTATAACTTCTCGATGTTCTTCTTCTGTCTCATTTATAACTCCCTCATCTAAATCGTAATCATAGCATCGCAAAACGTATAAAGCATAATAGCTCAGAGAGCAAATAGGCTGTAGTTTTCGAAGCAACATTACAATGTTAAAACTTTGGTTTTTCCTAGAACTGGGAAATAGAGCTGTTAGTGAGAGTTGTCTTTTCTTGGAGACAACTCTCATTGACATCACAGAATATCGTAATATAAGCTTGGATGCCTTGGATTAAGTATAGTAGGTTTTACGTTGTTCGTACCTTCTTCAGGGCTCTCATACACAGCTTTCCTGAGTATATCTATCCATTCTTTTCTCTCCTGAGAAGATCGACAAACCAGTTCATACATTTCCGGATTTTCTCGTGACTGACGTATCAGGTATATACCTCGGTTATCTTTAGTAGAACCTTTCTCTCTTACTAAGAGATTAGTAAGAGGCACAACACTCGCCTGTAAACAATGTATAGAACAGAAGGATTATACACAGTGACACCTAACTCACCAGTTAAAGTATGATTATGTCAAGTACTGCTGTTAATCTCGAGCTCAGGTAGCGAAATTGGAAAAAGTAATTAACAACAAAATAATCTATGATATTGGAACAGCTATACAATAATTACAACAGCGATAAGCTTATAATAATGATAAATATTACCAGAGGAAGCTGTCCTGGTAGAGGTATGAGTTGCTGTAAGCAAGACGTGCAATCAGTGCTGTTACGGTGCATGTTATTCCTCTAATATATGTGAAGACAACAAACCGAACAAGTGCAATATGTGCTGAACACGCAAGAGGGTAAAATCTCAACATTTCAAACAAATTGTGGTGCCCAGAGCGTATTGCTGAGTTATCTAGGATAGGATTTTAGAAGTTAGTATCACAAACAGGCTCATATGAAGGTGCAGGATATTGTTAATAGTTCACGGATGATCGATAGGTAAATGCAGAATCTCACTTTATTATCCTGAGTGAAGAAGGAATACTTTTTGTCATTTTCTTGTAAGAAGAGGATAACATCAGATAGAACAATGACGAGCGTTTCTATCTCCTTTTCACGAGCGTTCCTCCACCACAAAACTCCCTCATGTCGTAACTTCCTGTTCTTAGCTGTCAAATCTGATTTCTGTTAGAAAAGAGAGATTTGGTTGAGGCAATGCATGCAATATTAACATCCAACTATTACGCTGTCTCATAGGGCAATCACTACCTACAAATATGACATGTGTTATGGAATATGACAGATGTGTAGTGTAAGCAAACATCTCAAATCATCTGACGAAAAATTTGTCGACCACACTTTAGAATTCAGACCATTACAGACCTTGAATTTCTTGATTTTATCGTATATTGCCGTAGATCTTGCGTCCATTTTGCTGTAAATCTCCAGTAGCCTTAGCTCCTGGTTTCTGTTGTGGATTGAGGCGTCTATGTGGTTTAGTATATCTCTGTTAAGTTCTAACGCTTTACCTAAATTCTCTTTATCAAGACGGTCTTTTGTTTCTACAAACACACAGCAAAGACATATATAATGATAGGTCTTACAGCACTTGATCGGATAATACTCAACACCAGATTCTATTCTGACCTCAATTTACCTTCACAAGTATTTATAATCTGCTATTTTACATGTTATTTAATGAAGTACATATATCTATGTTTACAGCACATATTATCATATCATAGGTAACCTGTGAATGTAGGGTTGAGTGACGTAGATAAGCTGTAAGTCTGTATGATGAGAGGTAATCACATATTATAAGTATCAGTTCAGATACAAACCTTTAGTGTTTTTGATGATAGTTTCTATGAGTGTGAGGTATTTAGTCATTCTCATTGTGACTACAGTAACTAAATCTTGTACTCCTCGTCTCTTTGTGATCGTCATATTACTCACTTTCTGTTATATAAAAACACAACACATCAGCACATCAAATCATCATCACATGATTAGATAATAATGATGGAGCTGTGAATATTACACCCGATAGTTGTCTCCTCTTATCAATGGGAAGGCAATGCCCACTACCATGTATGAGTAACAGTTAAACATAAGAACTGTGCAAGTATTGGCCCTCGATAAATATCAGAGACCAGTGACTCGCCAGTGATATGACCAGTACAATAATTCGCTATGTCTTCTTGCCTGCATATCCTGATACAAAACGCAGATAACTCTACAATATTAAAATTGTATTTACTGAACATACCTTGATAAATGATTGGTATTTTCTATCAGCTTTGTATAACTGCTTGTAATAGTCTATGCCTTCTTTGTGCCTGCTACAGAATATTCCGTATGCCCTCTTCATGCGTTCACCGGTCGGCCCACCGAAATGTTTTATTATTAAATCACCTGTCAGCACAACGACACATCAATCCTTACGTGACTGACATCATAGCAGCAAAGTTTATAACAATACAATATAATAAGCACATACTGTACGCGTACATTTACATACAATAGTATATCTCAGTATCAACTTTTTCCCCTAACAAACAGCTATAGCCAAAATCTACAACAAGAATTTATCATATTTCTCCCTGTAACAACTATGCCGACAATTCCCACAATCAAATGGGACATCAAAGCCCGCAACCATGTGACTACTGACTATGATGGCGCTATGCCTCTTTATGTTTAACAACTATACACACATATTATGTATGCTGCGTTCTTACGCTGACC
>ERZ1740059.1884-NODE-1884-length-10466-cov-71.608683_pt1 | contig 10466 bp, 4 predicted proteins | sample MGYA00581744_ERZ1740059 | MGnify/ENA primary metagenome ERZ1740059 (study PRJEB43018, sample SAMN04849738) | marine metagenome | isolation source: floating plastic debris | place: Pacific Ocean | collected 2008-08-28 | study: EMG produced TPA metagenomics... | reverse complement strand
AAAAAAAAAATAAAAAAAAAAAAAAAAAAAAAAAAAAAAAAAAAAAAAAAAAAAATAAAATAAAATAAAATAAAAAAAAAAATAAAATAAAAACTGATCCAAAAATAGGTCATAATAATAAATTGAAAAGATTTTAATACAGAAATGATATCAATTGTTCTAATCCGATTTTTCACAAAAAAATTATATTTTAATAATCCTATTTCATTTTATCTATTTTTATTAGTATTTATAGCTCAAGTATTTTGTTGATATGTTTCTATATTATCAATTATTTTAACTTTACTTTCTCTTTTATTTAGATTTAAAACTAGATGTATTATTACATTTTTTATTTTTTTACTATATCAAATTATTTCTGTGGAAAAGTTTCTTTACCAGCTTTAATTTTTTTTTTTAAAAAAAAAAGTAATTAAATTGTTAATATTATGAATTATATAGTAAAATTTTTTGTTTGTTTTTAATATAAAAAATAATACTATATAATTATTGAGTAACATCGTCTATTACTCTTCTTAAAGCAATCGCTAATTGTCCAGTAGAAGAATTTCCAGCAGTAATTTTAGCATCAGAAATAGCTGTAATTAAAGAAGATGAATTTCTATTTAAAGAAGAAGGAATTGAAACAGATCTACCAGGAATTGAAGGATCCCCAGGATTTGAAGGAAATCCAGGATTCTCATTGGGAACATTAATTGATTTTAATTTTTCAAGTAACTGTTCGTTTGTTATTTTTCCTTTCAATCTGTTCAATCGATCAGTGATTTCTTTATCAGCTGGAGAAATTGGATCTCCTCCTTTAAAATAATCAGAAACTCATGAATAAACTGAATAAACAAAATAACCAGTCCTAATAATAATAATTCCACTTATAAATCTGAAAAAGATAGGATGATCGTAAAATAATTCTATTAAATGATCAATAATTCCTTTAGAATCTCTATTTGAAATTAATTGATCGGGTAAAAAATCAATAATTTTATGAAAATTAAGTGAAAGTAATAATCCAATAATTTTCTTAAATGAAGAAAATCCGCTAACATTACCAAAATAATTTGGATATAGAAAAGGTAGTAAATAAAAATAAATAATTAAACAAAATAAAATAATTAAATCAATAGCAAAATAAAATTTAAATCTTTTTAAAAAAGAATTATTAGAATTTTTTACTGCAGGAAAAACTGAAATGCAAGAATAACTAATTGTTCTTAAATAATTACTTGATTTAAAGTTTTTAGAAACATAATTTCATAAACAATAAATAACTGAATTAACAAAAGAATCAATAAAAATTTCTCTTATAAATAAATTAATAATAATAATATTAAAAAATCAAAATAAGTATGAAGAAGTATTATCATAATCAAATACAAAATACATTTCAGGCATAGCTCTTCAAATTAATTGGTCAAGAACTCAATAATTACTTTCGTTATATAAATGACATAAAATTCTAAATAAATAAATAAAAGTAATGTAAAATCTAAAAAAGAATATATATAAAAAATTTTCTATAAATATTATTATTACCTTTTTATTGCTCAATTATATATTTTTGATAAACATACATATTTTTGGAACTAAAAAAAAATGAGAAATTTTACTATATAATTCATAGTATTAACATTTTTTTTTTCTAAAAAAAAAAAGTAAAAAAAAAAAATTTATCATTCATCAGATTTATTGTATTCTTTTCATTTTTCATATCCTCTTCTTAATTTAATAAGTTCTTCTGGTCATTTACTTGGTTTATAAATTTTATTTTCAATAAATTTGTCTAAGTATCTTTTAATAGTTGGAAAAGAGTCATCAAATTTTTTCCCTCCTATTCCTCAATCAGTAAATTCTTTTTGAGAATCAACAACAATAATAATACAAAATTGATATTTTCATTGAAGCTCAATTGAATATTCGTATTTTTCAATTGTTTCTATTGTATCTTTATTTCCTCCATGGTATCAATTTACTAATCCTGACTCATAAACTTGATCATAATTTCTAATAATTTTTTTACTTCTTGTTAAAAATCCTTTTCTTGGAGATTCTATAATTGGTAATTCACCAAGTATTTTATTTATTAAAATGTTTTCAACTCCTCCCTGGTTTGAAACAGAAACAATTTTTCCTAATTGAATTTTAACACCTGGAATTCCTTTTAATCATTTTTCTATTTCATATAATTTATTGTGTATAATTATTTTTCCAATTCAAGCTATAATATGCCATTCAATAATTTTAATTACTGGGTGATTTGATGTGTCAATAATTTGTAATTTTGAAAAGAAAAATTCTCTATGAATAGTTCCGTCTAATTTTTTACGTTGAATTATTATAATATCAATTCCAAATAATAAAAATTCTTTAATATATAATTCTCCTTCTCCTAAATTAGCTTTAACAATATAATTTTCACCTGTTTTAATTTCTTTTACATTTTCATTATTAATATAAACTGGTTTTTCAGATAGTTTAACTATTTCATCTATTATTTCCCTTAATTTATTTTGCTCATCAGATGTAGATCTTAAAAATACATCTCGGTAATATTTTTCAGTACTAATTGTTTTTAACCTTTCTTCAAATACAGTATGTAAATTATGGAAAGGAGCTGAAGTATAATAAATATTTATTTTATTTTTAATTAATTTTCGTTTTGGATTTAAAAAAGGGGTTATTTCTTTTGTTGTTGGAAGAAAATTAAGAAAAAGTGAAGCTCCATTTTTAAAACTAAACTTTCGATAAACAGTTTGACCTTCTACCTTAATAAGTCTATCTTTTTTTCTTTCACTAATAGAGTATTTTATTTTTTCTACTATTTCCTCTTTATTATCTATAATTTTAATTCCTTTACATACTACTTTTATTTCTCCATTTTCTTTTTTAACCCAATAAAATTTAGGTGCCAAAAATTGGCCTTCAGAATAAGTTTCTCCATCTTTTCAAATTAATTCAGGAACTTTTTCAGGTATTTTAATTCCATCTTTTTCTCTTAATAATACTATTCCATTTGGGTTTCTACCTTTTTTTATGATATAAAATAAAGAATCAGTATCAACGTAAGCTAATTTAGCATCTGGAAAATTTTCTAAAAAGTTTTTATTTGCTATACAAAGCATTATTCGACCTATTATAGTAATAAATCTTGCCACAGCAAAATTAGTATTTTCAGGATCTACTTCTGTATCTTCAAATAAAATTAAACCTCCCCCAGTTTCATCATCATTATATGTAATAGTTCGAGTATAAAGTCCATCAAATTTTCTATTTTTTCTTCCTTTCACTCGTTTTTCAATTTCACTTGCTTCTTTTGTTCTTCTAAATACTTCTAATACTGTTAATCTTGGATTCATTGCGGTTCGACCATATAATTTATTAATTTTTAATTTAGCAATATTTTTTATTGATTCATTTCCACTCAATTTTCTTCTTTCTTTAATTTCTGTTAAATATTCAATATATTTTTTAAAAGGGTAACCTTTTTCAAAGATTATAACTTTATTAAATTTAATAAATTTTGTTTTATTTATTTGAGATCTTAAATATAATCTTAAATCTCAGTAAGTTCCAGTGATTTGACCTGTTGGAAAATATAGTTTTGTATCTGATGAAAATTTTGTTCTAGTTCTTACTTTTGAATGTAAAATTGGAATGTTTCTATCACCATCTTTTTGTATAGGAACATATAATTCAGCTTGAATTAAAGCGCAAAGATTGTTTTCTTTTAAATCTTCTAAAAATTTTAAACAATTTTCATGACCAGAAATTTCACAAGTTTTAATATAAACTGGAGCTCCAGTAGGTAAAGGTATTTGTATAATTATTCCATATATTCCTGGAAAATCATAATAATTAATTTCTTCATGTTCTAAAGGAAATAAATTAAACATTTCAGTTCGACCACCAACTAATCCAGATTTTAAAAATTTTCCTATTGTTCCTTCTATATTAATATCTATTAAAGCATTTTCATAATCTCCTTGAGCATATATACTTATATATGTATGAAATGTTATTCTAGTTCCTCTTGTTAATTTATCAATGTTAAATTTATCATTAATTAAAGATTTAAGTCTAAAAAGAAAATGAGCTATACATTTTGCTAAAATTACAGTATCTTTTAAACAATAATCTTTTGACATTTCTATATGGTTTTTATAATTTTTGAAATTTTCCAAATAATTACCATAATCTTCTTTTGAGAGACTTGAGTTTTCTAATCTAATTGGTTCTTCACTAAATAACTCATTTTTCATAATATTTTTTGGAAACTCTATTTTTTGAACATCACCTAGGTATCCTCGAGCTAAATCATTTAATCTTCCTCCATGAAGTATATAAGAACATTTAAACTTGATTTCAAAAGGTTTATATTTATCTTCATCAACTTTAATAAAAATACTTTCAAATTTTAAATCTATTTTTATAATTTTACCTTTATGATGTAGAAATTTAATTTTAAAAAATGCTTTTCCAGTTTTTTCTAAATAAAGATCTCTTAATCGCTTTAATCGTCCAAATATAAAATAAACGTCAAAATCTAAATTATGAACCCAAATTGTTCAATTTATATTATTTTCTTTTGCAATAGAAATTAACATTTCAACAAATTCTGAAATATCATTTATATGCTCTTCTTCAGTATCAAACTGATAAACATATGATTTAATATTTATTTCTTCTTCTTTATTAGAAATTTCAAATGAGGTAAAAGAAAAGGTATAAGGAAACATTGGTTTTAAAGTACCTTCATCTCTATACCATTTAGCTGTTTCATAATCTAATGTTCCTAAATTATAATTTAAAGGTTTTCGAGTATGAGATTTTATAGTTTTATAGAATAAATTTTTACCTTTTCCAAGGCTTCTTCCAACTTTTGATAATGAATAATTAACATGATCTTCACTAAATCATAATTGTAAGAATGAAATTAATTTATCATCTGTTGCAAAATTATTAACCCCAATTCCTTTTTTAGTGTATAATATTCATTTAAAATCTTTTGAATGATTTCCAGTACAAAGAAATTTAATTAACTTAATTTTATATCATTGAAAAGCTTTTTTACTTGTTATTAATTTAATACATGGTTTTAATCTTTTTCTAGCAATAGAATGCTCTAAAAAATGATAAACAAAAAGATCATTAGAATTATTTTCAATTGCAGTTAATCATTTTTTTATTACTACTTTATTTACATTTTCTAAATTAATTTTACCAGATTCTACAACCTCAGCATAAAAGTTTATTTTAATATATTCACTTTCAGAATTTTTTAAATCTTCAATTGTAATTGGATATTTAATTTTAGGTTGAAGATCTTTAAACTGTCTGTCTCTAACTCTAACTAATCTTTCAGTAAATTCATTGTTTTCAGATTTAAATTTAACTGAAGTATGAAATCTTCGTTTTGTTAAATTTGTAACTCTGTTATTTTTTTTATCATTAAATTTATAATTAATTGTTTCTTTTTTTACCTTTTTATAAGCAATTTCACTATATTTTTTTGAAGATGTGATTGAGTATTTAACTATTTCTTTTAATTCTTCTAAAGTAATAGATTCTAAAATTATTTCTATAGCTAATATTATTTTATCATCATCTCATATTATTCTATTTAAATATATAAGTGTTATTAAAGCTATATCAAATTTTTTTCTATTAATTATGTTTATAGTTATAACATGAATTTCATTTCTAGATATGTAAGTTAATTTTGAAATAGGGTAAAAACATGTTTTATTTAAACATAATATATGTTCGTTTGCTCAAAAAAAGCAATTACATTTATAATCTGAATAAAAAATTGCTTTATAACAATCAACAGGAAGAGAATTATCTTTTACTATTTCTGCAAATAATTTTTTTACTACTTTTCTCTCACTCAAATGATCTTCTACTTCTCCAATTAATGATAAATTTTCACATAAACAGTATTTCATTGGTATTCCGCAATCACCTGATCTTCTACAAGGACTTGTAATTTTTAAGTTTCCCCTATAGCTAGAATAAATTATTTTTGAGTTTATATTTATTATATAGTTATTTATTATCAATATTCTTTTATGTATTATTATTACCTATTTTTGGAACCATTTTCTATTTTATTTAATTTTAAGTATATATATATTTTTTTTTAAAAAAAAAAAAAATTAATCTGTAATTTTAGTATTTTCTTCTTGAAACTCTAAATCTGATAACTCAATAGAAGTTAAATCTTCTAAAACTTTATTTCTTTCTAAAATTATTTTCTTAGTATCTTCTAATTGTTGAGTTGTATGTATATTTTGCCGATAAATTATAGCATATAATTTTTTAACTTCAATTATTAACTTATCATGTCTTATTTTTCTATTAATACAAATTAATTTAACAGTTTCTTTTACTTCTTCAGTTATAATTGTCGCTTTAAAAGCATTTTCAGCAGTATTAGGAATAATTCATTTTTGTTCATTTCTATTTTGAATAGTTCTTCAACATTTTTGTAAATCTGATTTATATTGTTTAGATTTTCCTGATAAAGCTTTATCAGATAAACATATTTTATTAATTGGATTAACTTTATATATTTCAGTCATATTTTTTCTAAATCTTTCTTTAATTTCTTCTTCTATTCCAATAGGAATTAATAATGCATCATGTAAGCAAGCAAAAGGAATTATCTTTCTTATTGAATCTCGAACAACTAATTTAATTAAATTAGCATCGCATATATGAATTATATTTACTACATATCTATTAGAAATTTTAGCTTTATCTGGAACTCGATTTATTCCTATAAATGTGGTATCTCTAATAAAATTTTCTTTTTTATATTGCCCAAATTTAATTTTAATAGGAAATTTAATATAATAATGAGAACTAAAAGTACCTTCTTGAAGAGAAAAAGAGTGAGATTCTGATCTATATTTTCGAGCAAATCTTCTAAGCTCTTTTTGAGCATCTATTACAGGGCCAAGTTTAACTTTTAACCCTTTAGAAAATTCTTTAGATAAATTTAAAATAAAAGTAATAAATTCAATGTAACCTATAATTTCTTTTTCTTTACAAATAGGTATAGGTGCTTTTCATTTCTCTATAATTTTCTTTTTATTTTGCTCAATTTTCTTCAAATGGTTTTTATCTTTTTTAGATTTAGTAATTTTCTCAGCTTCAAATAATAATTCATTAGATTCTTCACTTATTATTTCTTCATCAGTTTGATTTTCATTAGGAGTAGAAAATATATTTTCTTCATCTAAATTATTTTTATTTATATTTTTTAATATTTTTTCAATTTCTTTTTCACATAATTCTTCAAACATTTTAATTTTTTCATCAGTTGAAAATTCTTCTTTTTCTCATGATTTTATAACTTTTAAAATTTGAGCTAAATTAAATTTTGGAAGTTTAACTAATTTTATTAAGATTTTAGATTTTACATTATAATCATTAGAAAACTTAACTAAATCAATACTATCTCATAAATAATTTCGAATTGTGACTGCCCCAGCTCTATAAATTAATACTATAACTGGTTTTTTACAAATTCCTCGGGGTTCAAAATAATCTAAATATTTTTTAAGTAATTTTCTATTTTCTAAATATTTTCCAACAGAAGAATAAATATCACGGTTTTTTCCGCCTGGTAAAACTAAACAATCTTTTATTAATTCTTCATTTTGTACTAAAACAGAAAAATGTTGGAAACCACTCGAAGTACAATCTACAATTTCTTTTGTAATAATTCCTACATGGTATAAATAAAATCCAGAAGCAAATTTTTCTTTTTTTATTCCTTTTAAAATTATATATGAGCTAAACATATCATAAGTTGGGAACATTTCATAAAACTCATCTATAATTTTATCATAATTTTCTAAAGTTAATTCATTTTCAAATACAAGCTGTAAAGGACCTCTAACTATTCAAGAAATAGTAGCAATTATTAAATAATCTAATAAAATACTATATTTTTTATTTAAAAGCCATCTATTAGGGAATAAATCTAAAGCATATCGGTGTAAATTTCGAGATATAAATGATACTGGTTGACCTGAATAATAAATTCGACCACGAGAATCTTGGATAATATGGTAATAAATAGGATGGTTGTGTCCTGAAATAAATGAATGTTCTCCATGAAAATCAGATTCAATTATTTCTAATAGGTCATTATACTCTTTTACAGCATTTTCTATATCTATGTAAAATTCATTTAATTTATTTCCTTGATAGTATTCAATTCTTCGACCTTCTCTTTTTAAAAAATCAGAAATTACTGATGGATTCTTTTCTTCTACTATTTTCTGAATTCCTTCTTTTATACTCTTATTAATATAATAAGGTATGTTTGATACTAAATGTTTAGTAATTGCTTTTCTTCTGTTTGCAAAATCTTGATTATATCAAGGATAAACATCAATTAAATAATGTCTTTTTCCAGTAGTAAAGCAAATTGCTGATAAATGAACCGCAAATTGTTCAGTTAAAACATATGTTTTATAAATTTTAACTGGTGCATCATTTATTCTTTCTCCTATTTTTGTCATTCCTTTTCCTACTGTTTCAATTTCAGCAAGAACATTTTTCTTACATAAATATAAAAAGTTATCAAATAAAGCTTTTACTAATTTTACATTTGCAAATCCTCTTCCTTCTACGGTATTTCTAAAATAAGCTTTATGATGTTTTATAAGTAATACATCTATTTTATGGAAACGAAAGAGTTGATAAATTGCTGGAAATTGGAAATTTCCATGAAATATATATTGTAAAATAAGAAGATAAATAAAAAATTCATATTTAATTACTCCTTGAAATTCTATATCTCATTTTTCTTTTGCATCTATGTTATTAGAAATAATTATAGAACAAATTGATTTTACTACTGGAGTTTTTTTGTCAATAGATTCTATTCAATTTCTTTGAACATTAATATCAATTGTATGATACATTTTATCAAATCTATCTGATTTTATGTTAAAATATACTGATGTCAATACTATTCTTACCTATTTTTGGAACCATTTTCTATTTTATATAAATTTAAGTATAATTTTTTTTTTCTATTTTAATATTTTTATTTTTCCTTGTTTTAATTTTTTGATATCTTTAATATTTTTTCTAAGATTAAAAGTAGTAGAGCATTTATCTCTATAATTAACGCAATTTTTTCAAAATTCAATTCCTACAAAGTTAAGATGTATTTCTAATACATAAAATTTTTCTTCATAATTATCAATTGTTAAATTAATATATGCTACTAATAGGATAAATTCATTATAATTTTCAGTCTCTACTATATTTTTAACTGCTAATTCATACTCTTCTGAAGATAAATTAATAATTTCATCGTAAGTTGGTTTATGAAGAGAAAGAAAGTATATATGATTTCTTCGTCAGAAAAGTTTAAGACAGTTATAATCATTAAATATTACAAAATAATAATAATTTTCTCTTTTTAAAAATTCATCAAGAAGAATAAGATCTTTTGTATTTAAAACAACACATCCGCAAAATATATAATCCCCTTGTTTACAATGGTATTTATCATATGCTTGAAGGCAATAATTATTATTTTTATCAAATCTATTTGGTTTTAATTCTGTATTTAAGTAAAAAGTTATTATTATTATTACCTAAAAATGGAATGGATTTTATTTAATAAATTTTAATTTACCATCTTTTAATCCATCTACGGTTTTTTCTAATAAATTAGAAGTTTTATCTCTAAACTTTACGCATTTTTTTCAAAAGTCAAATCCAACTATATTAAGATGTTTTTCTAATACATAAAATTTTTCATAATTATCATCAATTGTTAAATTAATATATATTACTAAAAGAACAAATTCACTATAATTATTGTTTTCTACTATATCTTTAATTGCAGATTCATATTTTTCTGAAGATAAATTAAGAAGAGTATCGAAATTTGGATTATTAAGATGAAGATAATGTAAAAATTTTCTATTTCAAAAAAGTCGAGAACAATTATAATCATTAAATAATACTCTATAATAATATTCGTCACTTTTCATAAAATTTATTGTAAGATTAACATTTTCTTTTAATCCAACAGAACAATAACAGTATTTATAATTAGAATCTTTACAACTATATTTTTTATAAGCATGAAAATAATAAGGATTATTTATAGAAATTAATTTATTATCTGATTTAATATTTTTCTTTAAAATTATATTTAAAAATTTTATTAATAGATTTATTATTATTACCTATTTTTGGAACTAAAATTATTTTTAAAATTATATTAATTTTTTTAATTTTTATTATTTATTATTTATTATTTATTATTTATTATTTATTATTTATTAATTATTATTTATTATTTTTTATTTTTATTTTTTATTTTTTATTTTTTTATTTTTATTTTTTATTTTTTATTTTTATTTTTATATTTATTTTTTTATTTTTTATTTTTATTTTTATTTTTATTTTTATTTTTATTTTTATTTTTATTTTTA
>ERZ1740059.1883-NODE-1883-length-10482-cov-6.689844_pt1 | contig 10482 bp, 9 predicted proteins | sample MGYA00581744_ERZ1740059 | MGnify/ENA primary metagenome ERZ1740059 (study PRJEB43018, sample SAMN04849738) | marine metagenome | isolation source: floating plastic debris | place: Pacific Ocean | collected 2008-08-28 | study: EMG produced TPA metagenomics... | reverse complement strand
GGTGCCGACGGCGTCGCCGTGCTCCGCGCCGTCGCGGAAGCGCCGGACCCCGCCGCCGTGCTGGCAGCGCTGCGAGCCGCCATGGCCGACGCCGCCGTGCGGGAAGCTTGACAGCACGACGCGCGCGCTCTGCCATAGGCCCCGCATGATTCGATGGCTCATCAAAGCCGCCCTCACCGTCGGTGGCGCGCTACTCCTCGTCGTGGGCGTGATCCGCGCGTTCTTCGCGCAGCCTCTCGAGGTCGGGCACATGGGAATGGCGCCGACCATCGCGGAGGGCGACGTCGTGCTGCTCTGGAAGGGAACGCCGGAGCTCGGCGACGTCGCCGTCTGTGCGCATCCCGAGGAGCCGGGCCTCGTCGTGATCGGGCGCCTCGTCGCGACGAGCGGTGAGGTGAGCGTACGCGAGGACGGCATCGACATCGTCAACGGCCAGAGTCCGGAGGTCGACTTCAAGCGGGTCGTGGAACTCCGAGACGAGGGCGGCGTGCTCCGCGAGCACAGCATCGCCGAGGCACGCTACGGCGACTCGAACTTCGGGCATCGGCATCTCTTCATGGCGATTCGGAAGGAGGAGGACGCACGGCGCCGGCGTCGGGAGCGACGCTACAACCGCGCGAGCCGCGCGCCGCGGAGCCAGAGCTATCGGCTGGAGCCCGGGCGTTGGTTCCTCCTGGGCGACAACCGGGCCACCCGCGACCATGACTCCCGATCCTTCGGTGGGGTCGACCCCACCGGCTGCCGAGGCACCGTCGTGATGCGCCTCGAGGCGACGGCGGCGGGCGAGAGCCTCTTCGAGCACGGCTGGCTGGACCCCATCGAGTGAGGACGCGGGAAGGTCGATGGGGGCGCCCCCCCCTCCACGGGGTCGCGACGATGCTCGCGTGGCTCGCCGTGGCCGCGCCGCTTCGCGCGCAACCCGCGCCCCCACGCTACTTCGACGTGCTCCGCGCCGAGCTCGACGCGCTCGGTACGGGAGCGCTTTGCGAGGTGCTTGACGCCCAGCGGGTGCGCTGCCGCTACCGCCACCTGGCCGCCGATGGTCGCCGTGTGTTCGCCGTGCACCTCCTCTACTCGGACGCGAACGACACGCTCTACCTCTACGTGCCCGACATCGCGCACGCACCGGCCGACGACCCGCGCACGTCGGCCGTCCTCCGCCGAGCGATGGAGCTCAACTGGCGCTTGCTCTCGGCGAAGCTCGAGTGGAACGAGCGCACCGGCGAGCTTCGACTCAGCACGCTGCTGCACACGGACAGCAACTTCGACCGGCGCGCCTTCCGTAACCTCCTCTCGATGCTTCTGAGCCAAGCCGAGCGGCACGCCGACGCCCTGGCCGACCTCGCCGCGCCACGGCTGGAGTAGCGCGACGGCGCGCGCCACTAGGGGAGGTGCACCCGGGCCCGCGTGCCGTCGCCTGGCGCCGAGTCGAGCTCGAAGTCGCCGCCCATCTCGCGGACGATGCGCTCGACCATGGCGAGGCCGAGGCCGGTCCCGCGCGCATGCTTCGTCGTGAAGCCGGGCTCGAGGGCCCGGGACCGGACCTCTTCGGACATGCCCGGACCATCGTCGGCCACCTCGATCACCAGGCCACCCCCGGCGTCGCGCCGCGCGGCGAGGGTGACCGTACCGCCGCCGTCGAGGGCATCCCGGGCATTGATCACGAGGTTCACGAGCACCTGGCGGAGCGCCACCTCGTCGGCCGTGACCACCGGGAGGCCACCGTCCACGTCCACCACGAGCGCCTGCCCCACGAGCAGCAGCGGACGGAGGAGGGCCTCGAGGGAACGCACGAGCGAGCCGGCGTCGACGTCACCCGACGAGCTCGACCGGTCCTGGTCCTTTCCGACCGCGAGGAAGCGCTGTGCGAGCTCCGATGCGTGGTCTGCCGCGGCGCGGATCGTCCGCGCGTCGTCGCGGACACGGGCGTCGTCCTCGAGGAGCTCGGCGCTGATCTGGATCACGTGGAGGTAGTTGCGAAAGTCGTGCACCAACCCGCGCACCAGCGTGACGTCGACGGGTCGCGAGTCGGGCGTGGCAGCGCGGATCGAGAGCCGTCGGTCGAGCTCGTCCCGGCGCCGGCGGCTCGCGCTGATGTCGACGAGCGTCCCCGTGAGGTGGCCCTTCTCGTCGCCGATGCCCTCGACGCGCACGAAGTCTCGCTCCCCGCGCAACCCCGCATCGAAGGTCAGGGCGCCGGGCGCGCGGCCCTCGATCGCCGTGCGGAGGCGGTGCTGCGCGTCCGGGCGAAACGCCGCCAGCCCCTCGGCCAGGGTGTGCGTCTCGGCATCGCGGAGACCGAGGAGCGCCAGGGCGCGACGCGAGAAGCGAAAGCACTCCTCCTCGGCGTCCCAATCCCATAGGCCGACTCCCGCGCCCAGCACGGCGCGCCGGTAGCGCGCGTCGCTTGCACGGGCCTGCGCGAGCGCCCGGTCCTGCTCTCGAATGGAGTGCGTGAGCGAGCGACAGAGGGGCACGAAAAGGAAGCGCGCCTCGAGGAGCAAGAGCCCGAGCGCCAGGAGCCCGAAGAGACCTACGTAGAGCCGCGTCGTCTCCACCACCTCGTCGGAGGCTTCGCTGAAGACGTCGACGGCGCGGTCCATGCGGAGCAGGAACTCGTCCGAGGCTTCGCGGAGCGTCGCGAGCGTCTCGGCCGACACGCGGACCGACCCCGTCGCCTCGGACACGCCTTCCGCCGCGGCCACGAGGCGCGACGCGGCCGCGTCCAGAGCCTCCCGTCGTTCGGACTCGAGGGCCGCCCCGAAAGCTGCGAGGTCTCCCCGAAGGAGGCGCTCGTGCTCACGCTCGAACTGGCCGAGCCGCGCGCCGAGCGATTCGCCGTCGCCGGCGGTGATCGTCGTGGTGGTGAGCACGACGAGGCGCTGGCTCAGCATGCGCTGGCGCCCCGCGACGTTGGTGGTTTCCGCGGCTTGGCGGAGCTGGCGAAGCGAGCGCTCGGCCATGAAGGCCCCGCTCAGGAGCAAGAGGGCCACGAGCGCGAGCGCCGTGAGGTAGACGGCCTCCACCTGGCGAACGGCACGAGGCCTTTGCGGGGAGGCGGACCGAAGCATCGACTCCAAACGGGGTACGGAACGGCTTCAGAATCGTGCGGGAAGGGCGCAGCGGTCAAGGGCGTGGGGCGAAGCGCACCACCGCCCGGCCGGAGCCGACGCCACGCACCGGGCGACCGCGGAGGCTCGCCGTGACGCAACCCGCGACACGCGCGTCACCCGTCGCGTCGAGCGCCGAACGCACCTCCGCCACCTGGCCGCGATCGAGGCGGTAGCGCAGTACGAGCGGTCCCGGGCGCGGGCCCTCGGGGCGGCAGGCCGCGAGCGCCTCGCGCACGGCCAGGGTCTGAAGGTCGGCACGGCCCGGACCCTCGAGCACGCGCAGCGCAGCGGGCGGCCCCTCGGCGAGGCCATCGAGCGTCATGTCGTCCCGCCAGGCACGGAGTCGCTCCGTGTCCTCACGAGCGAGCACGCGTCCCTCCGCGTCGACGAGCTCGAGGTAGGCCAGGTCGACGCGCACCGTCGATACGCTCACCGCCGCGCGGAGAAGGCAGGGACGGCCCCGGCCGTCGAAGCGCAAAAAGAACCCCACGCGGAGCCGGGCTCCGCTCTCCGCGGCCGCGTGGACGACCTGCCCTCGCTCCTCGCTTCCCCGGAAGACCATCGGCTCGAGGCCCGCGGGAAAGAGCACGGCCGCGCCGCCGAAGGCGGGCAGGTTCCGCCGCGTGTCCACGGGCACGCCGCCGAGGCCCTCGTCGTAGGCGGAGAGCCCATAGGCGTCGACGACCAGCGCATAGAGCGCCCGGCGACCCGGCCCCTCGGCCTCGCGGCAGGCGTCGTGGAGCGCCGCGATGTCGCCCAGGCTGCGTTCCACGTCCTGGGCGCGGCCCGTGACGGCCGTTACCACGCCGGAGGCGAGTGCACCGAGCGCGAAGGCCGGGACGAGAGCGGCACGGAGACGCATGCGTCCACAGCATCGGGGCTCCCGGGCGTGGCCGCAAAGAAGCGGTGCGCTCGCCGGCTCCCGATGCTCCCGCGCTCGGCCTCGTGGCCCTGGCCCTTCCGGGGCCCCCGTCGTAGGGTCGCCGCCCCGGAGAGGCCCCCGGAAGAGCAGCATGCGCATCGCCGTCGTCCAGTACCCCGGCTCGAACGCCGACTTCGACGCGCTCCACGCGGCGCGCGACGTCCTCGGTGCCGACGCCTTCTACGTATTCCACAAGGAGCGGGAGCTCGGCGACGCCGAGGCCGTGATCGTGCCGGGAGGCTTCTCCTACGGCGATTACCTCCGTCCCGGTGCGATCGCCGGGTTCAGCCCGATCACTCCGGCGCTCAAGCGCTTTGCCGAGCGGGGCGGCCCGGTGCTGGGCATCTGCAACGGCTTTCAGATCCTGACGGAGCTCGGCCTCTTGCCCGGGGCGCTCACCCGGAACGCCCATCTCCGCTTCGAGTGCCGACCGGTCCACGTCCGCGTCGAGGCACGCGGCGTCTTCACCGGCGGCATCCCGGAGGGCACGGTGCTCCGGCTCCCCATCGCCCATGCGGACGGCCGCTATCAGTGCGACGACGCGACGCTGGCGACGCTGCAGGATCGCGTGGCCTTCCGCTACTGCGACGCCGAAGGTCATCCGGCGACGGCCGGCGCCGTGGACGAGCGTGGGCTGCCGCTCAACCCCAACGGCTCGCGCGATGCCATCGCCGGCCTCTACAACGAAGGCCGGAACGTCTGCGGCCTGATGCCCCACCCGGAGCGGGCCGCCGAGGCGATCCTCGGGAGCGCCGACGGGCTCCACCTCTTCACCAGCCTGCGGGACCAGATCGGGAGGACCGCGTGACCATCCCCGCCCCCTTCCCCGGCGACCCCGTCGTCACCCCGGAGCTCGCTCCCGAGCTGGGCCTGAGCGACGCCGAGTACGCCCGCGCAGAGGAAGCCCTCGGGCGCACGCCGACCTTCACGGAGGCCGGCGTCATCGGCGTGATGTGGTCCGAGCACTGCTCGTACAAGTCGAGCCGCGTGCACCTCGCGCGGCTTCCGACGACGGGCCCGCAGGTCGTGCAGGGCCCCGGGGAGAACGCCGGCGCCGTGGACATCGGCGACGGCTTCTGCGCCGTCTTCAAGATGGAGAGCCACAATCACCCCTCCTTCATCGAGCCCTATCAGGGAGCGGCGACGGGCGTGGGCGGCATCCTCCGCGACGTCTTCACCATGGGCGCGCGCCCGGGCGCGTCACTCAACAGCCTCCGCTTCGGTCGGCCGGACCACCCGAAGACCCCCCGGCTATTGAAGGGCGTGGTCGCGGGGATCGGCGGCTACGGGAACTGCATCGGCGTCCCGACGGTGGGCGGCGAGGTGCAGTTCGACCCGAGCTACGACGGCAACATCCTCGTCAACGCCTTCACGGTGGGCATCGCCGAGAGCGACGGCCTCTTCTTCGGGCGCGCCGACGGCGTCGGGAACCCCGTGATCTACGTGGGCGCGCGCACCGGTCGTGACGGCATCCACGGCGCGACGATGGCGAGCGCGGAGTTCGGCGAGGAAACCGACTCGAAGCTCCCCACGGTGCAGGTTGGCGACCCCTTCATGGAGAAGCTCCTCCTCGAGTGCTGCCTCGAGATCTTCGCCACCGGGTGCCTCGAGGGCATCCAGGACATGGGGGCCGCCGGGCTGACCTCGTCCTCGGTGGAGATGGCCGCGCGCGCCGGGAACGGCATCGAGCTCCACCTCGACGCCGTCCCACGCCGAACCAAGCGCCTCACGCCCTACGAAATGCTCCTGAGCGAGTCGCAGGAGCGCATGCTCATGGTCGCCAAGGCCGGGCGGGAGCAGGAGGTCCTCGACGCCTGCGCCAAGTGGGACCTCGAGGCCGCCGTCGTCGGCCGCGTCACGGATACCCGCCGCTTCGTGTGCACCGCGACGCCGGGGCACGATCCCCTCGACCCGGAGAGCGCGGGGCCCGCTCCCGTCGTGGTCGCCGACCTGCCCATCGACCTGCTGGCGGACGACGCGCCGAAGTACGACCGACCTCAGACGGAGCCCGCCGCGGACGCGCCGGCCATGGAGAGCGCACCGGCCGCGTCTCCCGAGGCCGAGGACCTGGGCGCGGCGCTGCTTGCGCTCGTGGGCTCTCCCAACATCGGCAGCCGCCGATGGATCTGGCGACAGTACGACCACGTGGTGCGCGACGGGACCCTCTTCGGGCCGGAGCAGGCTGACGCCGCCGTGATCCGCGTCTTCTGCGAGCGGGAAGGCGAGGCCACACGCGAGAAGGCCCTGGCGCTCAGCGTCGACTGCAACGGGCGTCACGTGCAGCTCGACCCCTTCCACGGCGCCGCGATGGCCGTGGCCGAGTGTGCACGCAACGTCGCCTGCAGCGGGGCGCGGCCTCTCGGGACCACCGACTGCCTGAACTTCGGCAACCCCGAGGTGCCCGAGACGATGTGGCGCTTCGCCCGGGCCATCGACGGTCTCGCCGCCGCGTGCAGCGCGCTCGACGTGCCGATCGTCAGCGGCAACGTGAGCCTCTACAACGAGACCGACGGCCGCCCGATCCTCCCAACGCCCACGGTGGCGGTGGTCGGCGTGCTCGACGACCCCGAGGACCGCGTCGCCCTCGCCTTCCGCGCTGCGGGTGACACCATCGCGCATCTCGGGCTGCCGAGCGCCGGCGCCCTGGGCGGCTCCGAGTGGCTGACGCAGCAGGAAGGCCGGGTGAGCGGCCCGGCCCTCGCCATCGACCTCGACGCCGAGAAGGCGCTCCAGGCTTGCCTTCATGCCCTCGCGAAGGCCCACGTGCTCACGAGCGCCCACGACGTCTCCGACGGCGGCCTCGGCGCCTGCCTCGCGGAGAGCTGCATCGCCGGAGGCCAGGGCGCGACGGTGCGCGTCCCGGCGGGGCCGGCGTCGCTGACGGCCCGACTCTTCGCCGAAGAGCCCACGCGGGTGGTCGTGAGCTTCTCGCCGGAGCGGGGCGACGCGGTACGCGCCGTCGCCGAGGCCCACGGCGTCCCCTTCGAGGTGCTGGGGCAGGTCGGCGGTTCGGAGCTCGTGCTCGACGACGCGGTGCGGGTCTCGGTCGACGCCCTCGCGGCGCATCACGCCGGGGCCCTCGATGACATCGTCGGCGACGAGTGAGCTGCGGTCGGGCGAGCTACGCGGCGTCGTGCACGCGGCGCGACGCGTCGGCCGCCGGTGGCTCCGTGGCCGCGGCCATGCGGGCGCAGGCGCGCTGGGTGACGAGAGCCCGATAGGTGAAGAGGGTGCGGAGCCCGGCCGGGTTGAAGAGCGCGTAGGTCATGAGCGCCCGGGGGAGAGGCGGATGCGCGTACGCGATGTGGTCGATGACCCGGGTCCGCTCTGGCCCCACCGGCTCGAAGCGGTGCGTGTGGCGCCAGTGGGCCATGGGCCCTGCCTCTTGCACGTCGACGAAGCCCGTGGGCCCCACGTCCTCGTGCCGCGCCGTCCAGCGAACCGGCAGCGGTCCGAACCAGAGCGTGAAGCGCGCGACCATGCCCTCGGCCATCGGCCCCATTTCGTGCAGCTGCATGCCCAACACGGGCGGCGTCAGCTGACGAAGCACCCGCGGCGAGCCGTGGAAGCGGCGCACGGTCGCGACGTCGGCACGGACCATAAACTCGTTGTGGAACTCGCCCACGGGGCGCAACCAGGGCTTGAAAGCGCTCCGGGTCAAGGCGAGAGCGTGGCTTTTCTTCGTCGCTTCGGTTTTTTCGAGGGTTGGCTCGGCCGGGTCGCGGTCTCGCTCACGCTGATGGGATGCGGGGTCTCCCCAGGTCCCACGATGCCGGCGGACTCTCACGGGGAAGAGGCGGGCGCCGCGACGCCCCTCCGCGCGCCGTGCGCGCTCGGGCCCCTCGCGCTCCGCGTCCCCGTGCCGGCGGGCATGGTGCTGGCGGCGGCGCCCGAAACCTGCGTCCTCGCGGACGAGGAGCGCGAGGGCAGCGTCCTGGTGCTCACGGCCTTCGGTCCCGAGGATCCCCGGACGCCGCAGCTGCGCCAACGACCGGACGCCGTGGTGGGCGACCTCGCGCTCCTCCGGTCCCCGCGCCGCGTCGCGAGCGCGACCACCCGGCTGCTCGGTCGCGGCGTGCCGGCGACGGGATGGCGCGCCGACGTGCCGCCCTTCGGGCGACGGGACGTCATGAGCTTCGCCGCCGACGCGCTCGTGGCCGAAGGGCTCTACGCGGTGCTCGCGCTCGTGGTCACCCCGCCCGGCGACGTCGAGGCCCGCCGCTCGCTGCTGGCGTTAGCGGCGACGATCGAGGGTCCGCGTCCACCTCGTTGAGGCGGGCCTCAGGCCACGCTGGCCTTGTGCGCGTCGAGGCCCGGCACGGGCCGCTTCTCCCCGCGGAGCTCCACGCTCACGAGCTTGGAGATGCCCGGCTCCTCCATGGTCACGCCGTAGAGCACGTCCGTGAACTCCATGGTCCGCTTCGAGTGCGTGATGACGATGAACTGCGAGCGCTGAGTCATCTGCCGGATGGCCTGGGCGAAGCGGCTGATGTTGGCCTCGTCCAGCGGCGCGTCGACCTCGTCGAGGAGGCAGAAGGGACTCGGCTTGTACTGGAAGATGGCGAAGATCAGCGCCGTGGCCGTGAGCGCCTTCTCGCCGCCGCTCATCAGCTCGAGGCTCCCCAGCTTCTTTCCCGGCGGCTGAGCCACGATCTCGATGCCGCTCTCTAGGATGTCGTCGGGGCTCGAGAGCTGAAGCTCGGCTTTGCCGCCCCGGAAGAGCTCCGGGAAGAGGCGCTTGAAGCGCTCGTTCACGGCCACGAAGGCCTCCCGGAAGAGCTTGCGCGACTCGCGGTTCATCTGCCGGATGGCGCTCTCGAGCTTCCGGAGCGCCGCCTCGAGGTCCTCCTTCTGCGCCGAGAGCCGTTCGAAGCGCTCGCTCTTCTCCTCGTACTCCTCGATGGCCATGAGGTTGATCTCCCCCATGCGGTCGATGAGCCGAAGGAGCTCGGAGGCACGCTCGCGCTCGCTCGCCTCGGGCAGCGGCCGGTCGTGAAAGTCGATGAGCACGTCGCGCACGTCCACGCGATGACGCTCGGCGATCTTCTCGAGCAGGTGACGCAGCGCCAGCCCCAGCTCCTGGTCTCGCAAGGCCAGGCTCTGCGCGCCCTGCGCCCGCGCATCGATGTGGGCGCGCACCTCGCGGAGACCCGTCTCGCCCTGGCCGAGGCGTCGCTGCGCAGCGTCCAGCCGCGCGCGGGCCGCGGCCAGGACGGCATCGGCCTGCTCCGTGTCCTCGCGCGCGACGATACGGCGCTCCCGCTCGCCCAGCACGACCGCCACGAGGCGCCCCTGCTCGTCGGCTCCCGCCGCCACGTCGCCGCGGAGCCGCGCCTCCCGCGCCAGTTACGCCACGCGCCGGTAGCCGAGGCGCAGGAGAGAAAGCCGGGACACATACGCACGCTAACCGGCCAGCGCGGCCCGGACGCGGGCCAACCAGACGCGGGCGGCCTGCTCCTCGACGGCGTGGCGGCGCTCCCCGTCCACGGCCTCGGCCGAGCCGAGCTCCACCCGCGTGACCTCCCGCGACGCCTGCACGTCCTCGATGAGCGCCCGCGTCTGGCCCTCTTCGTCGGTCGCCGCGGCCATCGTCGCCGTGAGGCGTTCGGTCTCGTCTTCGAGGGCCTCGAGGCGCTCGCCGATGCGCCGCTCCTCGTCGCTGAGCCGGCGCTGCTCTTGCGACACCTCGACGATGGCGAGCTCGGCGTCGTGCGCCTCGCTCTGCACGGCATCGAGGGCCGCCTGACGCTTGGCGATGCCGCTCCGGAGCTCGCCGTGCTGATGCTGCGCCAGCGTGAGTCGGGCCCCGAGCGCTTCGGTCATCGAGGCCAGCTCGCGCATCTCGCGCTTGAGCTCGAGCATGTGGGCCGCGCCATCGTCGCCCGCGCCGCCGGTGAGCGTTCCATCGGGGGCGAGCCGTTCCCCCGTGAGCGTCACGAGGGTCACGTCGAGGGACGCCTTGCCGTGAAGGCGAAGTGCGGCGTCGAGGTCGGTGACCACGACGAACTCTCCGAGGAGGTGCCGGACGAGGTCCGCGTCCTCCGGCGCCGCCTGCACGAGCGCGTCGAGGGCGCCGACGAAGCCGGGGTCCTCGCGCCACGCGGCGGGAAGCGGCGAGCGCGCGCCGACGATGCGCCGCGGCCGCTGGGGCACGAGCGTCGCGCGCCCCTTGGCGTCCTCGCGAAGAAAGGCGAGCGCCGCGACGGCGTCCGGCAGGCCCTCGACCACGACGGCCTGGAGCGCGTCACCGAGGGCGCCGGCGAGCGCGGCGATGTGCGCCTCGCGTACCGTCAGCCGGTCGGCCACGAGGCCCAGGAGCGCGGGGCCCGTGGAGGCTCCTCCCCCGCCCAGCGAGGCATCGGCGGAGGGGGCGTCGGCGGCGTCGGGAGCCGCGCGCGTCCCTGCGGACGTGCCTCCTAGGCCGTGGCGCTTCGTCAGCGCGCGGAC
>ERZ1740059.1882-NODE-1882-length-10483-cov-7.371883_pt1 | contig 10483 bp, 7 predicted proteins | sample MGYA00581744_ERZ1740059 | MGnify/ENA primary metagenome ERZ1740059 (study PRJEB43018, sample SAMN04849738) | marine metagenome | isolation source: floating plastic debris | place: Pacific Ocean | collected 2008-08-28 | study: EMG produced TPA metagenomics... | reverse complement strand
TGAAGTTTTTCTTCAACCATTTCAGGGTTGTGTCACGCGGAGATTCGCCCGTGATAGGATAGGGTCCGCACAGAAGGTGGTGACCTCGAAACGGGCCTTCCGGAGTCTCCTCTTCGAGCGGCAGCAAGTGACTCATATCGCTCCATGTGCTCAACGGCAGGACATGGCCCGTCGAGATGTGCGGCATCTTCCCCCATCCAAGCTCATCCGGTGTTTTTTGCGTCCATAATTGCGCCGAAACCGTCGGGCAAGATGACATGGCGTTCAAACATCGCCCCCAAGCTGGATCAGCATCGACCAGTGGCTGGCAGATTTCGGATAGCGCGGTCCCGGGGATTGCAAGGATGGCAATATCGAAATCCTCGCCTGCAACAAGTTCCTCGATCGGATCATTTGGATCAATGTCGAACGGGTCTTCAAAATCGTTCGGGAACCGGGTCTGTCCAGGACCCAGTTCGAGCTGATCCATGCGCGGTCCAATCGGCCAGGTCCGGAGGCTTTTTGGCGTGCTGATCAGGGGATCATAGGCGTCCTGACCGGCGGAAACTTTGGCCTGTCGACGGATCTGAACGCGCGAAATCTGTTTCCGTTCCGGATCTCGTTCGAGGCGGGTGATCTGACTGAAAAACTCGAACTTTACGCCGTTGTCTTTGAGGACATCATAGAAGGGTTTGACGATAACGTCGCCCATGCCACCTTCGAAGTGGTAGAAAAAGCTGCCGACCTGTCCGAAAAACATACGCATATAGCCGCGCAGAGCTGCGCCTGCGGCCATATCTGGTCGTTTCGGATCACCGTCAATATAGCTGAAGGCATAATGATAGCCGAGTTCGACAAAAGGCGATTTGACGACAAAATTCGGCGCGCCATGGCGGCGCATCCATTCTGTCGCGTCCTCGGCGTTGATGTAATCAAACCCGCGCGTGATCAATCGATCCGCCAACATACCTTTGACAACGAATGCACCGACCAGGGCCGCGGTGACGAGATCCGCGACCGATGGGCCATCTTCGGTCTCGGATTCATACCAGAGCTGTGCGTCCGCTTCGGAGATATTGTCGAGCATGGACTCGCATTCGCTGGCTATGCTGGTGGCACAAATATGTACCCGATTTGCCGCATCCTGCATCTGCGCATCGGTCATTTGCTCAATGACTTCTGTTTCAAGTGTCTTCACGACGTCGGATATGTCGAACCAATGCCGAAAAAAACGCATGCCCAGCCGAACCAGACTGAGACCCGCAAAAGCGTTTTCCAGAAGCTCCTGAACCCAGCGTGCCAGGACGCGCAACATTCGCCCGATCGAAAGGTCTGGAATATCAATCCCTGGCTGCCCGACGGGGTCCGGGAAGCGCACCGCGATTTTACGCCAGCCATATTTGAGCCAAAGAAACCGCTTCTCGTCGAAGAGGACCGCGCCATTCACCGGCAGAAAAGCCTCTCGAATGGGGCGCGAGTCGACTGCGGGAAGCTCATTCCAGTCCATATAGACTCGGCGAAGCATTTCGAATGTGTTGTGATACCAACCGCCCAGAACATGCAGCCCATGCTCTTCATTGCGATAGCCCATGCCAGGCTGGTCGTTCCGGCTGGAGGCGCACTTGCCGCCGAGCCGCCAGCCCATCTGGTGGATCGTAATATCTAGCGCGTCCGCTGAATCCAGCCGCTTCAATTCGTAAGCGGCGGCCAGTGCGCTGATTCCGCCTCCGAGGATCGCAATCTTCGTTTTCATGTCGATAGCAAAGGCCCACGCTTTCTATTGAAATGCGATAATACAGATCCCTTCAATTGTATCAATTTGATTGAAATTCGATCGCGGGTTTTTACGCGATTTCAATCTTAATCTGACACGTAGGTCCCTTGGGTTATTGTGTGGGATTCCGATGAAAAATACGATCAATGCGTTTCCAGATTCCGGTTGGTACACTGTGTTTTACGCCCTCGAGGGCGCGATTGAGGAATCGGATTGGCGCTCGCCGGTCGGCAAGCCCTGGTTGAAAGGGCGGTTTGGCGCGAAAGTTACGCTGGATGAAGATGGCGAACAAGTGGTCAAGGATGGCTTCTGGGTAGCGATCGATCTCACGATCGGGAAGAGCACGCGTGGTTACACCGTCGCGGATGCCCTCGTGACCGAAAAAGCCCCGTCAAAAGCCAAACCGGCTGTGATCAACGACGTCGATGATGAAGACTCGATGCCGTCTACCGCCTTGAACTTCAATCCTTACATTTCAGGCTCCATTCGCGACCTGCCTGAGACCCTCAGCCTCAAGATCCACAAGGAATTCGATCTGGGCACACAGTATGGCGACCTGATCCTGAACGTGAATTTCCTCGAAGAGGCGGGCGACCCCGTCAAAGTCAATCTGGTAGTCGATTTCGGAAACTCGCGTACAGTGGTCCTGGCGCTGGAGCAGTCCGGTATCGAGAATGGCCTGTCTTCCGCCTGTCGCCCAATCGTATTCCCACGACCCGGTACCGATCTCGACTCGCTCGACATGGACGCGCTGGATCTGGATGATGCGATCCCGGACAGCTGGTTCGCTCTGGTCGAAGGCGTGTTCAAGCCCGAACCGACCCGCAAGCTGACCCAGGCCGTGAACCCGACCTATCACAAACGCTCCCTGTTTGAGCGCATAGCCAATACATCCCGCCGCGAGCGTGATCGCGAAGTGTTTCAGTCCTCGCACCAATTTGCCAATGTCTCACCGGCGGCCATCGGTTATGCCGCCCGTCAGGCCTTGAGCAATATCGAAACCGAAGGCGGCGGCATGTCGTTCCTGTCATCGCCAAAAATGTATGTCTGGGACGACGCGCCGCTCGGGGCCAATGGACAGACCCATTGGACGATGCAGGTTCAACCCTGGCGTCGGTCTGAAGATGATGTTGCGTCGCTGGTGCCGTTGAAAGGACCCATCTTCCGGTTCCTGCCAAATGGTACAACGAAATGGTCGCTGGCCAATCGGGATGCTGAACTTAGCGCCGAGATTGAACGCCGCGCCAATCATTCGCGCGCTGACAGTCTGATTTGGGTGGCTTTGTCTATCCTGGAGCAGGCGCAGGCTCAAATTCAATCTGAAGCCTGGCGCAAAGGCAATCAGATGTATCTGCGCCGCGAACTCGGCGATATCCTGCTGAGCTACCCAGCCGGATGGACCAAGGACGAGATCGAGATTTTCCGTGAAAAATGGGAAATCGCCCGCGATATCTTCCTGCTGAGCCGGTTTGAAGATCCCAATCAGATCAAGCAAGACGGACACGCGCCGGATATTCGCCTGGCGCTGGACGAAGCTGTGGCACCGCAACTGGCGGTCGTCTTCTCCGAAATTCACCACATGGGCGATACGGGCGAGAACTGGATCGAGCTTATGGGACGTGGAAAGGGCACTGATGCCAGTGTCCGCGTCATGACGCTAGATATTGGCGGAGGTACGACGGATACATCCGTGATTGAGTATTCCGACAAACTTCCCGGCGCGGGCGTCGACCTGGTCTGCAAGCTCCTGTTCAAGGATTCGACCACAATTGCCGGAGACCGCCTGGCCAAGGATATCATCGAACGCGTCCTGTTGCCGAAATTCGGCGAACCCTTCTCTGCCAGCGCGGATGAGCGCGAAAAGTTCGAGCAATTCTTCCTGCGCCAGATCAAACGCGAGAGCGAGCGTCAACAACGTCTGGTTTGCACACGCACTGTATTCATCCCGATCGCTCTGCAGATTCTGCGCAGCGTATCCCGCGGAGACACTGAAATTGTACTCGATCTGACAGAGTCCGGCGCGGCCTTGAAACAGATTGAAGTCTTGAACGAACTGGGTCGCAAGGATGGTCTGAAGAAGAATATCATCAAGCCTGGCGAGAAGCTCGAAATCGAGATGGCCAGTGTCGACAAGGTGATCAATGAATGGTTCACGCATATCGCAGAGACGCATGCGCGTTATGTCGGTCTGTTTGATTGCGATCTGGTGATTCTGACCGGAAAGCCGTCCGAACTGCCGCAAGCCAAGCGCATTCTGTCTGAAAAACTGCCACTCGATCCCGCACGGATCATTACGGCCAAAGGCTATTTTGCCGGCGAATGGCTGCCGATTTCTGAAGAAGGCGTTATCGAGGATGCAAAGCTCGTAACCGCGCTTGGAACCGTCGTTTACAATGCAATTGAGTCGGGCATGGTTCCTGGCTGGCGCATTCGCAGCTTTGTCGATGACGAGTATCGCCTGCAGAATCATTGGGGCCGAATTTCCGGCGGACTGAAGCCGTTCACGGAGCGTGATATCATTCTACCGGCAGGCGAAATGGAAGGCGAGACGCGCATGCTGACCGATAGTTTTATCGGTCGTACGCGCTTCCTCAACCACATGTTGCCTGAGCGGGTTTACAAGCTGGTGCTGAAATCTGGCAAACAAGTCATGGTTGATGTTCGCTTCAAGCGGTCGTTGCCACAGGCAGCAAATGACGAATACGGCATTAGCGCCGAGGGGCTGGAACTGGCCAGTGCCAAGGATGCGATTACCGGCAAAGCCATTCCGCTCGATGAAATCGCCCTGAAGCTCTATTCCACGCCGCTCTCGGGCGAGCATTGGCAAGAGACAGGCCGGTTTGAAGTGCGTTGGTCAGCTTGATCGATAATTCTCGTCAGAGGCGAAAATTCGCCTAAAACGCGATCGTTTCCCGATTAGAGACTCTTTTGGCACGATGTTTGCTCATGAATACACGTGAGACGCGTAATGCTAGGAGTTGCCAATGAGCGTGGAATTCATGATGGGCCCCCGAGGTGTCGGGAACCCGATCCTTCGATCAAATGCTGCTGAAGCCCTTGTTTCTGCAATCAATGAGCGCCTGTTCGAGAGCAATGACGCTCTACATCAGCGCAAGCAATTGAGCGATATCAGCTACCGCCTGCGTTGTGCGTTCAGCTTCGCGCATGAAGCTTTGCCGCAATTGCCGCTTCAGCTTGGCCAGGATTATCACAAGGCGAGCGACTATGTTCAGCAAGCCATTAATGCCTGGTTGGGGAGTGATGAGCTGACAAGTCTTTTCGCATATCTGCGACTCGATGATGCGACCGAAGTTGGCATTCGCAACCTTCTGATTAACAGCGTCAACATCCAGCCCATGGCAACCTGGCTGTGCAATGAGTTTGGCGAAATTCGAACGTCGCGTCAGGCACTGCATTCCCGTCGCTATGTTGCGATCAAACTGACCCATGACGCAATGTCTGCCATTGCGAGCGCGGTCAAGGAAACCGAAGAGACGCGCGAGCAGCGTCAGGCGCAACTGGATATCTGGACCGATCTCGAATGTCCGATTCAGAATTCGCTGCACTATCGAACCGTGATTGCGCCAATCTGTAACTGGTTGCTGCAGCTGGAATCCGAACAGCAGGCAAAAGTTGTCGGCATGCGGGTCGCGAATGAGGAAATGCCTCTGGTCCACGCACCGGTTCAAACGTCCGTCGCATCCGGATCAGAGTTTGTTGACGCGTCCGTCCTGCAAAAGGGTTTGCGCTCGATCGCCTAATGCCGTGCGCACTCACCGCGAAATCAGTTCCCAAAGTGGCGCCGCCTTGTTAGCTTTTAAAAAGCAATATGGAGGCGCCAAACCATGTCACCAACGCTCGAACCCATCGCCCGCGTGATCCACGCCGCAATCCGCACCTGGAGCACGGCGCATGGACAACCGGATATGCCGGACTGGGACGTCGCGCCGCAATGGATGAAAGACTCCACATTTGCCAGCATTCAGTTTGTCCTCGATCATCCGGACGCAGATGGCGGCGCTCAGCACCTTCAATGGATGAATCAAAGGCGCGCGCAAGGCTGGACCTATGGCCCAGTTCGGGATGAAGCGCGAAAGACTCATCCAATGCTGGTCCCGTTCGATCAGTTACCAATCATGGAACAGAAAAAAGACGATCTGGTCAGCGCCATCGTCAGGGCCCTGACATAGTCATCCTGCTTTAAGCGATATAGATGCCCACTGGGCCATCCAGGGTCCGACCAATTGGCCAGATCGGTTCACCAGCAGAATCGAATTGCTGCAATATGTCCGGCAAACTTTCCTCAGGAATTGCAGCCAGCAATCCACCCCCCGTTTGTGGGTCGAATAGCAGACTTGTCGTCTCGGCCTCCGCATCAATGAATGCGGCAGCGTGCCTGGCATTGTCTAGCCATAGCGTTGATCGAACGCCCTCGCTGCTGAGAAACGATGCGCCAGAAAGCGTTGGAATACTCGAGATATCCAGCGCCGCGGCGACCCCGGACGCCGTGAGAATATTTAAGAGATGTCCTGCCAAACCAAACCCGGTGACGTCGGTCATCGCCGCCGCTTTTTGGGCGAGGAGCGCCGCGGCCTGATCTTGCAGGCGACACATGGAGGTGAGGGCGGCTTGAACATCATCGCCATCGGCGAGCTGCCGCATCTCTGCTGCCAATAGCACGCCGGTGCCGATGGGCTTGGTCAAGACAAGTACATTTCCGGGTTTGGCGCCCGACTGGGTGATTGGCGCGTTTTGCAGACTGGCGGATATCGAAAATCCAATTGTCAGTTCCGCGCCATTGCTGGAATGTCCGCCAGCAATTTGCGTGTCACAAGCCGCGAAGACCGCGTTCGCCCCTGCTGTGATCTCGGCAATCATCGCGCTCTGTTTGGCAGGGGCCAAGGGGGGGAGAATAATCTGCGACAAGACTGTTTTCGGTCGTCCGCCCATCGCCCAGATGTCGCCCAGGGCGTGGACGGCCGCGATCCTTGCCAGCGTATAAGGATCAGGGTTGAACGCGCGTAAATGGTCAGTGGTGAAGACCTCAAATCCCGCATCGGTCTGGATGATGGCGGCATCTTCGGGCGGCTCGGCCAGGCCCGCGTCTGACAGGCCGTCGGTCAGGAATGTTTGCGCCACTTTCGCTCCACACGCACCGCATGCCTTTTCCTGCTGCTCCAAAAGCTCTGCAGCGCCCAGCGCCATATCATGCGGGCGCTTCGGGCTCGGCATCGAACCTGGTTCTTGAAACTGCTTCATGAAGGCTTGATCAATGCGATCTTTCCAGCGCCAGACCCAGTTCCCTGAAAGGCCAATTCCCCATTTATCCGTGACGGCAGACTTTCGTCCCAGTGAGATGAGTTTCAGATAGGCGTCCTGTGGTGTGAACGCCGTCAAGTCCCCGCCAGATAGCTGCGCGCGCAAATTGTGAAACAGCGCTGGTGCCTGTCGGACGGCGAAAACGCCAGCTTTCGGCCGGGGTGCGTCGCTGAGATGGGCGCAGTCTCCAGCGGCAAAAACGTCCGGCGTGTTGGTTGAACGAAGATACTTGTCGACCTCAATATACCCCGCTTCGAGGGACAAGCCGGTCTCGGCGATCCAGACATACGGTGCCGCACCCGCAGCGCTGACAACAAAGTCCACATCCGCGGACAAGGCGGACATGTCGGCTTGCAAATCTATTTGAATACCTGCCCTGGCCAGTTCCGAGAGCAGGGTCCGCCGCGCGGATGCATTGAGTTCCCTGAGCAGCGTGTCCCCTGACTCAATGATCTGAACGCATGGCGCGCCGGCACTGACGGCCTTAAGTCGATGCGCCATCGCCAAAGCCAGTTCCACACCGGCAACGCCGCCGCCGAGAATACCGACCTTGGCGGGCGGGCCTCCGGATGTGCTTCGTTCGATCAGGTCGGACCATTTGTCGGCAAACGGTCCAAGCGGTTTGGCCGGTATAATGGCAGGATGGTCTAGCTTGGAGGCTGGCACGCGAGATGAGATGCCGACATCAATCGAAAGCGTGTCATAGACAATATCGGGGCGATCCGCGAGGTGGACGCGTTTGCGTTCAGTATCGATGCCGACCGCGCGATCGACAATCAGCCTGGCGCCGGCCTGTCGCGCCAACCGAACCAGATCGATATCCAGTTTATCGCGGTTGTAATGTCCGGCGACAAAGCCTGGCAACATGCCGGTATAGGGCGCTTTGACGTCCGGATTGACCAGCGTGACCTGAGCTCCGGCCAGTGGGGCCATCGCCCATTTGCGCAACACCAGGGCGTGCGTATGTCCGCCGCCGAGCAGGACCAGGTCGCGCGTGATCGGAACGGATGTTGTGGCTTGCACGTGAGCGAATTCCTATGGACTTGTCTGCAACTTAAAAAGCGATCAGCCCGATCTTTCGACCGGGCTGATCAGATCGTCAATCGCGGTTCGCTCAAGTGGTCAGTGCATCTACCACCTGATCATAGACCGCCATGGCTTTGGCCCGCATTTCATCGTCGGTGGCATCCTGAATTGGATGATCGACCAAAACGAAGCGCGCATCGCTCATACCCAAAGCATCGCGCTGGGTGATGGCGGCATTGTGAAATTCGCTCGAAGCAATTGTAACGGCTGGGAGGCCCTGGATTTCAAACCAGACTGTGTCGTGCATACTGCACGTCGTACAAGACCCTCAGTCCGCCAATCCTTCGACAACGAAATCACACTCCGCTTTCATCTGTGCCCGTAAGTCATCAGGACAGGGTTTGGTGAATGTCGGCTTGGCATAGCGCCGGACTTCAATCCCGGGCATGCGCTCCCCGAGCAAACGTTCCAGCTCATCGAGCAGAACGTCACCCCGGGGTTTGCGAATGTCCATCAGGCCAACCACACCGGAAACCTGATCCGAGCGCGGCGTAATTTGCCGGCTGACGGGAACCGATTCATCAGTGGGATCTAAAATGACTGTCATTCATCCTCCTTCTTCTAATGGTCTTCAATCTTGCGGGACACCGATTGCGATCCCATCGGGCCAGTCACCCAGCCATGAAACGCGCTCGAGAATTTCCCGGCATCTGAACCTGCGACCACAATATGGATATGGTCCGGCTTGGCAAATTTTGGCACGCGATTGTCGAGCTGCTCGTCATCGAGATTGGCGGCGGCGGCGCGTGTCATGCCGGCGCCAGATATGTCATCGGCCACCATCTCACGCAAAGGTCTTGTCGTGACCTCCTGGATTCGTGCGCGCAGGCGATCCTTGTCATAGACCCCGTCGCGCATCAGCGTGTCGATATGTTCCGGGCAAACCACCAGCAAGGCATCGACGGGCAGCATGTGGTATTTGGGCAGGAGCATGCTCTCCAGGCCGAGGCCCAGCGTGCCCGCAATCTCGTCCGGGGCTCGTGATTCCTGATCGACAATATGAACCGGGCCAGACGTCATGGCGAACAGAGTAACGACGGAATCCTCCGCTTCGAAGCCGCGTTCCACATGTAGCGGAGCCCATGGTGATCGGTCCTCGCGCTCGGCAAAGCACATTGTGAATTTCATTGGACTGCCCAGCGTTGAGCGATCTGTCCCGCCCGGCTTGGAACCGCCAATGTTTCGCACCGCCAGACGGACGGCGCGTCCGATGGTGGCATTGGCCCGGTTGCCTGTGCCCAGCGCCATGAGGCCGGAATTCATCCCGAGACGCTCCCGGATCGGGCCATTGATGACCATGACAGGCGATGCCCCCATCGTAGTCGCCATCACACCATGTATATTGAACTCATCCGTGCAGATGGCTTCGATGGCCGCTATGACCACAGGAAGGTATTCTGGCTTGCACCCGGCCATGACGGCATTGATGGCGATCTTTTCGACCGTCGCTTCGCCCATGTTGGGCGGCATCTGCGCGACGATGTCCTGAGGGGATCGGGAGGTGCCGGACAACATCCGCATGACGCGTTCCGGTGTTGGCGGCACCAGTGGCAATCCGTCCGAGAAGCCCTGATCAAACATGAATTCCGCAACATCGTCTGCCGATGCGACTTCGATCTTGCGAGCGCGAATGGGACTGTCCTCCGCCTCTGCGCGCAATTGGTCGTGAATCTCAGGGTCGAGGTGCTTTGATCCGCACCCCGGGCGCCAGTCTGGTAAATCATCCCAGTCTATCCCGGCCCGCTCTGACTCCAGCTTTACCGCCACAGCTACATCCAGGTCTTGCCACTCAGACTTCACAAACCCCTCGAAAGCGGTTTCGACCGTCTCGCCATCGGAAAACCAATAGAGCGCTGGCACGATGCTGAAATCATAAGCAAAGGACGTCTTCAGGTCTGAATCGTCGAGAATGGGCAAGGTGAGGCCATGCCGGTCCCTGAGGATGAGACTGCCCTCGGACGTCTGGCTGATCATCCAGACATCAGCCTCTGTTCCATACGCGCGGTGGAGCGACTCGATGACGGGCGCGGCGGTGTTACAGGTCTCACAGTCTTCCTTGACGAAGCAGAGCAGGGTGGGGCGCGACGAGGGGTAAGCGCGGGCATCGCCGTCCAAATCCTTCAGCTCGAAACTCGGTTTGCCTGTCATCGCTGCGTCTTTCACTGCCGGCTTTAACTTCGCGGAGTTCACCAGACTTGTCCACGCGTCGCGCCGCGTCAGCTGATATGGCGGAGGCGGATGGGAATCGAACCCACCACACGCCGATCACGACGCGTCGCTGGTTTTGAAGACCAGGGAAGCCACCAGACTACAGTCGCCTCCGCA
>ERZ1740059.1881-NODE-1881-length-10484-cov-9.623358_pt1 | contig 10484 bp, 7 predicted proteins | sample MGYA00581744_ERZ1740059 | MGnify/ENA primary metagenome ERZ1740059 (study PRJEB43018, sample SAMN04849738) | marine metagenome | isolation source: floating plastic debris | place: Pacific Ocean | collected 2008-08-28 | study: EMG produced TPA metagenomics... | reverse complement strand
GCATACCAGTGTATGAGATTATTCCACCCTACCAACCTTGTGGAATGGTAGAGCTAGAGCCAACACACCATAGGATTATCTGTCTATATCCATCACATAGTTCCTAAATGGGCAGAAGCCCGGTTTAATAGGGTAGCACATAAACATTCAGTAGGATTCAGTGTGCTTTGTAAGGCAGACTTACATATGACACTAAGATGAGCTTCGGCAGACATTGGAGCGCCAAGTCCGTTAGATACAGTACATCTGTACACCCCTGCATCCGTGTCACTAACTGTCGATATAACCAGGGTACCGTCCGAGTCTACACGAGATTTCGTCCTGTGCAAAGGTGAAAAATTGATACATATGGGATACATGTCAAACAATACCACATATTAAGGTAGAAGCTTCGGAGTACATTAAGAGAGGAAGAACATCAAAACACACTGCAGTAAATGCAGGGTTTCCTCAGTAACATTATATCTGAACATCTGCATCTGCCCCGCCAGACATCAGAATTAACTCTGCGACATGAAGAATTAAAAAACAAATTAAAACCACGAAGATTTTTCTGATAAAAAAGGCTTAGTAAGAATTGATAGCCCTGCTGGATGATTTACGTGTTCAAAAGATGGCTAAGGCGCTTACAGACATGGTATTATTAGAATTTTAACGCTTGTCAGGGGATGATCCAAACTTTAAGCTACTGAAATTAATTATTAAAGGTGAGCAGACCATAAATGACCGACCTGGAATCAAGTATTTGAAAATATCACATCCGTATATGGATGACTCGAGGATGACAGTGATATTTTCATGTTATATGTAACCTGTTGAAAAATTTGCAGTAAAAATTTTCAATGGTCGGATTAGCTCAACAAAACTATCATCTGCACCTTTTTGAGTTACAACAACAACGGAAATCTTTCATATCCATATTAGCATACCTCAGGGTGCGTAGATTATTAATATCTATACCATCCTTGTACCATACAGTAGTGATGTTGTTTGGGGCTGCTCTTCCCAGACATTTAAAATAGACCGAGTCTCCTTTGCTCACAGTTTGATTTCGCGGTGGTTCTCGTATATATGCCCCTCCTAAAAACATATCATTGAGTAACTCAATTGAAAAATTCAGGTCACAACTGTGAAAATAAGTTGAAATCAGGCATAGGTCACATACCTAGCAATCAACATAAGTACATGTAAATGCCACATGTTTTGTCCATATACAAGTACAGCAATTCTGAAAGTACTTTTCACATCAGTCATGAAACAGTAGGCAGGGCTTAGTATAAAATGAAAAGAGCAATCTAGGGCCCATTACACAACAAGAACAGGTATTATCGCAATTAAGGTAGTAGTAAGTACACTTTTCTCACAGAAGATTTGCCCACCTTGCATGATTAATTCTCTCGGACATATGCATAGTTGACTTAATAACACCCTCTCTAAGTGAAGATCTACCAGCCCTATTGAAGGGATTTATTCACCAGGCAATCATCTTATCATATAAGTCTGACAGTTAACCTGTATATGAACTATGTCACTCTTATTCAATGAAAAAAATCCCAATTTGGCCGTTATATCAAACGTTATAAGATCCTGTATTTTGGCTTATATTATGGTGAATTGGAATATGATCAATCAAATGATGCTAGGAGATCCTCAAATTGTGACCACCAACCACTGAATACCGAAGGGCAAGTAATAAAACCAAATTATAAGCTTATATGGCTTCCTCTGAGGTGTCAAACGGTACAGAAGGAAAGTCACTTTGTCACCTACTCAAAACCACTCAAGCTCTACACTAATACTCATCCGTAGCTCACCATTGTGGTCTGTTAAGTTTCAAATAAGGAAAGTGAAATAGTGCACCCGCAAGAAAAGCCACCGTTACCTCATCATTTATTTGATTTATGCTTCAGGTCAACTAAGACTATTGGTTCAGCCAACGAGGAAGGGTTAAACAGTTACAAATTGTCAGATTTTTCCTCAGTTCAAAAGCGTAAAAGGAAACAGGACTGTCATTAGTCACGAACCTTCCAGTAGCAACGTGGTTGTGGAAGCCACATGTCCATAACCATTAGTGAAAACACATCTGTACCTTCCAACATCTCCATCTTCTAAGTTACTTATCTGTAAAAAAACATAACAGGCACTGAGTTGTGAAATTGGACAGGGATCATACTTTGTCCAAAACGTTTGACGAAGCCAGTAGATGTTACTAGATATGCAGCTGCAACTAACAGCAAATGTTAACAAAACAAGGTTATCAAAATTTGATTGTCTCTAAAGGAAAATATTTAGGTTTGAATTATACATGTAGAGTAAGTGTTGAATTGGGGCACAATTCAATCAGACATCTGGGCAAATTCATCAAAATGCAAATCAAGCCGTGCCAAATATTTGCAGTCTGGGGAATAGGTTTGCCTTATCTAATAAAAACTTCAAAATAGTATGCATACAATGGTACCAAAAAAGGTGTATTTTTGTATCTCATGAATTATGATTCAGATTTATCATTTATGGTCCAACTTTTATTACCGAGCTACAAGTTTGTTGCTAATAACTTCAAACAATTAATACTGGGCAAATCTGTATGTAGGCAGACGAAGTGTACCAGGCTGATCACAAAGCTACCTTGTGAATCAGTCTGTAATTCTCTATGTAGGCTTATATGCTGTGCCAGGGTAAATAAATCCCAACCAGATTCCAGCTAAATAGTATTTCATGAAAGTATTAGGATCAGTAATAATCCTAGGAGGGGGTTCAGACCCATGGTAGAGGGCAATCAAACTTATTCAAAACTAACCGCCCATTGAGATTGATTGATAACTTATTCAATGGTGGGATAATTTCCTTGGTATGTGCATTTTGAAAATCAAGGAGGCCATTGCATATGGAGAACAGTCTGATGCCCAACTTGAAAACCACCATTGTAATATTTATGAGTGACAGTTTTATATTCACTGAAAAGAATATAGGAGGAATTGATCAGATAGGTACCAGCACGCATGACGAATATCTAAATACCAGTAAAAATATAATTCATCATCAATGGAAATTTATGGGAATATGATTGCCTGGCTTGCCTAATTGAGTAGTAAAAAAGTCTTTTGTAAATTTGAATTTGGTGACATATACCACGTAGCGATTACTTTATTTACCAGATTCAAAATAAAAAATCAGTGGAATTGGGGGTACTGCTTAGAAATGTTCATCAATGTACAATCTTATATCAATATACAAGATTATAAATAAGTGGTATAACTGTTTATACACGTATGTAGTTACCTGTATCGTTTCACCAGTGATGAGGAATCTTCTCTCATTTCTTAGTATGGTTCCTTCTTTATACCATGTAAGGGTGGGGGTGGGTGTACCAGTAGCCCGGCATCGGAGTGTTATAGAGTCTCCCTTCTTACCAGTCATAAACGGAGGTGGATAATATGTGAGGGATGGAGCTTCTACAATAAAAATTACCAAACACACATCAACATGCCTCATTCTCCCTACAAAGTGTTCCACAATACCAATACGTGATGCTCCAAATAGCCTTTATAACACTTATAACATATCCCAAAACTTAGAGGGCACTCCATATCCAACGTTGTCTAGCCGAATCAGCCCACTGGAAGGAGGGTACTCAGCCTGACAAAAATAGACATTGCTCTACTGAACTTGTAGCGCTGGGATGGGAAATCAATGCGTCTTTCTATCCATTCCTGAGACAAGGTGTCACTATGGTTGAGCGCTTTGGTTGACCTCCCATGAAGTCCTCCCTACACACTACACAATCAGTTAAAATAGGAAGTAGCTTGAAGGGTTATTGATATAATTTCAACAATAACTGTTTTCCAAATTTTCCCATTGTCGAGATATGCGATGAGGTGTAGAACTATTTGCTGTACCGCTAACACTAACGCCTTGTTGCAGTCATGCCCACTTTCTTCTCCGAAATGAGACAGTAAACCTGACTGCTACTGATAGGCAAGAAGGTCTGTAGAGAGGACAACATACAACCTACGCCACCCTAGTGATTACTTATAAATGTCGCCATTTATTATGATTTCAGGGTCAACAAAATTTTCTAAACAACCAAACGAATAATTATGATTAGCTAATGTATACAGATTACAGAAGCGACAAAAAATGCAAAAAAGTGATGAAAATTAGCATTGTAAACCATTTTTGTCATTATTAGGGTGTTTACAAATGCAAAATTTCCACACCAAAAGAGGTAGAGATAAATAACGTAGAAGGTTCATGGGCTTTGCTCGCTTACTAACATGGATTATGCATGCACTATTTTGATCTGCCATTGCTATATATAATGTAATAATTGGTCACAAGTTGCATTTTAGAGATTAAGTAAGGTGAAAATCAGTTAAATTTTGAGAACATTTATTTCCCTTTGAAGTACAGAATAATCCTATTGGTTTTTAATACCGTTGTCTCTGAAGGGGTAAAATAGCTAATTATAAGCACTAATCAGCATCCTTTCATGAAAAGGACCGCTGATGCTCAATGACTTCAATCCGTCTAAAAGAGACCCAAGAAAAGAATAGTCAGACATAATTGTTTACAGGAAAGTGATTGAATTACATCTCACTTGTTACTTTTCAGGCTGGTTTTATAATAAAAATACTCCTACCAGTATTTCACACTATCAGGGTTCAGCCAGTTCAACTGAACTACGCCCCGGGGAGGAAGTGGCTGAAATGCACTGAGGTTTAGAGGTCTCTGAGAATGGCAAGTTCTAAGCAAAAAAACAAGCGCCGATGATGGTACCAGAACCAAACAATGGCGATACATATATGTATGTCGTCAGTGTATAAGTTCATTTTGCTTATCCTATTGATTTACGGTGAAGACAAAACAAAGTGATGGGACCACTACAACTCTTCTGCTGTCATATCGGGAGATTACATGAACAGCAGACCTGTCATTTTAGGTCCAGCAGTGAAAGCAAACACCAAACTTTTACAATCTCAACAAGGCTCTTCAAAATTTCAAGAGCAGAAATATGAAAGAGCGTATCTAAGTATAGCCGAGGTATCAATGTTTGCATCGAGTCGAAGATGAGATAAGACTTGAAGATGATACGTGTCATCAAATCAGGCTAATTAATAATGAGTGAGATTGTAATACAAGAGCTGACGCTACTGTAGATCATGGCGAGGCATTGGTATAGCCTTAAAACACCGCACGACAGATGCGGGACGATAATGTTATTACCTCCCATTATGTGTTGGAATGAGATGCAGGCCCAAGCGACGCAGCTATAAATGTAATACGGGTTCCCTACAGGAGTCATGAGAAGGTTAGAAAAGTACCAAGTGTGGAGTTTACAATGGATAGTGTTCAGATGGCATCTCTCCATAACTCCTTATGTACACATTAGTGTCAATCATCACAGGAAATGATTTTTGTAATCCACACTCTACATCTATTATACAGCTGCAGCTGACACACTTCGATGATGCCGAGATAAAACCTCGATATAGCACCGCATTATATATACAAGACTCTTTGTATCATTGTGCAATAAGCAATCTGAAATGCGATCAAATCCATCCAAAACGTCAATCAAAAACCTCAAAAACTACAATCACCCAGTAAACTTTATCATACTAATCAGCTTTCAACGTGGACTTCATTATGTCATGCCAGGGTTGATCAAATTTGCCCCATACCAACCCAAAAAGTACCTGCGCTTGGTAAACATAATAAATAAATGGATGTGACCTCTATTCTTGTATCAGTTTTGAGCACGGTACAAAATTTCATGTATATAATTGAGAGAGAAAAAGCGGAGATGCAGTTATCAATACTCCTAGATACCATCCAAATTACAAAAGTTAATTTGTACTCTCTAAGGTAAAATTGAATTGTTATGTAATATGCGATATCCTCCCCTAACAATACTGGAGATTGATTGTGCAGTATCCTCTACCCTATCAACTTGACACAGAGCGTTTCTGTGTTGAGTATCAATGTACCAGCCATAGCAAACCAGTATGAAAATGAGCATCATGCTACATGGATGGATGTGGCCGAGAGCATTCTAGCTCCTGCTTTTTTATCCTTATATTGCTCAAAGGATACAATTTGATCAAAGATGTTTTACCTTTTTACATCCTAAAGGTGATATAGCATTGCAAAACACGGCACAGCTGCAAAAACATCAGACATCTTGGCAAAGATTACCAATAATCTTGATACTCATATACCAATTACTAAAGGTGTCCTTGCAATTCGAATGAATAATTGATGAAAGCGGCGAACACAACCATTATTAGGCAAGTTTTTTAAAAAAAAAAAAACCAAGGAGATTGGTAAATCGGTTCTGGTAGGAATGATTTGAGAGGGTGGTGTTTGTTGGAGATTATTGCTCTAGAGAAAGCCTGTAAAACATGGTCACCATGTAAAATTAAACCCTGGAGGTTAAAAAAGAATCCAGGCAAGATGTATCAACTAATGCTGATTACTTTTCTGTTCCTTATACATACAGCACTGTGGTAACTACAATATTTGTACTGCAGCATATGTACTGGTATAATGGAATGCTGTCAAATTGCCATTAGTGGAAAATTTTACCTTCAGGGTTATCCTAAGATTTGTTTATAGACAAAAACTAATCAAGTAGAAAAGCAATTTTGTTTCATAGAATATTAAATTACTCTTTGATAGGCTCGAGCGAGCTGAAAGTGGAGAATACATCATAGAATGCTGGTAATGGATGATTTTAGTAGTGTTTACGTCGCCTCCAGTTACAGTCTAGAGTCACAGCCCAGTTGTTTATCATTTAGAATGGAATGGTAAAAAACAACAACAATTCCAAGTATGTAAATAGGTAAGAGACATGATTTTTAACTCGACTCAAACCTATCCAACTATAGGCCTACCCAAAGAGCAAAAACTTTGTGAACCTAAAAAACTGTAGTTCATTATTTTGCTTAATGAGATAATATTCTCACATTTTTGTGGCTTCTAGTCTGTCTGACCAATTTTAATTAGTCTGACCACAAGGCAGTTGTGCCACCAATTTTAATTTGTAGCGCTATAGAGCAAGGAGAGAGCTTCTTACCCAGACAACGTGTGATCAAGACAGATTCCCAAAGAGGAGAGGGAGATGACAAGACAAAGAGTTGGGAGTGGAGCAATTAGGGGTGATAATTAAAAGTGGCAATGGCGCGGCTTCAGACAGCGTCTGCAGAACATACCTCAGTCATCTACATGATACATGTGAAAGTGCTGTGTGAATGGTTCCTGACAGCTCGATGAAGACTTCATAATATTAATATGCAAAATAGATAGACTGGTTTACCAACCTCCTTAGTCCATGGCCTGGTGCGCCTCCAGGCTAATACCACGTCCACAACCTCATCAATAAGCAAACTTATTTAAAAAGTAAAAAACAAACATAATACGACATCGAGATTATGTATATCTATAATAGACTCACCACCAGCGGCTGACGTAGATCGAGGGAAAACAAGAACCAAACTACAGACATACAGCTGCAGAATTATCCACATGTTTATATACAACAAGCGAAAGCATTTATAACGCAACACTCTTAGTCATTCCAATATAAGGTTCAACGGATGTGCAATGTATCTGTTAGATATTCTTTCGCGACTTTGATGCTGGGTTATGTCCAGATATGTGGGTTTAACCCTGTCAGCCGTTGGCTTGTACTGTCAATGTAGGAGTGAAGTTGTCGATATGGCTGTCACCTCTGTCAACATGTATGAAGATAAGCAGCTCAGCCTAACGACACCGCAGTCAATTCTAACAATACTAGTGATGCTGTAAAGAGCTGTCCAAGTAGACATCCAATAACGAGATTAATTATGAAGTCTCTGCTCTTCAAAGAGTGTGTAATGCGCTTTGAATAGGTCTCCTTCCAAATCTATTTAATCACTAGCAGTTTTTATCTGATGTTAAAACAATCTTAAAATCCTGTGAGTAAATTGACTTCACTATTTATTGACAGTTGACACAGATAACGAAGAAGTTATGAATGAAACTCGTTAGCTCATGTTCTAGCGCCGTTGTCTCCGTAATTATATGCAATGAATATTCTGATAATCCCAAGAATGCCACTTCATAACATTGTAGAGGCTCAATAAATCCACGTGAACGCTCTGCCCTCAAATGACAGATTGCGTAAAGAAGAAACAATGACCAGAAGATTCTTGAGGGCACTCTTCTCCAGTCAAACTAATCCTATTATAACAGTTGAAAAAACTTCACAGTTTCAAACTCTGCTTGCTAATAGAATACAGTCAAAGCCTCAACAAACCTCATTATTCATGCATCATTAAGTATCGATAGACAGACGGCCAAGTAACGGTGCTAGAGGCTCAGAATGAGGTGCTCATACAGAATAACTTGAGGTGGAGTTGTTGAAATTTGGAGTTGTTGGTAAGAAGGGCGGGACGGGAAATGCCACTAGATTTCAATAAATCTAAAATGCAATTACGTGGAGCACACTCAAACATTTTAATTCTGCGTGTAATTGCATCCAAAATGATTACAATTACTCAACTGTTGGCACTATCCATTGAGGTTGGTAAGAAAGAGGAATTACACTATTGCAAAAGTATAACATTTTACAGCCACTTGAGATCTGAAATTACAGAAGCAGTATACAAGCTACCAGATAGTCCCTAATCAAAAAATGTCATTTCCAGTGTGCACAGCGCAAACTAACATGATTATTAAGGAGTTGCTTGCTTTCTGCCAACATGATATATGACAACTTCGTAGTGAACCCTAGAGTTGATATACCTGTATAATATATCAACTAACGAACAGATATCATTATTGTGCATTACACAAATCCAAATTAGTCAGTGACATCAAAGATAGGCTGTGGCTATATTGATGACAGGCCTACACAGAGAAATTCTGAACACTCAGACTAATATAGCCAAGAACCTAGATAATAGGAACAAGTTAGGAACGTAAAGTGCATTCAGGATTTGGCTCAAATAACTAAAGCATATGTACAAGGGTGTGAATCAAAAGACCATACAACAATTGTACGAACACTTTGGTCTACGTTTAGACTGGCATTTTCCATCTACAGTCCACTTTATATTGTTGCGTATTCTCAGTATTCTCATACAATCATATAGTCACAGTCAAGACAACGTGACTACCGCACCAGCACCTTTCCGTTCCAAATACTAAAGGATTCTGTCACAGACAGGTAGTACTTGCATATATATGGCATGTGCATACCTTGAAATTATGAACATGATACAATCCACAGACAAAGAGAGTTGGAAAGATTGATTTCATCCCCTATGGTTGATGCGTGGAGGGTTGATGGATGTAAACACCCACATACCGGTATCATCTTTTACAAGTTATCTTCCCATGGGACAACAAGGGAGGATGACTTTTATCTTCGAATAACCAGTTCACCCGATAGTTGTTCCTAAAGCCGGGAGTAGCAGTTTAAGATATTCAGCTCTACCTTTGGTTGACCCGGGCTTGTTTGGTGGGAAGGTTATGAAATTTAGCAGTTTACTTGGCTTTGCTTCCCATCTTGCGATGAACTTATTCTCCATCAGCCACTTGGAGTTTCTTAATTTTTAACTACCCTTTAAATTGGATTACAACCAACGAAAGTCATTGTTGCAGCAGGCTGTCTTCTTCACCCAAAGAGCACAAAAAACTGCTGATTTTTGGTTGGATATACTCTAACCTCTTATATAATAGAATTACATTATTTTTTAGCATACAAGGGTGGGGCCATGACACGATGGTCAGCTACCAAAGCTTGCACACAGAAATCAACATTGCCACTTTTTACACTTACCAAGTACATAGAGCATTGTTGATTGCTCATACACGTAAGCATCACCATCTATAAGATGTACCCGACATGTGTAATTTCCTCCGTCTCCAGTTTGTGCAGCGCTGAAATTTAAGTTTGCGTGATCCCATATCTCGATTCTGTCCTGAAATCATAAAGACAGGACAAGTTTGGTATTCACATGACGCAGCATTCTACCAAGGAGATGAAGATACATTTCATTATCTCACCAGGGACTTACATATTTGCATCTCCCTGATGAGATCATCGATTTTTAATTGAGAGTTGTGTTCTCACAAACACTAAATAGACAACTCCATACTCTTATGTCCAATAGCATACTTCCATACAAATAGCCAACGGGTAGTTCGATGGTTCAGTCGGATAGCTTCAACTAGCTGACAGCACCCCAGATAAACAGGTTAATAGGTCTATGTGCCCTGTTGATTGATTTGTCTGTGTTAAGGCCCTAGCTGATGAAAATGTCATATCACACATTCACAAATGTAGACATGTGCATGGGCCCACATTATCACAGACAAATCAATCAACAGAGCACATAGACCTATTGACTTGTTTTCTGGGGTGCTGTCAAATCAAGGAGTAATGCTGTATCATATAGCCTGTTGGTCAAACACAGCACTTCATCAATGGTATCATCAAA
>ERZ1740059.1879-NODE-1879-length-10495-cov-4.090805_pt1 | contig 10495 bp, 6 predicted proteins | sample MGYA00581744_ERZ1740059 | MGnify/ENA primary metagenome ERZ1740059 (study PRJEB43018, sample SAMN04849738) | marine metagenome | isolation source: floating plastic debris | place: Pacific Ocean | collected 2008-08-28 | study: EMG produced TPA metagenomics... | reverse complement strand
GCTAAGGCATTGATGGTAAAATCTCGGCGATATAAATCTTGACGAATGGAACTAGCCTCCACTTGAGGATTAGCAGTAGGGTAGGGATAAAATTCAGTCCGTGCAGTGGCAATATCAATTAAAAGGTTACTAAATATAGGATCTTTGTGCCAGGACAAAGCTGCTGTTTGAAATTCACCATGAATAGAAACACTAACATCAGGATACATCTCTTGAATTACCCCTGCTAATTCTACTCCCGCACGGTCATCGGCAGAACGATGAAAGCCGTCTACTACCAGATCGATATCCTGCAATAGTAAAGGTTCGCTCTCATCTGTTAATAAAACATCTCGCACCCCACCCCCAACTAAATAAAGATTCCAGCCTTTTGCTTGGGCTGCATCCGTAACTTTTTGCAGCAATTCCCAGATAGTTGATTCCAAACGATTTTGCAAAGTAGGTAATAAACGAGTCGTTACATTAGCTTTGCTTGAAATATCTATTATTTCATTTTGTCCATCATGTAGCTGTCGCAAAACATCGGTGCGAGTCACGATTCCCGTTAATTCTCCTGCTTCAATTACAGGCAATCTGCCCACGTCGTAAGTCACCATCAACGACTGTATCTCAGGCAAAGTTGTATCGGGCGATATCGTTTTTAGATTGCGACTCATATAACCTTTGATAGGAGCGTGATTAAAACCATGATGCAACGCTAAATCGAGGTCGCGGCGGGAAATAATTCCCACTAAACTATCATCTTCATCGACTACAGATACTCCTGAATGTCCATAACGAAATAGAATTTTTTGCGCTTGTTCGATAGTGGTATGGGGACGAATTGTTCTTACAGGGGAAGACATTAAGTCTCTAGCTGTTGGGGGATGGGGAATTTGTTCTTTTAGCTGAGTTACTAATTTATCAAATAGCTGCTGCGCATCGTCAGTATGAGTAGACATCGAAGCAGCCTGAGCATGTCCTCCGCCACCAAAAGGTTTGAAAATCTGATTGAGGTTAGTTTCGGCTAAACGAGATCGCCCGATAACTACTAGTTTTTCACCGCCACTCTTTTTGTATTGATGTCCCAAAAGCAAAACATCACTTTCTGTCAGATCGATTAATCTAGCAGTCAGAGTAGCCAAACCATTAACAAATTTATCAGTGGCTAATAATACAGAAGCTACCCTATATCCTTGAATAGTTGTTTTTTGTAGTTTATCTAGAGCATCTTTTAATAAGTCTTGCAATTGCGACGATAATCCAGGCTCGACATATTCGGCAATAATAGAGACATTCGCCCCCTGTTCCATTAGCCAAGCGATCGCCTTGGCATCGCGAGGCGTGGTTTGGTCGAAGGTAAGAGAACCTGTATCGACATGGACTCCCAACGCCATTGCAGTAGCTTCAAACGCCGTTAACTCTATATTATTTTCCTGCAACAACTCTGCAATATAGGTAGTAATTGCCCCTACTGATTCAGTATGAATCTTGGTAACTGCAATATCAGATTTAAGATCGATATGATGGTCGTAAACCTCAATATTTTTGACATTGGGCAAACTAAACCATTCTGCTGCTGCCCCAAGGCGATCGCTTTTTTGGGTATCGGCAATATAAATATTGGCGATCGCCTGAGTATTGATACTACGCATTTCAACAAAAGCAAATTCATCCTTGTATAGTCCCAAAAAGTTTTTCACCGCAGGATGTGCTCCTCCAGTCAGGACTATTTTTGCTCCAGATTTAAGCCGAGACAAACCAATTGCCGAACCCAAAGCATCAAAATCTACGGTTTGATGACACAAAATTATATCCATAGTTGAGGAATGAGGAACTATTATAGGTACGTTACGGGAAGCGTAACAAGCGCGAAGCCGTGTGGTTATAGGTTATAGGTTATAAGTTATAGGTTATAGGTTATTACAACTAGGATGAGGCAATTCTAATGAATTGGGAGTTACTCCCAAAGATTTTGCCGTTAACACTATCTGTCCGTTACTATCTTTAAACCATCCTTGAATCGGTTCAATTTTTGCTACCGATGGTGTTTTTTCTGGTTCTTGCTTTTCCTCTAATTCGGCTACTTTATCCTCAAAAAAGCGAAAATCTACCCAATTATTTTGAATATTGAGGTCGCGATCGGGTGAAAAAGCAATTCCTCCCTTACCAATAAAATAGTATTTGCTACCCTGACTAATTTTACAAAAATTGTTGTCCAACAAATTACTGACATTAAGAATGTTAGAAGGCTTTTTCTGTTCTGAATCAGAGTTGGCAGTTTCTGGAAAATTAAAGCTTACCATTCCATCTAAGCCAAATTCCGAACTAGCATCAATATCATTACTAAAATTACGAGGTTTTGATGAACCTTCTTTGATGCCAAAAATTCCATCACCACTAATATTTATATTGCCTCCATCTCCCCTAATGGCAGTTGCCAAAATATCATTGTTTTCATTAGGATTAGCAATTAAAAAACCATCAGAAATATTAATATTACCTCCGTTAGCATCACCAAAAGCTTGAGCTGAAATCAAACTATTTTTTTCTAAAGTAAGACTTTCTATGATATTCAACTCAATGTTTCCTCCATCAAATGCCCCTGCATTTTCGGCAGTAATTTGTGCATTGTTACTCAACCTCACTGAATTGGCATTGATTAAAAGATTTCCAGGAGTTCCAAAGCTTAATCCTCGTACCGTTATCTGACCTTTGTCAGTGATAGTTAAACTCTCTGTGTTAACAATGACATCTCCTGCATTTCCGACGCTAAAAGCCTCAGAGCCAATTCCACTGCTAAGTACTCCGTCGCCTGAAGTTCCATTTATTTCGATGGAATTAGCATTTATATTAATTTCTCCACCGTCACCTAAACTCAAAGTACCAGCAGTTATTCCGCCACCACCTTGTAGTTCAAGTTTGTCCGTATTCAAGCGGATATCTCCTGCATTGCCCGAACTCAAAGTATTAGCCGTAATTATGCCAACTGACTGACTTTCTGGTTTTGTCGAACCCAAAATTTGCACAGAATCAAATGCTTCAATTCTTATGTCGCCTCCATCACCACTGCCAAATGGAGAAGGAGAATTACTAATACTGCTTCCTTCTTTTAAAATTAGTTGTCTGGTGACAATATCGAGATCTCCACTCGATCCGTTGCTAAAAGAGGCAACATCGATGCTGCTCCCCCTTGAAAGGGAAATAATGCGATCTGAACTAACAACATCTCTGGCTTCAGGGGGGATTGATGGGAATAAAAAGCTTAGGATATTACTAACATTATCTCCTAATCCTAATAAAGATTTTGAACCCCTCAATTCAACTGATATGTTGGCATTGATTGAAATATTGCCTCCTTTTCCGATTAACTCTTGAGAACTATTGTCTATTGCCGTAGTCTGAGCCTGTATTTTTGCTCCGTCGAGAATTGATAATTTTGCAGCGTCAATTTGAATATTGCTTCCATTTCCTTGTCCAAAAGTGTTGGTTACTATACGACTAGAAATAGGAAGAAAGATTTCCAAAGGTGATAAAGTTGGATCTAAATTTTGATTAGTGCGATCGCTTCCTTTAATTTCAACTGCATTACGAGCGGCTATTATAATACCATGTCCGTCTGTTTCTCCAATAGTGTTAGAAGATATTACCGAGCCATTTAAAACTTGAATACTCTGACTTTGAATATTTATTCCACCTCCCCCTTCTCCACTGGCATCTACGGAAGCTAAGTTGTCTAATTTAATATTCTTAAACTGGCTCACATTGTCATAATTAACTCGCCATCCACCTGCGATCGATTCTAAAACAACAAAGCTATCTTCACCAACACTACCCAACTCAACATTTCCTCCCGCCGCCGTAACTGCACCACCATCAAAAGTAATATCCCCGCCTAGTAGTGCCAGGGTTTTTTCTGGCGGGGGAGTCAATCCTAATTTGAGTTGGCTTTGTCCAGTAGGATCGAAAGGGTTTGGCAGCGAAAAATTAGCTCGATTAGTAATATCCCCAGGATTACCGTTAAACTGCAAACCTAAAGGTACGCTTACCGTTAATAGTGGATCTGAGTTATTTAGATTAGTGCTAAATTCTGTATTGTCTTCAAAAACCAAACTCTCAGCAGTCGTGCCTACAAATGAGCCACCAATGTTTAAACGGGCATTTTCGCCAAAAATAATGCCGTTGGGATTGATAAGGAATAGATTAGCCGTACCATTGCTTTGAATTAAGCCATCGATATTGGAAATAGATGAACCCGTAACGCGGGTAATGATATTTTGGATGGATAACCCATTATCAAAAAATACAGAGCCATTGTTGGGTATAGAAAACTCGGCAAAGCTATGAAATAAATTATTACCCCTTTGTTCTCCTGCATTGACGGTAAAGTCGCTGTTATTGTCTGTAGTAACTTCTGTAGAGAGAGTACCATCTTCAATAACTTGAGCCTGAAGGCGATCGCCATTATTTATGCTATAAAACACGCTCAACCACAATAATAAATTCAAACTAATGCTGCGATCAAACAAACTAGAAAATTTAAATATCATTCGCCCTTGACTTGTTGGCTTGTTTAGAAACTATGGCTTAAGGCTATCAAACTTGGTGGCATTAAGGAAAATACTTGTATTTTCCTAGGTATTAGGTGAAATTTTGTTACCATCTAATTTTCTATACTCTTAGCTTTTCTATCTATGACTTTCGATCAATTATTCACTATAGGTAATACCTATATTTTGCCATTTTGGATCTTAATGATTATTTTACCTAATTGGGGAATTACCAAAAAAGTGATGAGTTCCTATTGGTTCTTTCTACCTTTAATTGGACTATATATTTATTATTTAGCTGCTACATTCGATCCAGATTTATTTGCTACTTTAGCAAATCCCAACCTATCAGATATTGCTGCTTTCTTCTCTATTAAAGGTTCAGCAGGAGCAGGATGGATGCACTTTCTAGCACTAGATTTGTTTTTAGGAAGATGGATTTATTGGCAGGGACAAGAGAAAAATATTTGGACTATTCATTCACTTATACTGTCTCTTTTCTTTGGACCAATAGGCTTGCTTTCTCACATCGTGACTCAAGCTTTATTTGGTAAGCAAACTGATGGGGAGGAAACCAAAACTGATGCTGTTACGACTTAGAATTTTCAATAGCTTTTGTCTCTTATTTGGATTGATGTAGAAAGTCGGTAATAAAAGTAAGTAAATTTAGCTGGAGTATAAAAAAATATTACGAAAAGTTATTTTCGGCATATTTAATGGTGAATACACCCTAGTAAGTAAAGTATTTGTCAATCTAGTTAAAGATTAAATTTCTGAGAAGAAGATTATGAGCCAATCACCAACAACATCATCAGAAACATCAAACACAGATAATTCTGGCAACAGTTCGCAATCACGATTTCCTCAAACAATACTTGCTGTTAGTACAGAAGAATTTATTGAACCCGTTGAACTCACCATTAGAGATGGCGATGGAAATACTGCTATTTTGCCCAACGATTTGCATGGTAACTTTTTAGTTGTTGGTCCTTCTGGTTCGCCAGATTCTTCAACCGTTGATGAGCATCAACAAGTTGCTTGGGTTAGTAAGGATGGTTGGACTCCTTTATATAATGGGGATGGATTAATCTATCGCATCAATTTTAACAATGGGAGTTCAAACTTAAAAACTCGCTTTGTAAGACCTCCTTGTTACTATGCAGACCATGCGACGGCAGCTGCAAACAATAGCAATAACTACGAAGGGTTAAAGTTTCAAAACTTAGGTATTGCTCGCACTTCTATTAATAAATTAGGACTCCGCAATCAGGTTAACACTGCATTTGTTCCCTTTAAACTTCCAGAAGACGAAAGCCCTAACGCCGCGTCCGATCGCCTTTTGGTGACTTGGGATATTGGTCGACCTTATGAAATAGATCCTGAGACCTTAGAAACTCTCAATCCTTTGGGGGAAAATCAAGATTGGTTAGACTTATTGCCCAATCAGCAACCAGCACCTTTTAAACAAGTAATGAGTACGGCACATCCTGTATTTGATTCGGAAACAGGAGATCTATACACGGTAAACGTAGGAAAATCAATTTGGACACTACTAGCTTTTCCTCGCTCCTTGAAAGAAAGATTGGCAGAAAACGCTCTATCTTTAAAATCAATTATTAACGACTCCGCTATATCTGCAAAACTTCAGGATAATTTTATTAAGCTCTACTCTCTTTTCCTATCGATTGTAAAATTATTGATATCTTTTCTAGGATTATTAGAAAAGATATCTAGAACTTTGCGTGGAGGTTATGATTTTGTTCACCTGATGGTTTGGGATGGCAAACAAGTAGGCATTAAAGGTAAATGGAATATTGTTTTACCAGGAAGCAGACCTCTAAAAATAGACCAAACTGTCCATCAAATGGGCTTAACTAAAGATTACTTGGTTTTTGCCGAAACATCGTTTAAGTTCTCTTTAGAAAATATATTAGCTTATCAAAAAAACTATTTAGCCACAGCGTTTAAGGTCTTACTAGCCGACTTTATTGATTATCCTCAATATCCCACCACAAAACTATTTGTAGTTAAACGTTCGGATTTAGCAGCAACGGCGATTGACTACCAAAAATCTCCTGATGCAGCCTCTGGCAAGTCACGAAATGCCATCCCGAAAGTAGTTGCAAAAGAAGTAGAATTAGCCCCTGAATTTTCTCACTTCATTGTTGATTATGAAAATCCCAACAACCAGATAGTAGCCTACGTCGATCACTTAGCAGCAACGGATGTGGCAGAATATATTCGTATATTCGATCGCTCTGCATTTGATAATCGCGATCGTGATGATAAAAAAGATAAATACGACGATCCTGACTTAACTACTCGCACACAAAAACTAGCTGGCAGTGTTGTCAGTCCCATGGATGCAAGTCGTATAGGTCGCTGGGTAATTGATGGAGAAACAGGAAAAGTAGTTGATAAGCAATTAGTATCTGATATTAAGCTAAATTGGTCTACTGCATTTTATGTCTGTCCAGACCAACGCCCAACCATGAAATATACCGATATATTTTGGAATAGTTGGGGATGTTGGCCAGATACTCTTACAGAAAGAAATGTAGCAGCATATGAAAGATATAGCGAGCGTCTAGTGCCAGTAGAGGAAGTATTAGACATAACCTATAAAGGTGTTCCTTCTAGTTTGTGCCATCTTAAAATAAGAACCGACTCAAACAACAAAACAAAAATAGAAATAGATCCAGATAATTACTATTTATTCAATAATCATTATCTTGGAACTTCTGCCCAGTTTATTCCTCGTCCCAATGCCGAAGATCAAACCGATGGCTACATTGCTTGTGTCGTTTTGACATCCGATGAGTTTTTATCTCAGTCCACTGAGGAAAATAATGACCCCGAGTGGTCACAAAATAGTGAAATTTGGATCTTTGATGCCAGAAAATTAGCCCAAGGACCTCTTTATAAACTTAGTCATCCCAAACTAAATATTGGATTTACCATTCACTCTAGTTGGATTGCACAAGCAAAATCTCCTAGTCAGCATTTGGATTATGATGTGCGAGAAGATCATGAATATCTGGTGCAGCAACTAATTAAAAATGAACCAGAGTTGGGTGAAAAAATTCGCCAACTATTTGATGAAGAGATTTATCCCAATTTTGACTAGGTTCAAGTGTTTCTAAATTAAACAAAATGCTTATCTGGACTGGAATTACAGCAAACCTAGATAGGCATTTCCTTTATCTGGATTTATTTAGCGATCGCTCTAACTTATTCCAAAACTTTCATAATTAGGGTTAACCGTATGATGATTGGGATATAACGACTTTTATATTGTTCCTTCAATAACTACAATTATTTAATAATGATAGTTTCGTTTACAAATCGAATTGGAAGCTTACATAAAATAAACTCATGTTTATAATAATAAGAAATTATGAGAGCATCTGATTCTGGAAATAACTATTCTAAAATTAAAGTTAATTAGTAAATTTAAACACCATCAGATCTAGACAGTTTAAGTAAAACTTAGATAGCAGTAAAGGAAGGATTGCCATAGTGATTCAAAATCTAGAACAACACTATAAAGTATTGGGATTAGAACCAGGTGCATCTTTGGAAGAAGTTAACCAAGCATACAAAGACCTAGTATTTATATGGCATCCAGATCGTGTTCCTCAAGACAATGAAAGATTAGTTCAAAAATCTGTCGCCAAGCTGCAGCAGATTAACGAAGCGCGAGATTCTTTGCGCTCTTATCATCGAAAATATCGCAAAGCGACAGCCAAAGCACCTGCTAGTAGTAGCCCAGCAAGGCCATCTACCTACCCTCGTCGAGAAAATTATGGCGAAAGAAACGCCTATCAAAACAGAGATCGCTACGCTCGAAGAGATAGTTATCAAGCCTATAGTAGAGAGAATCCCAAGAAACATCAAGGCGATCGTGAAGCCAGCCAAAGATATCGCTCTTCAACTTACTCTCAAACTAATCCCAGACGCGCAACCGACTATAAATCGAAGCAGCCTTGGGATTATCGAGCATATTATTATTCACCCAATAATCCTAATAATCAAGGCTCTAATCAAGGCTCTAGCAATCGAGATGGCTACCAAGATTTTCATGAATCTAGCAAAAGCTATGGCTCAAACCGCCCTCCAGAAAGTAATCACAAAAGACCTTACTACAAAGACTTGAGAGGAGCAGATCTCAGCAGATCTAACTTCAAAGAAAAGGACTTTTCTGGAAGAGATTTATCTCAGGCTGATTTATCTTATGCAGATTTGAGCGATACTTTTCTACACAAAATTGTTTTAGAAAAAGCAAATCTTCAAGGAGCAAACTTAAAAGGGGCTAATTTGCTCCAGGCTACCCTCAGAGGAGCTAATTTAAAAGAAGCGAATCTAATCGGTGCAGATTTGAGCGGTGCAAAGGTTGGTTTTAATAAAAAAATAATGGTTAAGATCACAGCCGTCAAACTAACAGGTGCTATTTTGCCTGATGGCTCGATTCATCCTTAAAGCAACCTATCATCTATTCAATTAATTTAAGCAGGAGCAAAAATTTAGCTGATATGGATATAATTTAGCGGAAAAGACATCATCCATTTTACTGATTGATTTTTAACTAAAATGTATTATCTCTCCTATCTGATTTTAATTCCTGGTACTTTATTGAGTCTTTGGGCGCAAAATAACATCAAAAGTACCTATCGTCGTTATTCTCAAGTAGACTCACAGATGGGTATGACTGGTGCGGATGTCGCCAAGACTATTTTGAGCAATATGGGAATTGAAGATATTAAAGTAGAGGGTGTTCGAGGAGAGCTAACAGATCATTACGATCCTAGTGCCAAAACCGTCAGACTATCTTCAGGAATTTATAATTCTAGCTCTCTGGCAGCCGCCGCCGTAGCTGCTCATGAATGTGGTCATGTGCTTCAAGATAAAAAAGACTACAAGTTCATGAATTTTCGTGCTGCATTAGTACCTGCTGCTAATATTGGTTCTAAATTTGCGCCGATGATTGTAATGATCGGTCTTTTTCTCAGCGCAATGGGGCAAGTTTCATTTATTTTTATTAATATTGGTATTGTTTTATTTTTAGGCGTGATTGCTTTTCATTTGATTACTTTACCTGTTGAGTTTGATGCTTCTCGTCGGGCATTAAAACTAATTGACGAGCTAGACATATTGCAAGGTGAAGAAAATCGTGGAGCAAAAGCAGTTTTGAATGCAGCAGCATGGACATATGTAGCCACAGCATTTGCTAGTTTGTTACAGTTATTGCAATATTTAATAATTGCTAATTCTCGCAGACGATAGTTAATTGAATTTTGAAATTAAATAAATATCTAATAACCCAAACTAATTTGTCCTGGTGCCAAAGCAATTACTGTAGTTGCACCAGGAGATTTTATCTCAATCTTTAATTTACCGTCTTTAGTTACTCCTACAGCTTCTCCAGGGCAATCATTAATCATTATTTGTTTCCCAATACTATTTAGAATTGAGCTATATTCTTTTAATAGTTTTTCTATTCCTTCGGATAAATAATATTGATATCCTAGAACAATTCCATAACCAATAATTGCTGCTAATTCTTCTAATGAATCGATCGCTATTGATGTTTTATTAGCATAATAATATTCAAGGTTTATTCCCACATTTGGTACAGGATTGCACCAATTTATTCCAACACCTATTACCGCCTTGACTATTTTGTTTTTAATGTTTGACCAACTCTTTGATTTGTTCCAACTCCGTAAAACATGGGTATAAATGACAAAATACATACTACGTTTAACTACAATTTGTATTTCAAATATTAAGTTAAATTTATGATAATCACAAATGTATTAGTATGAGAGACCTCTATTCTGTAATTATAGGGTTCTGACTTGCCAAATCACAGTCCCGAAAAGCAGCCGAAAATTCATGTTAGGCTGATCTGATCCGACAAGTCTGGCATATCTGGCTCTCTGATCTGATTCCTAATGGTTATGACC
>ERZ1740059.1878-NODE-1878-length-10495-cov-9.192146_pt1 | contig 10495 bp, 6 predicted proteins | sample MGYA00581744_ERZ1740059 | MGnify/ENA primary metagenome ERZ1740059 (study PRJEB43018, sample SAMN04849738) | marine metagenome | isolation source: floating plastic debris | place: Pacific Ocean | collected 2008-08-28 | study: EMG produced TPA metagenomics... | reverse complement strand
TTGACATTCAAACGCACTTCAGGTATTTTTGAATTTGCATTTTTGTCATTTTACTTAGAGCGATCAATCAAATAAAACATACTATTCGTCATGTAAGCACCGCTTGAACCGAGCCAGCCCAAAAATCAATAGTTCATATTTACATGGGATGGTCACGAGGCAAACAAGGGAAAATTAGAGCAAAATGCAAATAACTTCTGCCCAAGTGCCAGATGGACTGAACCAAGATGATCAAACCATGATATTAATTTCAACGTGCCATGAAAAGCCTGCCGGTATAATATGCCAGTAGAGTTCAGACATCAATGGTGTCTCAAAAGTAGAGGCTGAGGAATTTGCATAAATGTACCCTTCAGCAAATGTCACCGAAAACTGCATGTTAACTGTAAGTGCTTGGGAATTTTCGCAGTTTTAGTGACAGTCTTATCAAGGATCTGATGGGGTATGAATTACTACGCCTCTGGCATAACATTTCCTGATTGCACCTTTGGTGGTCTAGCCGCCTGGTGTAAACCGTTTCATTGACAATATCATCTCCATTGATCACACAACATGTCAACATTGGGCAATAAATTTTAAAACAATGGAAATCATTAATTTATGGTAATTTGGATAAAGCAGGTTAAAATTGACAACTAGACACAAAGCAACAATAGCCGCTGATGAATCATCTAATGAGATCAACCGAAAAAAGGTGTAAATCCCTCTGAGCCAGCCCTTTACCACATCCTTCAATTATATATGTGACTTTTTGCTCATAAGCTTATTACATAAAACAATATTATTCATCGAGATATTGCCCGCATACTGGTTTGAATGGTTTCAGATGGAAGGATGAGAAAGGCTTGCAGATCCGATTAATAAAAATGTTGACAGGTTATTAAAATATAAGCACCAAGGACAACAAAAGGATGAACAAAAAAGTCATGTCCATAATTATTGCACTTGTACACTTTTTGCGATCATCTCTTCAACGTTTTTCGTTAGACATTTTTTTGCAATTGCATGTACCATACCAAGGCTTATTTTTGCGCCTGGTCCGCCGTATAAAGTGCTTGTACGCTGCACATATTATTGGTGCTATTTCTTGTGCTAGGAAAAATTGAACAGCCCTTTGTTTAGAATTTGATACATTTCATTCGACTTAACACCAAAAGAATGATTTTTTTGTGTTTTGTGTTTTAGGCTGCTATAACTGATTCCAAGTACAATCCCTCTTCCTCAACCTGATGTTGCTCCCACATGACTAGGCCACATGAACAGTGATTATACAGCAATGCCGCTTTACAGGTAAAGCGAATGGATATTGAATACAGCAAACAGGGTATCCAGTCTGAATGCCACGGACAAAACACCAATGACTGTAATGGCACTGACTTTTGTGTTTGAGGTTCGGTGGTTAGGGTTTTGCAGGGACGGTCGACCAAAAAAGTGCGTCCCACAGGGATGGATTGTGAGAAAAAGCGCGTGCAAAGCTTTTGACCGAAAGAAAAAAGCATAATAAGTGTACATGTACTTACACACCACACAGGGTGTTAAATCACTATTTTATTGCCTTCTGAGGGGTCTAAGACTAATAGGGAACGTACAGCAATAACTTTGCAATGATTTTCAAAGAAAATGAATTTGACCCTTGGCCAAAAAAACGCCAATCACACCCCTGTTTTAGTTGGGGGAAGAGCATTCTTGGGCGATGGCATTTTGGCATTGGCGTTTTGTCTCATGATCCATCAAGCAGTCATCACCAACCACCAAACTCACATATGTATCTCTGATATTCTGTATCCACATTCCACTGTAGCTGTTGTTTATCCTCACTGGGTACATGATTCTGAGTGAAGTACTCGCTGAGCTGAGGAGGGAATGTCTCCAGAGTATGGGCTGACCAGTTGTGAGGCGTGTGCTCGTGTATCTTCTTGAGTAGATTTACACTCCAGTTACCAGCCTGCTGTCCTGAATCAGCTAAAGTGTGAATAAAAAAATTATTTCCGAGTCAGCAACATTCTCACAATGCAATTTTTATGACTGGAATTCCCAGACACACTCAGTCTATATGTTATTTAGGCTATCATTGACTGGATGTTCCAGGGAATTTCAACACACGAAGGCTCATGCTCAATTAAAATATCACAATTTTTATAGATTTGAAACATTGTTGCTGAATGTGTTCATCTAGTATTACTAACAGAACTATTAGGTTCCTGGGAGAGAAGTAAGAAATTCGGTCAATCTACAAAGACCCATCGAAAAGGCATGCAAGGGCACATGCTGTCACTCACCATAAATTAATCTAAATCGCCATAAACCAATATATCCTAAGAGGGCCAAAAGGTTATTACAGCAATTACAACTAATTAGAACCTACACAATCCATTACAGTGTCGTTAAAACAAGGTAGAAAGAATTTCATCTTCAACACCAAATCCAGGCATTGAGAGTTAAGACTTCACTTTCTTAACATACAAAACATCATTCCAGTGGTTTTCTTATGACGCACATACAAAAGTCTGGTTTGAATTTCAATTGGACAACATGCCGTTGTGTCATCATTATAGTAAATATGACACGTGGACTGAGGGTCTGGATTGAGAGCTATTCAGGAAGTAAAAGCATACATCGCCACTTTGCCACTAAGACCACCAATGGAGTTAGAACTCCTAGGACCACCCAAGTTGTTGAAGATAAAGATGGCAATATTCAAATGAAAGCCTGTCAAACGCTGGGTGATAATCACTGACCAACCCTCAAGCTCCGACATTATAAAGCACCTGTCTAATGATTTGACACTCTTGGAGATTTACGTTGTGTGCCAGACAATAGGACTAGCCTTAATCCAAAAATCCGGCTTTTCTTAATTTGAAAACAATAGAATTACCAAAGTTATCACAGTTAAAATCTCTGACAATCTCATAGCTGTGGTGAACCAACTTCTGTCACATTCATAATGTTTTAGGTGGATTATCGGCCTGCGATCACTAGCATAAATGCTGATTCAGTGGCATGATCTCAAGCCATATTTAAGAAGGATTTTATACCAGAGTATCCGCATTGATGTCAGGTATATACTCTCAAATAAGGGTTTCATTTGCAGCACTTGTAATTATTTTCCTCAAAGTTAATCAATTAGGGTTTCCTACCGTAGATTTGACCCGAGTGACCGAAAGGGCACACGCCCTGATTGTGGCAAGTCTTAACAAATTTAGTGGTAAAATTTGAAGTCTGGCTAATGAATGTCTTCCAATCACTCCCGGATGCCTGTCGTCCATAGACCTCCAATTCTGCGAAACAATTTGTAACTGGATTACTTTTGATGTGAAAATTAATTTTGTTTACAAGAGGAATACATCATAAAAAATATTAATGATAATAAAAAAGGGTGATATCAAACTATTAACCTCTATTTACTACCGCTATTATCATCAGTTTGACTAAATGTCTATCAGAAGCAGGTAATTATTACCAATAAAAATAGCCGCAATCCTTTCATTTTTATGGTTATGTATTAAATTCGGACACTGGTAAAACATTATCCGACAAAATCTCATCATGCACTGTTGCCTTGCTTGTTTGCAGGGATGACATAAATAATATAACACTACACCGCTATCTCCAAATCTAAATAATAATAATAAAATATCACGATTTCATCTGTGTTCAAACGACAAAAATCAACTGATGACGAAAGTCAAAAGTGTTTATCCAGGCAGTGATATTGTTAACCTCGGTCAACGTCAGGGAAAGGAATTCTCACACATTGGACAAGGAGGTGGAACATCCGGATTGGACACAATTCGAAGGATGACCTTTTGACACACTTGACACAACGCCCAACAAATGGTCATTTAGACTGTTAAGTTCCGCATACACATCATTAAATCAAAATAAATCCCACTCTTCGTGAAAATTCCTAAAATTCTGATGCAGGATTTCTGCCGTTTAACCCACTTGTAAGCATATCTAGCTAGCAGATTTAATCAACATTGTTGTTATCTACACAATGGAACATTGAGATTTGGAAGCCAAATTCACTGCAATATTTAAATATTTTCCAGGTGGTCTCAGCTAAATTAGATGGCACCAGACATTTCAGCATTATTATAGGCAAAAAAAGAGAGTTGAGCCTAATTTCCAGGTGTTTGACAGCAGTTACTTACAAGTGGTAGTAAATATTATCTAAGTCCTCATTAATTTCCAGCATTTGCAAACAAAGGGTACAGTAAACGAGTGGTTGGTGCTTGAGAAACGTTTGAATACAATTTGCGGTTTTCTGAACAGCTATTATTCTCAAAATTTACCTATCCATGTATCATAAATGCAGTATGATTTGGATACCTTTCTGACCGTGCAGTATAATGAGTGTGCATGGTTTTCTTGATTTTCGAAGTTTTATTCTTCTCTTGTCAGCGACCATGACAACATAACTGTTCCACCAATTTACCCGAAAATAATCATTTAGCCAATCATTACAGTTTTGAAGAAAGTTAAATATTTTAGCATCTGAAAAAAGGTACACTTACATCAAAACTTTTTGACGATGGGGTTGAGGTTTGTTTTTTAGTTTATTTAGCAGGGAGGTGTTCCATCTTTTATTGCAAAAATTCCAGGTGAGGCATGAAAGGTTTGTTATTTCACTGTCACTGAAGGTCAGAGGAGGGAGCCGACACAGATCTCATGTTCAGCTTGCCTTCCCTAATAGCAGCATTTTCCACTGTATGCAATAACTTATACATCTAATGGAAAAGCCACTACTTATCCTGTTCCGGCAACTTTTAACTTCAGCAACGCAGATCTCAATATCAGCCCCATTTTCTGACCCACGCTCTTAAGTCTGTGGGTGCTGGTAGGTGGGTTTGCAGACACAATTTCATTTGCCTTCACCTATGGCCTCGCAAGATAACATCATATAACCACTCCCATCCAGGCATGCAATTTTGCAAAGTGTTTTGTTTGTCAAGGAAAAATTTCAGAAAGGAAAAACATTAACGCTAATCGCAGAGAGCAAACCAGGATACACTTGAGCATGTAGCATGTACCTGGTACATAAAACCAGCCAACTACAACACTTGCCGGATCTGTAAATTGCATGTGAGATCGATGGGAATTACTATGGGTTTAGGTTGTAAATTATTGGAAGGCCTTACATTTGCCCTTCTGCTTCCTATTTATCATGAGTAATGTGATGGAGATACAATGTACACGTATATCAGTTTTCAATGATGACAAACACTTGTATAAATGAAAAAAGAAAACTTTCAAAAAACTTAAAATTCCAACATCGAAACCAAGACCAATGTGCGTGGTTGAGCAGAAAACAATGCTATCATAACATAGCAGGAAGAATATTTGGGCAATCACACGATACTTGCGTCCCCTATGAACACCACTATTTTTTACCTTTTCGGTTTCTCTATTTTATCTTTTCAATTTAAAAAACATACCACACATTAACCGGAAAAGAAAAAAGTATGCAGACAGCTATCCGTGGTAGATGGAACTGGGTATTTTAAAAAAAAAAACGAAAATCCTTAAAGATGGCAAGTGATTAAACAATGTTTTCTGCAGGAAAGCAAAAATTAGACATTGTAGCAAACCCCTGTTTTGCTATTTGCACAAAATGACGAGCAAAAGTAATAGTAGGAGCCCTTGAAAGGCCATGTAAAACCTCTTTTTTCGAGGTGCAAGTACTCCGACTCCAAATTGGCTGGAGTTAGCCGCGTCCGTCCACTATTATGGGAGGGGTTGATAGCAGGCGCCACTTACTCAATGTAAATTTGAGTCTAAACACTAAGAATACTTTTGTAATATACATACCATAGACATTGAGAAAACCTCAATGTCTATGATACATACACAACGGAGATGTCCATTACAAATTTTCAGCAAGTTTGGTCAAGAGCATTGAGATTTCTGAGCGATCTGGAATGAGGAATTGTCCCACCAGATAACCAACTGACTTGTTGATGATGGCACTTGCCCGTATCCGGTATTGCTAAGAGATATCAGCATACCATACTAACGGGTCAAATATTAGAGTTTAATTTCACCACTTTGTCATAAAGTTAATGTTAGCTAGAAATTACTTTAGCAACTTTAAAACTAATCTAAGTTTGAAATTGAAATGTGGTATCCCATCCCTAGATACTTTTAGGGGGAGTTACTGGCGCCCATTATCGGGGGTGTTTGATAGTGGGCGCTACTGATTCCCCTTGATTTGGAGTCTTAGCACCCAGACTATCCTCCAGTGTACTTGATCAATCTTGCAAAGAATTTGCTGAAAAGATCACATAAATCCACACTTACATATAGCGTTTACTGCTCTGGCCAGTGTCAGCACCAGTATTCTGTTGAGCTCCTCCGAGTCGTGGGAGACGATTAAGAATTTCTTCTCCGTGATACTTCTGAACACCTGCTGCTGAACTTCGACATTACCCAGAGACAGCAGTAAACATGCTGCCGTATTCTCATACCTGTTATTATTAGTATAACAATTAATATAGACTGCGCAGCAAAGCATTTGCCTGGAAATTAAAGAAAAAGTGCAACAACCTAGGACCCACGCCTAAACCAATGGATGTACATGCATGTGCACCAGGGAGAGTTTTTTTGTCACTGCTTTGACTGGGTCAAAGACAAAACTAGCACACTAAGTTTGTTTTTTTTTGTTGTTGTTTCCATTAGTGATTTCAAAATTTAAAACCGCTAAACAATCCAGTTGATTGTCCTTTTTTTTGCAAATATTTTTTGTTACAACAATTTGGGATTTCCCAGGCTGAACTACACTAATACCACGTACTTTAGCAGTAACTTTAGCACTGTATTGATTTTTGAAGAATCATACATTAACCTTTTGGGAGGAAATCAGAAGGTCTTCCAGTTTCAGCACACACAAACAAACTTGCACAATGTACACACGCAAAATATAAATGTATAGTCCTGCTACCCAATTGTTACCTCACCAAACTACGCATAGTTTACCTGGTATAAAGCTGATTATGGTATGCACTTCCCAGCTGATCGAGTAGACTGCTTAGTATCTTCATTCGGTAATGTGGTTGCATGTGTGTTAGCCTGTAAGTCGCCATCTCAAGTAGGGTGTTTATCACAGCCAGACTCTCAGCAGATATAACAGTAGGTAGAACTGAGGCTAAAATAACATAACAAGTAAATTATGGATATTGTTATGCGCCTATACCTATCTTAAACATTTTCGTATATTTTTTTATTTCCTTGTTTCCTTCAAATTCTAGACAATCTTGACCACTCTCAGTGTTATAATATATAAAAGGATGATCAATTTGAAAATGACAAATATCAGGGAACTTCTGCTCAGTTGCCATTTTCTCCACAGAAAGGTAACCACCAGCAGGCACTTTACTTCTTTCTAATCTACACATATTAAAAGTTATCCCCTCTTTGTTCTGAGCGTACAACTCATCAATTATTTTTTAAATATGCATAGCGAGACAAACAGGTTATAGAATTAATTTGCAACATCTCATCTCCAAGTCGATCTTCTTTGGTCTATAGAATTATTCTCTGCCAATGACATGGAGTCTTGGCTAGGTGGGAGAGTTGTATAGGAGCATAATTATCTTTCTATTTTTCTCAACTATGATGTCTTGTGATTGGCGCTACAGGTGCATAAGCCTACTCAGTGAAATTTTGGCTGCCTGATGATAATTTAAAACAACTGTATTGTAGGATTAAGAGATTATTTGAACTGCTCATTTTGACATAAACTAAATTAACATTGCATGTTCTTGTATTGATATCTCCATGCGATACAATGAGCCACATATTGACTCCCTAACATTGTAGATAAACATCCATGATGAATGTAGGATTTGAATGGCAATATAGGCATGTAAAAACTTGCCGTGTCAGGAAGGAAGCTATGAACAAGGGATCACTGAGTTTCTTGGAAGTAAGTTCAATAACAAGGTGAATTCCAATGGGTAGGGATGTGTCTTCAACCATCATTACTAATAGTAGGGAGTTTCAGAAAGGAAACCTTACACATTAGAAGCCACTATCATGTATAATCTTCTTGTAAATTCTACCCCGCCCAACCACAGAAGAAGAACCTTTGAGTCAGAGATAGTGGTGAGATGCCCTTGGTCAACCTGCTATGTTACCACGTTGTGGAAAGTGAATACCAAACAATTACAAACAATCTCCAAGGATGTTGTAATTTCATTAATGTAAAATATGCGAAATAACGCCAAAAATTGATGTGTCAATATGTAGATGTATTCGGTTCTATGACCACACATGGCACAGAATATGTTGGAGAGCGATATAGGGCCTTATTAATGTAGGCGTTGGTCCAATCAAACATGCATTTGCATTGTAATGTATATTGATGTACGCCGCTGACTCTAACGAACCAGCCAAACCGGATATTTGGTCTAGTTTAGAACTGTGTTAAATATTTGCCATCAGCCTCATAAGTTAGAGGCGAATCTTGTCTTGAATTTTTTAACTTAGAACATAGAAATCCAGGTTTATGATAAGAAAAATTGTAGCAAGTTTGAGTTAGCTAGTATGATGCTGGGTTCTATAATTTCAACTGATGTTTGATTCATATTTTTACCTCCCAGATAATTGTGTAGTATTACAAGAACTGCTTGCCAGTACTGTGGTATCGATATCAAATATTATATGATCTTTTTTCAAACAATAAAACCTATCTCATGGAGTAGATTTGTAATAAAGAAACCTAACTGAGAGTTTTCTGGAAACATAAGTGAATGACCTAACTAGGAGCTGCAAATATTTATCAGATTTAAATCAGTAAAGAAATTTAATTGTTGTATTAGATCATACAAGATAAATGGGCAAGCCTGATTTCATTTTGGACCAACACGATAAGGTGGATATGCTATCAACCTATGATAAGACCGTTAGGATTAGGATTTTTGAAACATGACTTTTTTGTCAAATTAAAGCTCCTTTCCAGGAACACCTCCGCTATAATCATTGATTTAGCGGAACATAATCTTGACCTTATATGACATTTTATGCGAATCTTGTTTACAATAATGATCATTTCGTAGAATCTGGCACATATTTCGAAGGACAGTTTCAACAAAGCTGATCTCACTGGAATTGAGTAAAATAAACCGTGCATAAGACCTAGTCATTGGCGGCAGACGTTATTAACTTCCCTCTCTTCCACTTGAACTTTTTGTTAAGCTGATTACCCAAGATTTTCTTAGAAATCACTAGTCAACTGACTCATTGAGATTAACGCTTCCCTCCTGAATGTAATGCGTAATATACGTGTATATATATGACAAGGTTGGCAGTATAACAACTACAATTACTGAATACAACATAAATCATTGAATCATGAAATAATCCAACATCACAGTTAGCATGTGTGCATTCATACACCTTTTCTTTCACCAGGCATTTCCGAAAATTGTCCAAGCTTTTTTCATGGCCTCTGATAAGATGAACTAACCCATTACACAGTCTTTCAAAAGCAGATAGCCCAATGCTTACATGGTAGTTTTATCATCAATACTCACCTACTAGAACTACATGGTCAATACGCCCAGACCAGCAGCAGTGAATTTATAATTGAATACAGTGTGATACATTAATTCTGACACAAGGACATACATACAGCATGTTTTGTTTTGTTCACACCAGGTCTTCTGATAGCCTTATTTAAAGGGTCCCTGTAAGCTCATATGGCTTGTGTGGGCCAGTGACCCTAAACCCAAGCCTGCCGGAACCAGTGATCATGATTAAGTAATTTTAGCATCCTTACTCATCCTAATGACATGACCTTACATGATATGACCCTACAGATGAAAAATTATCGTTGGGGGCTATCCTTGAGAATTTTAGCTTTCCATGCGGCGCAACAAAGCAGATGCTTCATCCATATTTTGCAGCAAATAAAAGGGAGTAACAAGCATACTGTATATTATCTTCTCTGCTTGCAGTATACTCAACAAAGTGAAAAATGTGGAAAACTATGAGTTTTTTCCCCTTATCATATGGGGGCATAACTCCCATATGTTTGCCAGAACAAAAAAGAAATCTTTTGTTTTTCATCATTTGGCCTCATTGAGGGATATGCATATAGTTGAATTTATGATCGCTTTTCGTATCAGATTCGGGTGTTATTGAGGGGTCATTGCTGATTTTATACTCTTGTCAGGGAGCAATTTTTGATGTCGGGTAAAAGCTCATGCTTTGCCTAACTTGAATACCCTATCAACCAGAGAAATCTTTTTTGACTGAAAGTCCCAGAAATTGCGAATTCAGGAGTAATGCACGGTGAGATACTTGTTATCAAGCCCCACTATCAGTACTTACTGACAAACATCTTTATACCGACTGTTTGTTCAATCTCAGTGTAGACTAAGAGCCTAGCGCATGTCTCCACTAAAGCTGGGGAGAGTGCCACTTGTCCCTGATTCTTCACTTGTGATTCTATCTTACTGAAGAGCTGTTTGATGAACCTAAAACAAAACAAGTG
>ERZ1740059.1877-NODE-1877-length-10502-cov-6.318752_pt1 | contig 10502 bp, 5 predicted proteins | sample MGYA00581744_ERZ1740059 | MGnify/ENA primary metagenome ERZ1740059 (study PRJEB43018, sample SAMN04849738) | marine metagenome | isolation source: floating plastic debris | place: Pacific Ocean | collected 2008-08-28 | study: EMG produced TPA metagenomics... | reverse complement strand
GCCGCGGGCGTCGCGCTCGCGGAGCCCGACGCCGGGCCCGCCGCGAGCGCGGCTGCGACGGAGGCCGCGCCGGCCGTTCGCCTGGGCGAGCGGCGCGAGGATGCGCCGGCCACGAGCCTCGGACGGCGCGCGCTCTCCCTCGTCGGCCTGGGGGTCTTCGTGCTGCTGGGCCTCGCCCTCAGCCGAGAGCGGAGCGCCGTACGACCGCGCCTCGTGGCGTGGGGCCTCGGCCTTCAGCTCCTCTTCGGCCTGCTCGTGCTCAAGACGGCAGCCGGGCGAGCCGTCTTCGACGGGCTGCACGAGGGGGTGACGCGGCTCCTGGCCGTCACCGACGAAGGCGCTCGCTTCGGCTTCGGTGGCCTGCTGGACACCTGCAGCTTCGCGCTGAACGTGCTGCCGACGATCCTCTTCTTCTCGTCGTTGATGACCGTCCTCTACCACCTGGGGCTCATGCAGCGCGTGGTGCGGGGGCTCGCGTGGGCCCTCGAGCGCACCATGGGCACGAGCGGCTCGGAAACGCTCAGCGCCGCGGCGAACATCTTCGTGGGCCAGACGGAGGCGCCGCTCGTCGTGAAGCCCTACCTGCCCACGATGACGCGCTCGGAGCTCCACGCCGTGATGGTGGGCGGCTTCGCCACGGTCGCCGGCGGCGTGCTCGCGGCGTACGTGGGCATGCTCCAGGGGCGCTTCCCGGACATCGCCGGGCACCTCTTGGCGGCGAGCGTGATGAGCGCGCCGGCGGCGCTCGTGATGGCGAAGCTCATGCTCCCGGAGACCGAGACGTCGCCGACGGCGGGCGGCGCCGAGCTGGCCCTCGGGTCCCCCTACGCCAACCTCATCGACGCCGCGGCCCAGGGCGCGGGAGAGGGGCTCAAGCTTGCCGCGAACGTCGCGGCGATGCTCCTCGCGTTTCTCGCGCTGCTCGCGCTGGCGAATGCGCTCCTGGCGGCGCCGGTGACGGCGCTCAACGCGCTCGCGGGCACGTCGCTGGAGCCGGTGACGCTGCAGCAGCTCCTGGGCTGGCTCTTCTGGCCCATCGCCTTCGTCATGGGCGTGGCGCCGGAGGACTGCGCCACCGTGGGCATGCTCCTCGGCGAGAAGATCGTGCTGACGGAGTTCGTCGCCTACGCGCACCTGGCGGAGCTCCTGGAGAGCGGCGCGCCGCTGCAGCCGCGGAGCCTCGTCATCGCGACCTACGCGCTCTGTGGCTTCGCGAACTTCGGCAGCATCGCGATTCAGATCGGGGGCATCGGCGCGCTCGTGCCCGAACGGCGAAGCGAGCTCGCTCAGCTCGGGCTGCGGGCGATGATCGGCGGGACGCTCGCCGCCTGCATGACGGCGACCGTGGCCGGGATGCTGGTCTGACGCGGATCTTCAGCGCGGCGCTTCGTCGCAGCCGACCTGCATCTCGACGTCCACCTCGTCGCGAGCCGCCACGGCGCAGCTCGCCGGGCAGAGCTCGACGAAGCCTGGCCGCTCCTCGGGTGCCACGCTCGGGTCGAAGAAGTAACCGCCGGCGAAGGGGTCGCAGGCGGCCGCGTCGGCGACCGGCGTGAGCACTTCGGGCTCGGCCCCCGGCGCGAGGAGGCGCACCGTGAGGTCCGCCGGGTCCGGGAGCACGCCGGCGCCGGGGATGGCGTAGACGCACGTCTGCACGGCGCCACGCAGCTCCTCGAGGATCTCCCGAAGCCGCTCGGTCACCGGCTCGTCCGTGGAGATGATGACGGCTTCCTCCGTACCGCCCGCGCGCGCGATCTCCGAGAGGTTCACCTCCGCGAGCGCACGGTTCTCCTCCTGGAAGACGCCGATCACGTAGCTGTCGATGCCGATGGCGGCACCGTCCGCGGCGATCTCCGCCACGCGGGGAATGCCCGCGCCATCGCTCCCGTCGGTATCGAGCGGGCTGATGGCCGGGTCGCAGGCCGTCGGGAAGCCGTCCGTGGCGAGGAGCACCACGACCTTGTTGCCCGGGCTGGCCTGACGCCGGTCCTGCGCCCTGCGGATGACGCCGGCGAGCGCCGGGGCCGTGGGCGTTGCGCCGTCCGGCTCGACGGCCTCGAGCGCGTCGGCCACGGGGTCCGCGTTGCCCGGTAGCGGCGCGAGGCGGACGGCCGGGCGCCGGTAGTCGCCGGGGAGGCAACGCACGCGGTTCTCGCAGAAGCCGAAGTCGCGGCTGCAAAGCTCGCCGGCCGGGCAGTCGGCGTTGTCGAAGCAGAGGCCGTTGTCCTCGCCAGAGCACCGCTGAAGGTCCCGGCAGAAGGCGCCGTCGACGGGGCAGTCCTGATCGTCGAAGCAAAGGTCGGTCTCGCCCGGGCGGGACTGCGAGCAGAGGTCGAGGATGCGGCACAGACCGTCGTCGCCGCACTGGTCGTCACGAACGCACTCGTCGGGCACGTCTTCGTCCACCCGCGGAAAGAGAAAGAGCCCGATGCCCACCCCGTCCGAGGCGTCGTCGCGGACGAAGCCCTCGATGGCCGCGGCCACGGCCTCGGCCTTGCTCGGTGCGCCGGGGTCGCCGTCCACCGCGTCGTCCATGGAGCCCGACGTGTCCACGAGGAGCATGAGATCGATGGAGGCGAGCTCGGCCACCTCGCGGAAGGGCACGCAGGCGGGCACGTCCTCGGGGACGTCGGGCGGCATGTCCGTCGCCGCGTCCTCGTCGAGGCCGAGGTCCGGAACCAGCAGCCCCGTCTTGGCGCCGCACCCCGCGAGGAGCGCCAACGTCACCCACCCGAGTGCCCCGCGGACCATGGCTCGTTGTAACAGCCCGGGGCGACCCGCGCCCACACGACCTCAGGGCGCCGGGGCGTCCGTGGCGGCGCCGGCCCAGGTCGCTTCAGCCCGGGCCTTCAGGTCCTCGGCGACGAAGCCGAAGCCGCGCCGAAGCCGACCGCCCATGAGCCCCTCGACGACGCCCGAGAGCGGTCCCTCGATGCGGTCCTCGGTCACGTAGTGGCTCGTTGCGGGTCCGCGCGCCTCGACGGTCTGGACGCGCTCGGCGCGGAGCAGCGGACCCGCAAAGCCCCAGGCCACGCGCGTTCCCGGCTCGAGCGCCGTGATGCGCTCGCGCTGGGGCTGGGCGACGCCGTAAAGGCGGACCCGGAGGCGCATGGTGGTGCCCTCGGCGAAGGGGCCGTCGGGGCGCGCCCCGGGCGTGAAGCGGTTCCACGCGGCGTAGGCCTCGAAGTCCGTCAGCACCGCCCAGACGTGGGCCGCGGGCGCGGCGATCAGGGCCTCGGCGCGGTAGAGCATCGGGCCCAGCCTGCCATGGCTCGGCCTCGGCGGTGACGCGCACGTGGCGGACTTGCGCCCGGCCCGACGCGACGCATGTTCCGCCGCTCTCCTTCGCGCCCGCCCCTCTTCGGAAGGACCGCGTCATGGAACCCGAGCTCGTCCTCACCTCCCTCGACCGCGCCGGTGTGCTCGTGTTCGCGCTCAGCGGCGGCGTCGCGGCCGTGCGCCAGAAGATGGACGCCTTCGGCGTCGTGGTCCTCGGGTTCCTGCCCGCGGTGGGCGGCGGCACGCTCCGGGACGTGCTCCTCGGCGCGCCGGTGTTCTGGCTGAGCGACACCGTGTCGCTCTGGCTCGCGCTGGCGGGAGGGCTCCTGGCCTGGTTCCTCCACCCGCTCTGGGAGCGCTTCCGCGCGAAGGTCTGGGCCGACGCGGTGGGCCTGGCGGTTTTCGCCGCCCTCGGCGCCGACAAGGCCCTCGCGCTCGGTCACGACGGCCTCGTCGTCGTGATCATGGGGACGCTCACGGCGACGGCAGGAGGGCTCTTGCGCGACGTCGTGGCCAACGTGACGCCGCTTCTCCTTCGGCAGGACGTCTACGCGACCGCGGCCGTCGCGGGCGGCCTCGCGCTCTACGCGACGGACGCGTTGGGGGCGCCCCGGGACGCCGGCCTCATCGCGGCCGCGCTGGTCACCTTCGCGATCCGCGCGGCCGGCATCCGGGGCGGATGGAACATGCCGCGCCCGGCCTGAGCGGCGCGCGGGCCCTCAGCCACCGAGACCAAAGAAGGCGCGCACCCGGGCCACCGCCGCCTCGCCCACGGCCTGCCCGGAGATGCGCCCGTCGAAGACGACCCGCACCACGTGAAAGCCACCGTAGAGGCGTGACTGGCCGGCCTGGTCCGAGGCGTCGAAGTAGGTCGACCACTGGAGCCGCACGTCGACGCTCGGGCCCACCTCGAAGCTGAGGTAGCCGTTCCGTGGGAAGAGCCGCTCGCCGAGACCCCCGGGGAAGTTCGGGCTGCCGGTCAGCTCCGCGAGCACCACGGCGGCGGCGCGGCTGAAGGTGCTGTGGCCCGAGGTGTAGCCGGGGAAGGAAGGCGTCACGAAGGTCTCGCGCTGGTAGGGGATCCAGAGCACGCCGCGAATCCAGCCGACGCCGCCCACCTCCGTGGCCGCGTCCACGGGCGTCCCGCGCCAGCTGAGCACGGCGATCTCCCCGACGAAGTGGCGGAGGTGGAAGTGACGCTCGCCCGGCGCGCTCGATGCCTCGGTGATCACCTCGATGAGCCCCGGCACGAGCGGGATGCCCTCCGGGTCGAAGCTCGGACCCTCGGGATCCGACGACTGGCCACGCTCCGCCATGTAGCGGATGAGCGTGATGGGCCGCGCGGAGGTGAACTCGCGCTTGAGCTCCCAGGCGACGATGGCCGCGTCGTGCACGGCGCCGTTGAGGGCGAGGTAGAGGCGCACGTCCCATTCGAGCGGGTCCAGCGCATCCCCGTCGCCGAAGAGCCGGCGCTCGAAGCGCGGGTCGTCGGCCACCTCGTTGGCGATGACGTTCCAGTGGCCCGGCGGCGTCTCGCTCTCGGGGCCGTCGGCCCAGTACTCGGCGAGGATGCGGAAGAAGTCGCCGGCGGGCACCGGCTGCTCGACGTAGGGCATGCCCGTGACGGGGTTGAGCGGATGCCCCGCGCCGTCGTCGGTGCCGAGGGGGTTGTTGCCGTAGCCGCCGGGGCTGACGTCGATGGTGACCCCCGGGTCCACGGCGAGGATGGCCGTCTTGTCGACGACCTCGACGGCGAAGGGCCGGAGATCCTCGAGGGTCTCGAGGGGCGGCTCGCCGACGTCGAAGTAGAGCTCACCCGGCGCCGGGCGCTCGATGGCGAAGGGCGTCACCTCGCGCCAGTGCGGGCCGATGTACTCCTGCAGTCCGCTCTCGAGAAGGATGTCGTTTTGGGTGATGGCCTCGGCGAGGTCGAGCTCCTGCCAGCGGAAGGGATCGGCGACGCCGGTGGTGCCCGGGAGGTCGACGATCATCGGCGGGCTCACCGGCGCGTAGCCCGTCGAGTCGGAGTAGTCGGTGGCCTCGTTCGCGCCGTCGTCGGCGGCGGCGTCGATGACCGCCTGCCCGATGCGGTTGCCGAGGGCGCGCGCGCCGTCCCCCTCGCGCGCCTCGTCATCCGGGTCGAGGCCGAGACGCTCCATGAAGGCGCGGAAGCAGGCCTGGGAGATGTCCGAGCCCGGCTGCAGCGCCCGGGAGGCGTCGTAGCGGTGACGAAGCACGCGGAAGGCGGCGTAGCTGATGGCCTCGGTGCGCTCGGCCTCGAGGTCCGCGGCGGTCGCGCGCTCGTCGGCGAAGAGCTGGGGCTCGTCGCTGAAGGCGGCCCAGCTGTCGTACATGGCCGCGGAGACGTGGAAGAGGTTTCTGGCGTGGACCGTGGGACGCGGGATGTCGCGGCGGATGGCGCCGAGGATCTGCTCGTTCCAGCGCCGCGCGATGGACCCGGTAGGCGCCGGGTCGATGGCCTCGTCGGGACAGGTCGGCACGACCGGCGGCGGGTCGGGCACGACGCCCACGTCGCCGACGGGCGGTACGCCTTCGCCGCGGTGGACGAGGATGCCCGCGTCGAGGTCCGTGTCGAGCACCGAGCCGCCCACGGCCCAGAGCCCGCCCTCGGGGTCGATCCAGCCGGCGTGGAAGGACTGCACGCCGCTCACGTCGATGCCGGGGTCGATGAAGTCCCAGGTGCCGTCGACGCCGCGCTCCAGGAGCGTCCCGCCGGCGCCGGTGGCGAGGCCGGTCCCCGCGGGGCCGAGGAAGAGGCCCTGAAGGAGCCCGATGCCGAAGGGGCTCCGGTCCTCCCAGGCGCCGTCCGCACCGCGCTCGTAGACCACGCCGTTGGTGCTTCCGCCGACGGCCGCGAAGGTCCCGCCGTCGAGCGAGGCGCCGGCTCCGGCGACGGTGAAGAACGTCCCCTCGTGCGCCGTGCTCTCGACGCTCAGCTCCCCGCCGCCGGGCGCGCCGCGGAGCACCGTGCCGCCGGCGCCGACGATGATGGCGCCGCCGTCCTCGGCGCCCCAGACCTTGAAGAGGCCCGGCAGCTCACCGCCCCCGACGCGCGGGACGTCGAGGGGCAGGGGCACCTCGGTCCAGGAGGTTCCGTCGTAGTGCCAGACGAAGCCCGCGCGAGCGCCGATGCCGCCAACGGCCCACACGTCCGTGGGGCTCGTGCCCCAGAGCCCGAAGACCGTGTCCACCGCCAGGCCCGGGACGGTCATGCGCTCGAAGGTGCCGTCCGCGTAGCGCAGGATCTGCCCGCCGGCGCCACCGAAGAAGGCCGTCGTGCCCTCGCTGCCGGTGAAGGCGTGCACCCACCAAAGCGCCCCGCGCGTGCCCGTCTCGAGGCGGCTCCACGCGGTTCCGTCCCAGTGGAGCACGAGGGGGCCGTCTCCCTGGTCCGCGCCCACGGCGTAGACGTCGTCGGCGCCGGTGCCGGAAACGGCGAGGAGCGCTTCGGCGCGGCCCTCGGCCAGGATCTGCCAACCGGGGTCATCGGACTCGCCGCAGGAGACGGGTCCGGCAACCAGAGCAGCGACGAGGAGCGTCGCGAAAGCGAGGGAACGAGGCGAAACGAAGAGACGATGAAGGACGTGCATCGGGAAGCTCGAAGGGTCCGTGGCGCGCGCGGCCACGACCCGTCGTTCTGGGTTCCGCACCCCCCGTGCGGCAAGGGCGGGGGCGCCACGAACGCGGGGACGCGCGTTCGGCGGCCTCGGGAGGCTCCGGTGAAGTCCGTGGGACGGCAACGGCCGCGGCGCCGGCAGGAGAGACCGTTCATGACGCCCCTCTCGATTCGTGTTTCCCTGTCGCGTGATGCGGAAGGTTGATCTTCGATCGTGGGCGGGACGCCGCGCCGTGCTCGCGGCGACGAGTCTACTCGTCGGCTGCCTGGGTCCGTGGGGCTCGGACGACTGCGGCAACGGCGTGCTCGACGAGGGCGAAGCGTGCGACGACGGGCGCGGCCGGGGCGGACTCTTCCAGCCCGAGCACCCCTGCGAGTCATGTCAGCCGGGCTGGGGCTACGCCTGCGACGAGGACGGCGTCTGCGAGCCCGTCTGCAACGACGGCATCCTCGCGGACGTCGAGCTCTGCGACCCGAGCACTCCGTCGGGGGCCGGGTACTGCGCTCCCGACTGCTCGGCCCTCATCGCGTCGTGCGGCGACGGCCTCGTGCAGCCGGCCCAGGAGGATTGTGACTCGGAGTTCCACGGCTGCGTCGACTGCCGGGAGGGGCTGATGATGACGTGCACGGAGGGGGATTGTGTGGGCAGCGGCCTCGACCCCGAGCTGCCTTTGCCCCTCGCCACCGAAGCCGAACGCGCGACCTTTTGCGCCTTCTACGTCGCCGGGCTCGGCGGCGAGCGCGTGCGGCTGACCTGCGGCACCGTCTTCGTCGAGACCGGCGACGTCGAGAGCTGCATCGACCACGTCGCCACGCTCCCCGAGACCTGCACCGTCGAGGCCTACGAGCGCTGGATCGCGACGCGCGAGAGTCCTTGCCAAGTGCTGCTCACGACGACCCGGTCGGCGGCGTGCTGGCCCCCCACGGGGGCTTGAACGAGCGCGCCAGAGCGGGAGGCGGCGACGACGGCACGGGCACGCTCGGGAGCGAGGCGCCCGTGCCGGTTTTTCTACCGGTCCACCCAGTAGTTCAGCACCTCGAACTCCTGCTGTGGGTGCTCGTGCACGTAGGTGAAGAGCCCGAAGCGGAAGGCGTTCTCCGCGAAGGCCTCGGAGCTCATGCCGGCCACCGTCCCCGCGTAGTCGGACTCCGCGCCGTGGCTGATGCGAAGCGTGTCCTCCACGCCGCCGCCGACGCTGAAGCCGAGCACGACGCCCGCCGCCGTCGCCTGCACCGCGAGCTCCGCCTCGGCCCCGTACGCCGTCGCGCTGGAGGTCTCCTCGAAGACGTTCACGCCGACCGTGACGCTGCCGCCGCCCTGACCCACGTCGACCTGCCGCGTCGCGAAGCCGCGCGGAAACATCTGCTGAATCGCGTCCCGCTCCGCCACGGTCGGGTAGCTGCGGAGGTCCCCGGGTACGTGCTGGAAGACGTCCGCGTCGATGGGAATCCCGTCCTCCGTGATGTTCGCGTTGTAGAAGCTGGGCTCCACCAGCACCGTGATCGGTTCCCGCGGAAGCGAGATGACGATGGGCGCGCCGATCAGCTGCGGGTCCGGGTGTGAGACGATCTCGTAGGTGTACTGGTCGTAGGGGACCGAGGTGAAGATCACCCCATCCTCGTTCGGACCCGTCTCGTACTCCACGCGCTGCGTCAGCGTGTAGGCCGTCGCCGAGCTCCGCGCGTAGGAGCCCTTGATGGTCGTGACGGCCTCGAAGGCGGACACCTCGACACCGAACACGCTGAAGCTCGTATCGATGCCGACGGCCACGCCCGCGGTCACGGTCCACGTGAACTCCGTCTCCACGGTCATGGACTCGGAGGTGCCGAAGGCCGTCCGGCATGCGTCGAGGTTCTGCCCGAGCGCCTCGTCGCAGGGCGGCGCGGCCAACGCCGCCAGCAGCACCGGCTCCGTGAAGACGAGCTGGTAGGTCCCCTCCGAGTACTGCAGCGCGAGGCTGTCCTGATCGAGGTTCGCCGCCAGCAGCAGCGGCCGCCCCGGGCCCTCCACGGGCGCCACGACCTCCGTCGCCACGATCTCCTGCCAGCAGCCCTCGGGGATGCCGAAGCCCACGGGACACGGCAGCGCCAGCATGTCGAGGCCCCACACGCGCACGGCCCTCCCGCCCGTGGCCTCGGAGAGCACGCTCAAATCCTGGCGCGTGTCCTGGGTGACGTCCCCCACGGCGAAGGCGACCGTGTCCCGGTCGAAGCGCCCCTCGAGCCCCGTCTCCCGCGAGCCACCGAAGAGCACGTCGGGCGGGATCCCGAGCGTCGCCCCCGGGTCGTCCTCCACGTCCACGGGGATCTCCGTGAAGGGGGCCCCGTTCCGAAAGTCCTCGAAGAGCATCTCGTTCGCGTGCAGCTCGAGGGCCCCGTCCCCGTCGAAGTCGAGGGCGTCGACCTCGACGGTCCGGATGACGCCGCCCCCGCATCGACCGAAGGGCTGGCGCTCGGAGAGGAGCGAGCCGAGCGGGGCGAGATCACGTTTGGCGTCGTCCAGCGCGAGCAGCGCGTACTCGTAGATGCACGTGGTCCCCGGCTCGAAGTACGTGAGACCCGCGAACACGATCTCGTCGACACCGTCGGCGTCGAAGTCGCCCACGGTGACGTCCGCCGTCACCGCCGTACGCGTGGTCATGCCGACCTCGACCCGCACGGGCTCATACATCGCGAGGCGGTCGAAGCCCGTGCTCTCGTCGTCGATGACGAACCAGCTCGCGGCGCCCGTCTCCTCGCCATCCATGCGCCGGAAGGTCTCGTTGAGCACCACCGCGAGCTCCCACGGGTTGTCGCGGTCGAGGTTGCCCGCCGCCATGGCGACGCTCACCACGCCGGTCGGGGACGCGCGCGGCAGCGTGAGGGTCGTGCCCGAGGGCTGGAGCGCGCCGGCGACGTTCTCCAGGAAGAGGATGTCCGCGCGCTCGTCGAAGCTGAGCGCCACGGCGACCTCGCCGCGCCCGTCGCCGTCGAAGTCACCGGCGACGACCTCGATCTCCCGCGGCGCCCCCTCGGCGATCGTGACCGGCGCCGCGAGCGTGAAGTCCATGGTCCGGTCCTCCACGAGCACGAGCTCCACGGTCTCCGTCGTCATGTCCCGAGACACGATGACCAGCTCATCCTGCCCATCGGCGTCGACGTCGACGCCCACCGCGGCGCGCAGCGAGGTGGGCTCGGCGCCCACAGAGGCCGCCCAGGGCGTGTCCTCCGGCGCCAGCGCGCCGATGACCCGCGTCGTGAACTCGTTCGACGCGTCCGGCACTTGCTCGAGCACCGTGACCTCGCCGTCGATGCCGAAGCTCGGCGCGAGGCGAGGGCCGATGACGATGAGCTCCTCGAGCGTGTCGAAGCTCTGGGCCGCGCCGAAGGGCGCGTAGTCCTCCGGCAAGGCGTCGGCGTCCTCGTCGACGCGCGGCGTCGCGGCGACGTCGATGCCGAAGGCCGAGAGCGACTCTTCGACGGTGACCGGACGCTGCGCAGGGAGGGACCCCGAGGCGTCGTCGCCACACGCGGCGAAGGTCAGGGCCGGGAGAAGGGCGAGGAGCGCCGGGGAGCATCGAAGTCGGTGTGCGGTGGTCATGATGGC
>ERZ1740059.1876-NODE-1876-length-10502-cov-6.422035_pt1 | contig 10502 bp, 9 predicted proteins | sample MGYA00581744_ERZ1740059 | MGnify/ENA primary metagenome ERZ1740059 (study PRJEB43018, sample SAMN04849738) | marine metagenome | isolation source: floating plastic debris | place: Pacific Ocean | collected 2008-08-28 | study: EMG produced TPA metagenomics... | reverse complement strand
TAATAATAACCGACATCGCCTGGCCGCATGTCTGCGCCGTGCAGGACCGGAATCGGCGCCGGTCCTGTTGCACCTTGCCAGTCTGCGAATGTCGACTCAATTTGCGCCACAACGTGTTCCGCCGGTAAGTCGCCAACAAAAACAAAGAACGCTTTTTCGGGATGATAGTTGGCATCATAGAACGCACGGAATTGTGGCGCTTGCAGGCTTTCAATCGACTCATCCGTTCCGATCGGCAAGCGGTCAATCAATCCGCTGCCTCTGGTATAGAAGTCCCATTCAGCGATCGTACGCTTATAGGCTGCATTGTTGCGCGTGCGTTTTTCAGAATGAATAATCCCGCGCTCACGATCGATCGCATCTTGGGCCAGGGTCAGATTGCTTGCCGTTTCCCGCATCAACATAAACGCTTCGTCGACAACTTCGTGATCAACGTTTGGCAGATTCAGCTTATAAACGGTCTCATCGAAACTGGTATGCGCATTCGTATCTGCGCCAAAGGACAGGCCATGTCGCTCGAGGCGTTTGATCATTTCTCCTTCCGGAATATTCTTGGAACCATTGAACGCCATATGCTCCAGATAATGCGCAAGGCCGAGCTCATCATCAGTCTCATTCAAAGATCCCGCCGCGATGCGAAGCCGCATGGACGCGGTTCCTTCAGGCGTCTCATTTTCCATGACCGCGTAGCGCAAACCATTTGGAAGTTCTCCATATAGTATACGCGCGTCTGACTGCAGATCGCTAACTTCGTGCGCAAATGGCGGACGTTCATAGCCTTGCGCGTAGGCATCATCGAGTACCGAGTTGACGGCGAGCCCGGCGAGGAAAAGCAAAAGAAATGCGTCACGAAATTTCATAAATTACACTCCGAAAAACCGATATTGGATATGTCATGTAAGACGACCCACGCGGCATCTTCCTCAATGCATAGTCGAATTTTGATCAAGAAAGAGCAGGTTGTTTGCGAAAATTGAGCACAACGCTCGCCGGTGAGCATCCGGGTAGAGTGTCCCGCCCAGTTTAAGTGCGCCGAATGTAACGCGAAGATCTAGGCTCACGGTCGAGCCAAAGTAAAACGCTGGCCTCGTAAACCACCATGTAATTAGGACTATGGAGGGCTCCATTAGGGATTTGCGGGCGGCGAAACCTAGGTCAGCCCGTTGTGATACGCAAACGAGTCCGATAGTTCATCAAGTCATATAGGAGTAGAATTATGGATCCAAGTTGGATTCAGCCCTTTTTGGCGGCAAATTGCGGCGCAGAGTGGGCCGAGACTTTGATGATCACTAGAAACAGCGACGTCCGACCTTGTCGCCAAGCCTGAATAAGCACTGGAGCCATGACCAAAAAGGACCTGCCACAAGATCAACAACCTGATATCATCCCGGACGAAGTGGATGCCTCGCGCGCGCCATTGCTTGATCACTTGAATGAGTTGCGATCCCGCTTGATGAGAGCGTTGTTTGCCTTTGCTTTATGCACCATCGCTTGCTTTTTCGTCTCCGAACAAATTTATGATATCCTACTCGTGCCGTTCAACGCGGCGTCCAAAGCACACGGGGTCACCGAAACTCCGCGTATGATTTTCACTGCGCCCTTGGAGTACTTTTTCGTAAAACTGAAAGTCGCGCTGTACACTGGTTTGTTTGTATCATTTCCGTTGATGGCGTGGCAGGTCTATGCCTTTATTGCGCCAGGTTTGTACAGGAATGAGCGTGGGGCGTTCTGGCCATTCCTGGTTTCAGCACCGGTCTTGTTCACGATTGGCGTGATGTTCGTTTTTTACGTCATGATGCCCATGGTCATGATGTTTGCGCTCAGCCAGCAACAGGCAGGCAGTACGCAAGTCGTTCAGATCGAAGCGCAGATTAGAGTCTCTGAATATCTCTCTTTGACACTTGCACTGATGACAGCGTTCGGTCTCTCATTCCAGTTGCCGGTCATCCTGGGATTGCTCGGGCGCGCCGGATTGGTTGGCGCGGAGACGCTGCGGAAGGGCAGAAAATACGCCATTGTCGGCATTCTCGCCGTTGCAGCCTTCGCCACACCACCTGATTTCATATCCCAGATTATGCTGACCGTACCGGTCTATGGCTTGTATGAGATCAGCATCTGGATCGTTTCAGTTATGGAACGCAAAGCGGCCAAGAACGACATAGTGTTGAATAATTCTTAGGACATATCGCATTCCAATCCGAATGGGACGGAGGGAAGTGTCAGCGGAAAGTGAGCTTTAGAACCCCGGTTGACGCATTGTCCGAGAGAAACCGGTCTTTCGCTGTTTCAAGACATCGCCAGAGATCATTCAAAACGTAGTGATGATTGATGTCTGGATTACATCTTCTTTGCGTAATTTCGAACTATCCCCCCATGGGGTCGATGTCTGCCATGAACGCATGAGAACTTGGGTCAACAGATTTGGACCTAACGATTTAGATTGAATTTGGACGTCAAATCTGTTCGTTCAGGTGGATTGACCTGCGTTGATGCGTCATAATCAAGAACCGATATTCAGTAATAACAATGTAGTAGTCTTAATTGGTAATGATGAGGTCGGGAGTTCAATTCTCCCTCGCGGCACCAGATTTCTTTGCTGATTTTCTTGGAATGTGCGCAGTCGCGCTAAACGCGGTTGCGCACATGTTGATGCCGGAACATCAATGCCTGACGATCGGATTGCCTTAGAGCGTCTCCACATGGCGATTAAAGACACGCTGCGTCCTCTGGAAATGCATCAAGCCATAAGTGCAGAATGTCAGACCAGCGATGAAACCAAACAGGATGATGGATCCAAACAACATCGCAGCGAGATTTTCACCGGCACCCATTGTCTCGTCCATGATGTCCGGATGGATGCCCCAGACGGCACCGACAGCAATGATCAGTATAAACACGCTGATCGCGTAGTAACGGATTGCGCGCCACACACGCCGCCGCCTGAAATAGTATCGGAACGGGAAGATCAGCATCGCCATGAAAAGAAGCGACGTGAACGTCATACCGAAAAAGTCGAGCCAGAGAGACCCCGTCGTAATCTCGCCCGTTTCGACATCATAACCACCTAGGGCGGCAAGCCCGCCAAAGATCAAACCAATCAAGATCTCGTACCATTTGAAGGGCATGAAATCGCGCCGGTCCTTGGCGCTGGCCTGAAGTTTTTGATTTGCTTCAATCAGTTTCTCGACGGTTTCTGCTTCAAGCGGCGGCGCGCTCGGCTCAGGCCGTATCGATACCGGTTTCGCAGGAATCGGCGATACCGGGGTTATGGATGGCGCGGGCGGCGCGATGCTGGTTCCCAGTCCGCTCGTGTTGGGAGTCTGCAACTCCGCCGCGAGGCGCTGCGCCAGTTCGCCCATTTTTTCTTCCGGGTTCGGATGCACTCGGAGCCAGTTTCGCGCCGACAATTCGTACAGATAATGTCCTTTTGGCTTGGTGTTCTCAATCAGAACCGGAATGACTTCCTTGTCCAAACCATCGGCGATCGATAGCTCTTTCTTGAGCTGTTTCGACGTATTGCACTCTTCCGAGAACAGAATCACCAGGGATCGCGCTGAGGTGAGATTCTCGACAATCGCTTCGCGCCAATCCTCGCCCCCCTCAATCATCTGGTCCCACCAGACTTTGACGCCCTGGGCCTGGAGCGATTCCACCAGTTTTTGGGCCAGCGCCTGATCGGTGCGACGGTAACTTAGGAAAACATCATGCGCCACGGGTCCCCTCCACGACGATTAGCTAGGAATCAATTAACCATAGCAAACTGCCAATAAAGCGAGATGCAAGCAACCGCAGACTGGCGCCGCCTCAAAAAACTCATTGGAAATCAATAACCCGCGTTCGCAATTCTTTCGAAAACGCATCCTGAATTGCTGGCGACCCCTGCAGGATTCGAACCTGCGACCGTCCGCTTAGAAGGCGGGTGCTCTATCCAGCTGAGCTAAGGGGCCGTCTGAGCGCCTGCCTTAATGCGAATGGCCGAAAAGGAAAAGCCGGGAAATGTCCGTTGGACTGCATCCAAAACGATATTCCATTGCATCTCATAAAAAATACCGACGGATTTACGCGAGCGGATCGTTAAACCTTCGTCATAAGAGGGACAGAAACTTCATGTGAGCGATGCGAATTCGTTAAAGAATTCAAGCGACACTCACACAGAGGACGAGGGAGGACGGGATGCGGACACGCAAGATAACCCTACTGGCACAAAGCGCTGCCTTGGCGCTGGTGCTTGGACTTGCCGCGTGCGGCGGCGGTGGTGGCAGCAGCAATGGCGGCTCACTGCCTGGCGGGACCGGCACATCACCGCCACCGCCTCCTCCTCCGCCGCCGCCACCTCCACCTCCACCACCGCCGTCCAGCGCGGCGTTTGAAACAGCGGAATCAACAGCCCAGTTTTTGTCTCAGGCGACGTTCGGACCGACAAGCAGCGATATTACGCAGCTGACCGGGACATCGCCTTCAGACTGGATCGTGGCAGAGTTCAACAAGGCCCCTAGCCTCAATCTGAACTATGTCCTCGCGGAGATTTCGGAACCGGATGCGCGCGATGCCGACGGCCAGTTAAGCTATGAGAAGCGCAACACACCAACCTTCTCGTTCTGGATCAATGCGATCGATGGCGATGACCAACTCAGACAGCGCATGGCCTTTGCCCTGTCGCAAATCGTGGTCATTTCAGGCGCTGAAGGAAATTTCCTGTTCGAGGTCCCGAATACCGTCGCGCATTATCAGGATATTCTGGTCAGCAACGCGTTCGGCAATTATCGCGACTTGCTCGAGGAGGTCACCTATTCCCCCGCTATGGGCGAGTATCTGACCTATCTACAAAACATCAAAGGCGATCCCGCCACGGGTCGCATGCCGGACGAGAATTATGCCCGTGAAGTGATGCAACTCTTCTCAATCGGCCTGGTTGAGCTGGAGCAAGACGGCGATGTCGTCACGCAGGGCGGGGTTCCGGTAGAAGTCTATGACAATACTGACGTCACCGGTCTGGCCCGGGTTTTCACCGGCCTTAGCCTGTCCGGCGGTGAATTCTGGTTTGATTTTCGAACCTTACCTCCGGATGCGCTACATACCCCGATGGAAGTTTATCCGGAATGGCATTCTGAACTCGAGAAAAGCTTCCTCGGGACGACAATTCCGGCCGGCACCGGCGCAACCGAGAGTATCGATCTTGCCCTCGACGCCCTGGTCGACCATCCCAATACAGCCCCCTTCCTGGCCCGACAACTGATCCAGCGCTTCGTCACGAGCCATCCTGAGCCCGACTATGTTGGTCGCGTTTCAGCCGCGTTTGCAGCCGGCGAATACGCCCTGCCGAATGGCACAATGGTCGGGGATGGTCGTCGCGGCGACTTGTCAGCGACAATCGCGGCGGTGCTCTTCGATCCGGATGCGCGCGATCCTGCCAATCGGACCGAGAACAGTTTCGGCAAGATCAAGGAGCCGATCCTGCGCTTTACGCAATGGGCGCGTGCCTTTGATGCGGGTACAGTGACCCCCGAGCTGACATTCCCGCTCTACAATACAACCTTTGGCGGCGGTCTGGCGCAGGCGCCTTACAAATCGCCCTCTGTCTTCAACTTTTACCGACCCGGCTATATCGCACCCGGCACCGAAACCGGCGCGGCAGGTCTGACCATGCCGGAACTGCAATTGGTCAACGCCAATTCGATTTCGAACTATGCGAATTTCATGACCTATTTCATCTTCGCATTTGCGGCCAACAATGCCGGTGACCCATCCGCCACCAGCTTCATTCCGGATTACTCGGATGAGCTATTGCTGGCGGATGATCCGACAGCGCTGGTCGAGCATCTCGATCTGCTGCTGAATTTCGGCACGACCAGCGCCGAAACTAAAGCGACCATCGTCACGTTCCTGGAAGACATCGCGCTCGAGGACCCTAATGACCCGAACTATAATGGCCCCTATTTGCGGTCAGCGCTTGGGGTTCTGATGATGATGACATCGCCCGATTACACCGTGCAGCGCTAGGAGGATATGATGAAAACGAACCGCAGAACCTTCCTCACGGGTGCCAGCGCCCTCAGTGCCGCAACCTTATCTGGCCTTGGCAGCTCGCTCGCCGCGTTCCAGGCCAGTGCCGCAGAGACATCCGGATACAAGGCCATTGTCTGCCTGTTCTTCCTGGGTGGGCTCGACGGTCATGACACGGTCTTGCCGTATGATCAGGCCTCATATGATCGGTACGCCGAAATCCGCGCCTCGCTTATGAACCAATATGCCAATATGCAAGGGGGCTCGACGCGGGCACGTGATCGGCTGCTGCCGCTCACTCCGAGCAATAGCGCCTCCTTTGGTACGCGGCAATTCGCGCTGCCAGAGGAGTTGAGCGGCATCAAAGGTCTGTTCGATGCGGGCAATGCGGCCATTGTCGGAAATGTCGGACCTTTGATCCAGCCGCTGACAAAGCAACAATTCGAACAGGACTCGGTGCCGCAACCCAAACGGCTTTTCTCTCATAATGACCAGCAGTCAACCTGGATGTCGAGCCAACCGGAAGGCGCCCAATTCGGGTGGGGCGGACGCTTCGCTGACGCAATGCTCGCCGCGGGCGCTAATCCCGGCAGCAGCGAGTTTTCGACCATTACCAGTCTCGGCAACGAATTGTTCCTGACGGGTGCCGATGCCCGGCCCTATCAGATCGGACTGGATGGTGCGCCCGAAATCGACGCGTTGAATTTCTTCGCCAATGATGACGGGTCCGGCGTGCAGTCTGAGATCTATGAGAAGCTGCGCGATCATTTCGAGGCGACGGACTTTAACAGTTCAAACCTGATCGATCGCGACGTCGCCAATGCCATGCGCACGGCCTTGACCACGAACGAAACCTTCAACGAAGCCTTTGAATCCATTCAGCCATTCGTGACAGAGTTTCCAGGAAATTTCCTCGGGCAGCAATTACAGGCCGTCGCCAATACGATTGCCATTCGCGATGCGCTGCTCGTCAATCGCCAGGTCTTCTTCGTCGCCATTGGCGGGTTCGACACGCATTCCAATCAAGCCAATGACCTGCCAGGATTACAGAGCGAGATCGATGGCGGGGTCGTCGCCTTCTACCAGGCCATGCAGGAACTTGGACTTGGCAGTGATGTCACGCTGTTCACCGCGTCAGATTTCGGTCGTACGCTGGCGATCAATGGTGACGGTACGGATCATGGTTGGGGCAGCCACCATTTTGTCATAGGCGATGCGGTTCAGGGCGGTCAGATCTACGGGGACATGCCGCCCTATGATCTCGGACATGATCAGGATGCTGGCAGCGGCCGATTGATCCCGACCACATCCGTGGAGCAATTCGCAGAACCGCTTGGACGTTGGTTCGGTCTGAATGATGCGGAAATCGCCGCCGCTCTGCCCAATCTGGGCAACTTCAATGGGAGCCCCAGCTTCGTTTAGTGAGTCCAGGGCTGTTTGCGATTGGCGGCGAAATTCTCTGAATAGGATTTCACCAACCGTTTGACATCCCGCGACTCTTCCACGGCGAAAATCAGGCCCTCGCGCTTGGCATAGGCAATGGCCTGCTCGCGACTGTCAAAGTGCAACCGGACCTGGCCGGTTGTATCGTCAATGCTGGTCCAACCCATAACTGGGTCACTGGAGCGATTTCCACCGGAGACGAATTCTAGGACCCAATCCTTGGTCTTGCCGCGGCCAGATTGCATGGCCGTCTTTGCAGGCTTGTAGATACGGGCATCCATGTAGACCATCTCCGTTAGAAGAAACTGGTCGGAGCGATAGGATTCGAACCTACGACCCTCTGGTCCCAAACCAGATGCGCTACCAGACTGCGCCACGCTCCGGCCTGCCGGTATAACGTCGGTTTTTCGGGTTTCAACCCTGTTTTTTCCGTCTGCGCAGTGTTCGGAATGTCGCATCGGCGCGGGCCGCGAGTTTCTTGCCATCAATCAACAGATCCGCCGTCACCTGCACCAGTTCATGCGCGTTGCTGATCACCCGCGGATGCGCTTCGAGCCAATTGTGCAAGCGCACGGTTTCGAGAAAGTGCAGGCTGAGCTTCAGCGTCACGGATGCGCGCCCGGTTGCCGCCCAGACGGCCATGGCCAGCGATCGATCTGCAAAGGCACTAGCCATGCCACCATGCAGAAACCCCATGCTGTTGCAATGCCGGTCGAGTATGAAGAGGCCGCTGCGAACATCGCCGTCACCGCTCGCTTCGTAGACCGGACCATTATGGTTCGAAAATGCGCCGCGGGACTTTGAGATGGCAAAGCCGTCCGGCACAATCAGATGTGCAGGCAGGTCCTCTTCGCGCATCCTGACCTATTCTGCCGGGGCTTCGGTGTCGACATTCTCGAACAATGGGTGCTGGACCGTATCACCCGGCACGATGCCGAGCTCTGCGGCCTGACCACCATTAATCTCCAGCACGGCGCGCACGGGAACACCCGGCGATATTGTGCGTAGCGAACCTGGCACCGTGTTCCGAGCGATCATCTCGATACTGCCATCGTCGGCTATGAATAACATATCCAGTGGAATCAAGGTGTTCTTCATGAACATGGAGGGTTCACGAGGCGGATCGAAATCAAACAGCATGCCCTTGTCCGCATCGAGACTTTCGCGCTCCATCAGTCCAAAGCTGATTTCGTCGCGATCATTCGCAACTTCGACCGTGAAGGCATGCGTGGCATCCGCGCTGACAATACTCAGCGGTGTCACCTCCATCGGGTCGGCAAGGGCGGGAGCACAAAGCGCCGCAAACCCAGCAAAGAGAGCAATAGAAATCCGTTTCATGGGTCCTGTCTAACCGCGGGAATTGCGGGCGGCAAGCAACGGGGATCAGACCGATGCTATTTTTTCACGACAATAACATTCTCGCCCTTCAGGCCGCGGCCGGCGACAAGATCGAGCTCGGTCCCGGGCTCAAGCGCATCGCTCCCGGCATTGCGCAAGACGGAGATATGGACGAAGATATCGGCGGCGTCGTTCGGTCGATTGACGAAGCCGAAGCCCTGCGCCGCGTTAAACCATTTTACGATAACCCGTTCATAAACAATGGCTTCGCCCTGATCACGCATCACGGATGCTTTCGGCCGATCCATCTCAATCACGTTCAGGACCTGCCAGCCGCGTTCCCGCTCGACAATGTCGCAAACAATGCGCGCGCCTTCATCTGCCGCGCTTTCCCCGAATGCGCGTAGACATGAGACGTGCAGCATTACATCCTGGTTGAGGATCACACCCTCAACCGATTCAGGAACCACAAAACCATACCCTTTGACCGTATCAAACCATTTGACACGACCAATCAGGCGCACACCTGACTCTGCACTCAATTTCGCTACCTGTTCAGCCGCGTTACTCATGGGCCCACCCCCAATTATGCTTTTTTGTTAACCTTACAGACGCGCCCTGTCACGCGCCTTTGGTCAGCGAACGGACAGAAAATCAATCGGGCGTGGTAAAAGAGGCACTCCGAGAACCAAATAAAGGCAGGCCGGAATCGTTGAGACTCTGAGTATAGATGATTATGAGTGTTGAGCATGGAAAACGAACTCGAATACCTGTTTCATGTCCACAAAACCGTGCCTCTTTGGCGTTTGGTGATTTCCAAATCCAAGGGATTTCCAGCCGAAACGACGGCTGAGGAATGGAGATTTACCCGGGCCCGAACGGCCGAAGACACGAATGTTGAAGTGCGCGAGATGATCGATGCGGATGGATACAGTCTGTTCAAAGTCGGTGGAACGTTTGCCGATGTCGAACGGGATCGCCGCGCCGGATCGCTAAGTGACTGAGAAAGGTGGCACTCCCTAGGGGAATCGAACCCCTCTTTCCAGGTTGAAAACCTGGCGTCCTAACCGATAGACGAAGGGAGCGCGCGGTTCGAGAGGCGGATATATACAAGCGTTTTTTGCGCTTGCAACCTTCTTTGACGGCATGGACGCAATTTTTGCAGCTAGAATATGGGTGTGGCGAGGATTGAGAATCGACCAGAACGCGCGACTCGATCGTCGGGCGGAATAATCTACTCGTATTTGGTTTGTTTGTTGAGACCCTATCCTGAGCTTGTCGGAGGATTGGGGGTCGGGCTTGCTGGAAGCCCCGCCTCGTCCTTCGTCAAGCTCAGGATGAGGCGTTCGGGGGTTTGGGTGAGAGCTAGCCGGGTTCGAGACGCACCCTGGTTCCGTCGACGCCAGCGCAAGCTGGGGTCCATGGCAAGAACGTGCCTTTGAGACGTGCGGAGATGAAGTTCCCTGGACCCCAGCTTGCGCTGGCGTCTGCGGAGAATTGGGTGATGGCCCGTGCAAAGACTTGCGGACACAGATCCTCGACATCGCTCGGCGCATAGAAGCGCGTGTCCGGATCATGCGCCATATAGTTCCGCGCCATACCTTCGAAATACGGCACCCAGGCCCGGCCATAGCGGTCAACTTGTACAAAGGCCTGACGCCCTGTCGCCTCACTCCAGCGATCCACCCGCCACAGGTTCCAGAACAGGATCGGCCAGA
>ERZ1740059.1875-NODE-1875-length-10504-cov-5.858647_pt1 | contig 10504 bp, 6 predicted proteins | sample MGYA00581744_ERZ1740059 | MGnify/ENA primary metagenome ERZ1740059 (study PRJEB43018, sample SAMN04849738) | marine metagenome | isolation source: floating plastic debris | place: Pacific Ocean | collected 2008-08-28 | study: EMG produced TPA metagenomics... | reverse complement strand
GCAATGCCCACCGAATTCAATCCGCACCCCAGATAGAGCCCCTTCGTCTCCGCCGTTTCCCCCAGCATGAACATGCCGTCGGGCGTGAAGCTTTCCGGGCCATTGAGCAGCATCTTCACCTCTGCAGTCTCCAGCACAGGCAAACGATGCAGCGCGTTTTTCATCATCGGCTCAAAGTGATCCCAGTCCTCGGGCAAAAGCCCGAACTGAAAGCTATCATTCAGAATACCCGGCGCGATGGGTTTGCCCATGGGCTCAAAGCATCCCACCAGCAGCCCGCCGGAATCGTCGCGAATGTAGAGGTGACCGTCGTGATCGCCGAGCGTCGGCGTATTGCCCGATATCCCTTCAATCGGCTTGGTCAGTAGATAAAAATGCTCGCAGGCCAGAACAGGCACCTCAGCCCCGGCCATCGCGCCCACCTCGCGCGACCAGAGCCCGGCACACAGCGCGATCGCGTCGCAGGTCACCACGCCTTGGGTGGTCTCCACCCCCTTGATCCTGCCGTTTTCCGTCAGAATGCCCGTGACGCCAGTATCTTCAAAAATTTTCGCGCCCATACCCTTGGCTGCCTTCACCAATGCGGCACACACATCCGAGGGGCTGACCCGCCCGTCATCGGGCGACCAGACAGCGCCGATCACATCATCGGTGTTCATCATCGGCCAGCGTTCCTTGGCCGCCTCGGGAGATATGGAGGTGGCCTCAATCCCGTAGGCATGGGCCAGCGCCTCTTGCCGCCGGATGTGAGTTAGCCGATCCTCGGACGTTGCGATCGACAGGCTGCCTTTCTGGATCCAACCCACATTCTGACCCGTCTCCCGCTCCAACTGGGCATAGAGATCGACCGAATATTGGATCATCCGCGTGAGGTTCTTGGAATGGCGCAGCGCCCGCACCTGCGCAGCAGAGTGCCATGTCGTGCCCGAAGTGAGCCTGTTGCGTTCCAGCAGGATCGCGTCGCCGACCCCGAGCTTGGCCAGATGATAAAGCGTCGAACACCCCATAATACCGCCACCGATGACGACGACGGACGCATGTTGGGGCAAAGAAGCATGGATCATAGCGCGACTCAGATTACCGGGTGATGTTGCACACATTTCAAATCTAGCCACGAATGTTGCGTCTGTAACACCAAAAAACGCGGGTTTTGGTCCAGACACCCTGCGGTCAGGGTACCCTCAGCGAACCTACGCAGCGATTGCGGATCAGATTGCCGCGATCCCTGGCCCGTCATTCAGGTGAGAGATCACGACGCCGGTTGCCCAGATCCTGAACTCAGCGCATGCCGGGCCTTACCGCCTGCGGTGTCAGAACCCAGTCGGGTAGACATTCAACCCGGCCATTTCCCATGCGCGGATGCCGCCGCGATACCAATAGACATTGTTGTAACCAGCCGCGATCACGCGCAGCGCACCGTTATAGCTCAGCCAGCATTGTGGATCACTGCAATAAAGCACGATCGGATAGCTTGCATCCCCGCCCGTCACGTTATTGAGCCAAATCGAGGCTTGCTGTTGCGTGCGATCATTGAAGTGGCCCGGACTGCCGAGGTTTTGAAGGACAAACGCGTCGGGCAACCCATAATCACTGCCCAAGACATCAATCACGATCATGTCGGTCGATGCCAGATACGCATCGACCAATCCTTGCGTCGACAACGTGTACCCACCTGGCACCTCAAGAGGCGTCGGCCCAGACAACGGTGTATTGCGCAATGTGTTCTGCGGCTGAACGCCATAGTCGCGGATCTCAAACGCATAGATCCGCGGATCTATTTCGATGGTCTCCGCTGTTTGGCTGTCGGCCTGGTCCTGCGTGCCAGTGGGTTCCGGCTCGCGCTCCTCCACGGCACTGGGGTCATCAGCCACAACTGGGGCCGCAGGGGTTGTTCCAGAGGACGATGGTTGATCTTTCGTGGACCCGTCGTCGTTAAAGCTGCCCTCGTCAAAGCCGTCGGACGACCCCGTTTCACTTGTTTGCGGCTCGGCTGCGGGCTCCGACGCAGTGTCGCCGAAACTTCCGTCTTCAAAACTGCCTTCTGAGAAATCCGCATAGAGCGGCGTGGCGAACGCAAGGGCTCCGGCAGCCAGCACGGAGATCATGCGCATGGTCGTGAGATTTCTGAATGACATCTTCATCCCTCTTGACAGCCGAGATCAGTTGGCCTGGATCGTCTGACCGATCCAGTCGAAGTAATCAGACACACGGGTATAGATGCCATAGAGCTCTTCCTGGCCGCACCAGCCCGGATTGATGAACCGCGTCTGCAATTCCGTACCACCCCAGCTGACAACGCCAACCTGGATCCATTTGCCATTCGCGTCCTGCTGCAGAAGAGGTCCGCCACTGTCGCCATAGCACGACCCGCGTTCGCCCGATGAGACGCCCGCGCAAATCATGCTGCTTGAGACCTGATCGCCGAGGTTGTTGGCCAGGATCAGATACGCTTCTTCCATCTTTTCAAAGGGCATGTCCGTGGCATTTCCCACGATCTGGATCATATCGGCGAGGTCGCGGCGGTTTTGCTCTCGGTATCCGTCATTGCACAGGTCATTGGGCAGAATATCGATGTCGGTCTCCAAGAGATCCAGCGGATACGACCCATCTTCGGTCTGTCCCCAACCGGTGACAACGGCCGTCCCTTCGGGCAGGGTCTGGCCGGGTTGCTGCACAGCGATTGCGCCCACAGGCCCAGAGCTGTCCGTCACCGGCTGCGCCAGTTTGATCAAAGCAATGTCATTGCTGAGATTTGGTCCCCCATAGTCTGGAAGAGGGATCAAGGCCGCGATCTCGCGCAGCTCGCCCTGCAGCATGTCCACATGGCCAGATCGGATCCGGAGTGTGCTGGCATCCAACAGGTTTCCCTCGCGATCAATCACACAATGGGCCGCCGTCAAAACCCATTGCCGCGCGACCAATGTCCCCCCGCAAAAAAACGTGTAGGGAAACGTCTCTGGATCCTCTGTCATTTGCGTCATGTCATGCAGGCCGACCATCGCGGGCCACACGCCCTGCTGCGCAAGCCGTCCACCATAGACCCGGGTGTTGGAGGCATTTCCTCCCTGAGCGCCACCATCGTCGATATTCCTGACAAACCTCCCGTCTTTTCTCTCTGCAAAGACAGAGGCCGCATAACTTTGCTGACTGCCGGACGGCACAACCACATTGTCAAATGCAGACTGAGCGAAAGCTGTGCCCGTCATTATGGTTGTGGAAAGAAAAAGAGCAGCGCCGTTTCTGAAATTCTTCATAAATCTTGTCCTCTCGAGCTAAAGGAACTTCACCTCACCAATCTTTAACTGCCCAACAGGTTCGATCGCTGAAACCAACCGAAAGTGCCCCCACATCTGGCAAAACCCTTTAAGAACGCAAAAGTTTCGCGTTCTCTATTGTTTTTTCTGGTGTCGCCGTCACGTGATGCGAAGCGGATCCTAACCTCAAGCCCCTTCCCTGATTTCCATCAAAAGCAACCCGGGCTCAAAAATCAAAAGAAATCGAAACGCAGCCGCGCAACAAATCTGCGGATATCCCGTATTGGACTCTGCAATCTTGGTGATAGTCTCCAGTATGGTTTCGGGTAGATCGGCAAAAGGCGCCTTTGTGATGCGGCATTTGGTTTGTGCTTTCGCTTTGTTGATTTTGGCCTCTGTTCCATTCAGAGCTCAGGCTGAAACAAGGGCTTTGCTGATCGGGGTATCTGATTACGATGAAAGCATCGGTCTCTTGGACCTTAGGGGTCCCAAGAATGACGTGACGCTCCTTGCCGCAACGCTCAGGGGCCGCGGCATTGATCAGATCGAGATTTTGGCCGATGGCGTTGACGGCGGGCAGAGACCTACGCGCACCGCCATCCTGACGGCTTTTTCCGATTTGGCCGCCAAAGCCAATGACGGCGATTTTGTCTTTGTTCATCTCAGCGGCCACGGCACCCGCCAAGCGGATCGCAGCGGTGACGAAGCGGACGGCCTCGACGAAGTGTTTTTGCCAGCCGACACGGCCCGTGCGGAACCCGGCACCAATCAAATCCCCAATGCCATCACCGACGATGAAATCGGCGCTGCGCTCGCGACCATAAGATCCAAGGGGGCGGATGTCTGGTTCGTCTTGGACAGTTGCCATTCCGGCTCTGGCACCCGCGCGGGATCGCTAAACACAGCCACAAGGTTTGTCGATCCGTCCGTTCTCGGTGTCTCGGCAGATCCCGTGTATCTCGACGAAGAAACCGTGGTGGAACAAACCCAAGATGATCTGCCCGGCGGATTCATGGCGTTTTACTCCGCGCAATCTTCTGAGCTGGCGCGAGAGGTGAATTTTGCCGCAGATACCGGGGGTGATGAATGGTACGGGCTCTTCACCGCAAAACTTGCAGCACGGCTGCAAACCAGTGCGGGCCTGACATTCCGTCAGCTCTTCCAAGCCGTCCTGAGCGATCTCAATGCCACTGGCGTGCCGGGTGCTGCGCGCCTGCAAACCCCGCTTTGGGAAGGCGATCTGATCGACGCCGCCGTGTTTGGCAGCGAAGACACCATCGGCATCCGCCGCTTTGCCATATCAGATGGGTTTTTGTCCGCTGGCCGCGTCCATGGCATAGCAGAGGGCACGCTTTTGGGTCTGGTGTCTGACGCCGCCGATGACCCCGATGCGCTCATCGGATACGCACAGGCCTTCGATCTTTCGACGACCGAGGCAGACCTGCGCGCCGTATCAGCAGACTGCGCCCCAAGCATCGAAAGCACCTGCGCCTCCACAGGCCAGATCCCGTCCGGCGCGCAATTTGCACAGGTGATCGCCCATCCGTCCGACGCGTTTCTCCGCTTCGCCCCGCCACGCGATTTTGAGACCGGTGAGCCGCTCCCAGAGACGCACGCGATGACACGCGCCCTGACCGATGCCATCGCCCAGACAAATGAGAGCGGCCAAGCAGCCGTCGCCCTGTCCCAAACGGGCTATGCAATCGATGTGGTGCATTCGGGCGCCGCGTTGTGGTTTGGCCCGCAAAACGATCTGCAGCCCACGGGCCTGAGGTGGCAACCTGACACGGAGCAAGATCTGGCACCCCTGCTCGAACGCATGGCGAAAGCCGAAGTCTTGGCCCGCGACCTCTCCGCTGTCTCCGACAGCGCATCCGTCCTGAACCCCAGCCCGATCCGCGTGGACACCTCCTATTTCAACACTCCGGTCGATCAGTTGGTGCCCATCGGCTCAGACGTTTCGCCGGTGCGCGAGTGCCGCCGCATCCTGGGCGGCCGTTCGGAAACATCACCGGGTTCCTTGCCCGACAACGCCCGTCTCAAACAGTGTGATGCCGTTGGGTTTAAGGCCAAAGGAGACGTCAGGGGATCGCACGACGTCAATCGCATCCATATTGATGCGCAATATTGCGTCCATACGGCCTATGAACGGATTGAGGGCATTGCCAACGCCCTCCCGCTTGGGCCCGAAATGGTGCTGTGCTCCGACTGCCCGGGTGGATACTCCGCTGGCGCAGAGCGCTTGTTTGTTATGGTCACGCAATCCCAGGCGAACGCAGAACCGCTCAACCTCGAGGGGCTCATTGAAACCTGCGAGGCTGAGGCCCCCACCCGCGGCGCTGCCCTGCGAGATGCCAGAGTCTTCTTTGAAACGCTTGGAAAACGCCCGGACACCCGTGGCGCCTTCGGCAGTTTCGCGGTCGCCGACATCTGGGTGGACAGTTGGAACTGGCGAATTCTGCCGCGTCACGATGCCTTCCTGCGCGCCGGTCGCGATCCCGCGGCTGACGTGACACAACAGTAAAGGGACACGTATGCGAATGTGCCGCCACCTTTTCGGTCTCTTTTGCCTCTTCCTGCTGCCATGTCTGGTTCATGCGGAGGACACCCCGCCCAATCTAACCGTTCTCAATGATGCCACCTTAGAGGCGCTTCAGTCAGGTGACGCTGGCGCCGCTGTCACCAGTGCGCGCACCGCCGTGGAGGCGGGACGATCCCTGCAAAACCCGGACCAGACACAATATGCCTATGCTCTCAACAATCTCGGCTATGTGCTCAGCCTCAGCCCCGAAACGTCGGACGAAGCGCTGCAATGGCTGAATGACGCAGTCGCGTTTTCAGAACCGCTCGACACCATTGACCCCTGGGCTCTCGCGATGACCAACCGCATCAATCTGCGCTCTGCGCAAGGCAATTTCCCAGCCGCCGAAGTTGACGCGACAGAGCTTGTAAACCGCGCACGCGCCACGCCGTGGTATGGTCGGGCCTTGGGCACAGCGTCTTCGCTTTACTTTGAAAATGGCCGCATCATAGACGCCACCGACCTCTTTCATGAATTGATCGCAGTGGATCCGGGCCTGCTGCAGGCCAGCTTCGGGGCCGTATTCACCGCCTATGCAGGCGCCCAGGAAGACGCCGAAGCCACCGGGCGCACAGATGACGCCATCGCGCTCCTCGACGCCCGCATCGCGCTCTTGCGTCAGTACATGCCAGGTGAGGCGGATGAGTTTTCTCAGACCCTGCTTTGGCAAAAATACTACCAGCAATTTCAGGCAGACCGGTTTGGCGACGTGGCCGACACGCTGCGCGAGATCGGCCAAACGGGCGCGCTATCAGCCGAGAAAATGGATTTCGTCGATGAGATGGCCACGCTCATGCTGCAAGCCACGCAGCTCTCAGGCTACACAGAGCGCCGCGAAGTGCAGCTGCCCTATGCCCAGATGGGGTTGGCCTTTGCAGAACTGCTTGGGCAGCCAGACGATCCCAGACTGGGTCTCGCGCTGCGAGAAGTGGCCGCCGCGGAACAAAATCTTGGCCGCCTCTCCGAGGCCTCCCTTACCCTGCAACAATCGCTTTCCGTGCTTGCGGCCACAGCGGATGGGTCACAGAGCGTGCACCTTGTGCTTACCGACCTGGCTCTGAATGCGCAGCTACGGTCCGACTACGCCCTCGCAGAGCAGCTTTATGCGCAGGTCGGACAGGCCTATCAGGCCGCCCTCACAACGGGTGCCGAGCCTCTCAGCCTCATGGATGAGGTGATCACACTAACCAACCGGGCCGAGCTTTTGAACGAAGTGCAACGCTATGACGAGGCATTGGCCTTGATCGACACGGCGTGGGGCAAGTTTCGCGAGGATGAAGCCCGCGGCGCGCAGAAGTGGAACAGCAAATCCCAGGCCACGCGTCTTTATATGACCCAGGCCGTCGCCCAAAGCGCGCTCGGACGCGGGGATGAGGCCATCGAGAGCATTTTGGCTTCCGTCGCCGTGGCCCGCGACGTCTTGCCTGCGACACACCCCGATCTGTCTTTGATTTTGGCCAACGCTTCTGACGCGCTCTTCGTTGAAGGCAGGGTCGATCTCGGCCTTCCCTTCCTCGAAGAAGCGGTCGAGATCAACCGTCAGGCATTGCCCGACAGCGCGCCCTTGGTGGCAGACGCGCAATCCAAACTCGCCTTTGTGACGCTCTTTCAAGGGGACCGGGACAGGGCCTTGGGTCTGTTGCGCACCGTGGCTCAGGCCCGCAAATCGCCCGCCTATCAAGACCGCCTGTCCGAGACCGGGTATGAATTTGAAACCCTGGCCTGGCTTTTGTTGGACGCCCAGGGCGAGAAGACCCCCGATGTGGTCGATGAGGCGCTCTCCGCCATTCAATGGACACAAGTCACCCGCTCGGCGCAGGCGCTTGCCATGATGGAAACACGGCTCTCGCAAGAAGATCCTGCCCATAGTTTTTGGCTGCGCCGCCGCCAGGACATACAAGAAGAGCATGCGCGTAACTTCTCCCGTCTGCTGGCGGCCTATGCCGAAGACGGGGCCAGCGACCGCGTCGCCCCCTCGGAAGCCCGCCACCTGGACCTCGAACAGGATCTGGCCAGCACAGAGGAAACCCTCGCCAGCTTCGGCCTTGAGACTGCTGGGATCACCGGGGTGAACCCCCTCTCTGTTGCGGACATTCAGGCGCGTCTCAAACCACAAGCGGCCATCGTCACCTTCCTGCTGCCCGGTCTGATCCCCGACGTCATTCCGGGGCTTGAGGTCTCATCGAACCATGCCATCGCCATCACCCCTGCCACCGTGTCCGTTGCGCGCATTCCCGATTACAGCCGGGGCAGTCTCAATGATCGCATCACGGCGTTTCGCTGTCAGGTCGCCGTCAGTGACCCGGGCTGCCTCAACAGCCCTGCCGCAGCGTTGCGCGGCGCAATGCTGCTTGATGATGAACCCGATGAGGCAGACTTCGACTATGAAAGCGCGCATGAGCTCTACCGTGACCTCTTTGGCGGCGTTGAGTCGGCGCTGAGCGACACGGACCACCTGATGATCGTACCACCTGCCGATCTCCTGCGTTTGCCTTTCCACGCATTGGTCACCTCCGAGCCTGAAGGCACGAGCGGCAAAACCGACTGGCTGATCCGCCGCCACGCCATCTCGGTCCTGCCATCGCTCGCCAGCTTGCGCGCTTTGCGACCTGAAACACCTTCTAATGCACCGAGCGAAGATCAAGGGCTGGGCCGCCTGCTTGGCATGGGCGATCCCATCATCGGCACCACGGGTAGCGTGGATTGCGAGGCGGTGCGCGTGGCCGATCTGCGCTCCGCCGCAGGCGTTGAGACAGACCTCATGCAAACCGACGCCACGGGGTTCGCCCTGGCTCAGGTGGACGCCTTGCGCGCCCTGCCGCGTCTGGCCGATGCCGAATGCGAACTCACCGCCATCGATGCGCAGTTTGATCAGGGGCAATCCTCTATTTTCCTGGGCGAAGACGCCACAGAAGACCGGATCAAGACCCTCAACCAATCGGGCGCCCTGGCCGACTACAGCGTTCTGGTCTTCGCCACCCATGGCCTCACCGCCGGAGAAGCCGGTGCCAGCGCGCCAGGCCTCGTTCTGACACCGCCTGATGTGGCCAGCCCGGAAAATGACGGTCTGCTGACCGCCGCAGAGATCGCCACGCTGACCCTCAACGCGCGCCTTGTGGTGCTCTCCGCTTGCAACACGGCCGCGGGTGAATCCCCCGACGCCGAGGGTATGTCAGGCCTTGCCCGTGCCTTTTTCCATGCTGGCGGGCGGAACCTCTTGGTCACGCACTGGTCGGTCTATTCGGCAGCCGCGGTTGAAATCTCCACTGGTCTCTTCCAGGAACTGGGTGCGCGCCCCGATCAAAACCATGCCAGCGCGCTACGTCGCTCTATGCTGGCCGTGCTCGATGATCCGGCGGCAGGCACTTTTCGCAAACACCCCTCCTACTGGGCGGCCTTTGCGATTGTCGGCGCAAACTAGGCCAAGTTAACTCTGCTTGGACAACCCGTTGAGTGCATAAAGCGCCGCCGGCCGGTGGCGCCCGCCTTGGGTCTTCTTTTTGAGCTCCTCCAGATCCCAATGGGTCTGGATCCACTTGCGGAAATTGCGCTTTTCAAGCGGCTGACCCTGGATCGTCTCAAACATCGTCTGCGCCTGGCTCAGCGTGAATTCCTGCGGCAGGAACGAAAAGACCGCCTTTGCTTCTTCGGTCAGGGTGGTTGAGACAAGCTTTGAGAGCGCCTCGCGCGCGGAGGTCAGAATATCCGCATGGTCAAAGGCCAGGGGCGGCAGATCATCCATCGTAAACCATTCCGCTTTGGCGGCATCGGTCGATGCGACAAGCTTCACCCGGTCCATCGGCACCAATGTCAGGAACGCCACGGTGATCACCCGTTCCCGCGGATCCCGGCCCGGCCGCCCATAGGCACCGATCTGCATGAACGGCAATCCATCGAGCTGGTCGGGGGTCACGCCCGCCTCCTCTGCCAACTCGCGCCGCGCTCCGTCAATCAAATCCTCATCCATATTCACGAACCCGCCGGGCAAGGCCCAGCTTCCCTTGAAGGGGTCCGCGGCGCGTTCGATCAACGCCACGTGCAAAGCATCCTCGATGATCGAGAAAACAGCGATATCCGTGGTGACTGCTGGATGGGGATAGTCATATGTGAAAGCCATGCCTGCCTCGTCGTGTACTTTTTACACTAAATAGGAAGAAGAGACCTGCCTGTAAAGCCGTGACACGTGCGCTCAAGCTTTTAAGAGGCCGGAATCACCGTCAAAACGCACTGTGATTCCCTCGAAAATGGGCACATCCCAAGCTCATTTCACGCGATCAGAACCTGCTCCAGCCTAAAAATGAAGATTTTGTTTCATTTAAAAACAGATAGTTAATCTGATTTCCCGAAAAATTCTTAGTTAGTGTATTGCCAATACTAACTGTTATTGTTAGTTTCACACTATCAACACGACAAACACAGCCACCAACCAAAAGGAAGACAACAATGTTCAAGACACTCATCACCGCCGCCGCCCTCTCAATCACAGCAGCTTCGGCACACGCCGCCCTCCCCGCAGACGCCTTTGGCGGACCAACCCTGCAAACTTCTGAAACACAGATCGTCGAAAATCAGGATGCCTTCGAGACCGCCTACTACTGCGAATGGGTCACCGTTTACGACTACTGGGGCAACTGGGTCACACTCTGGCAGTGCTACTAATCCCCCCGCT
>ERZ1740059.1873-NODE-1873-length-10505-cov-9.043828_pt1 | contig 10505 bp, 5 predicted proteins | sample MGYA00581744_ERZ1740059 | MGnify/ENA primary metagenome ERZ1740059 (study PRJEB43018, sample SAMN04849738) | marine metagenome | isolation source: floating plastic debris | place: Pacific Ocean | collected 2008-08-28 | study: EMG produced TPA metagenomics... | reverse complement strand
ACATAATGCTGCCATCTCAGCGGCAACATTGCTGACATTATTATGGCATCTTATCAACATTCCCAAAATGCAATTTTTGAGAGGAACTCCCCGAAATAACCAGTCAAAAATTTATATGCTATCATTGATTGAGTCTAAGGGCATAATAATTTACTCTTTGTGTACATGAAAATTCTGAGATAATGAATTGTTATATAAGAGCAGGGATTGATTTATTGTAACAAGGATTGGTGGAGAGTCACCTGTGGTGATGGGTTAGATACTCTTTATCATAACCTGTTGATGTATTTTGGCAGCAATGTTGACATTTTTGTTTATATATTGTGACATACAGAGTACAGAGGGAGTTACTTGATCCTAGTAATCCGATGGTGACTCAGCTTCTACACAGATGGAGAGATGTGTGGAGAATGTCTGTAGAGAGAAAGAAGAGATTACAAGACTACCTCGAACATCTACTGGAGGTTAGTGTATCACTAGAGTTCATGTTAGGGATCAAAGCATTATATAAATAAGAACTAAAGTTTATAGGCCGTATTAATGACATTGCCACAATGCATTTTTGAGCCAGAATACTCGAAATTCTCTGTACTTGCCTTGACTTAGTATGCCGGGGAATTCCAAAATAATACATTGTGGGATATTCCTTGACATGCCTTACTGGTTCCGTTATTGATATTAAATATCTCAAGATTATATCATGACATTTATATGATAACTAATTATCTTTGTGCACAATATTGCTATGTTCTGAATATGTTAATAATGTCTATATATATATATATATTTGTGTGTTTATACTATACTGTATGAGTTTATCTTTATGTAATCTTTTAACACTTTTTGTTGTTTAGCTGGAGAGCGTAAGAAACTTTGATTTTGAGTTGTGGAGACAGAGATATCTAGCCTGGGTGAAAACTAAAAAGGCTAGAATCACTGACTTCTTCAGGAAACAGATTAAAAATGAGGTAAGTAAGTGTGCCACTAATTGTTTATGAGTGCCCGTACACATGTATTTTCTGAAATGAAAAAATTGCCATAAATATAAATTTTGGTTGGTATGGACCTTTTAGGATCTCATGTCATATACCCTAGACATATGAAGCTGGTAAAAATTTTCACACTTTTGGGTTTATCAGGTCAATTAGCTAATTTTACTTAAGCTTCTTTGGTTTCCCTCCATAATGACAAATATGAAGATAAAGAGAAATCAGCTACATTCATAATTAGCTACCTCAACTAGCGAAAATGGCGAAAATTAGTGCTGATTATTTTTTATTGCGTAAGGTTAGGTTAGGGAGTCTATATTGTGTTCTTCAATACTTATACAGGATGGTACAATCAACCGACATGATTTTGTGACCGGTATGCTCGATTCAAAGTTTCCAACAAACAAGGCCGAGCTCAATGCTGTGTTTAATATATTTGATCGAGACCACAGCGGATCCATCAACTATAGAGAATTCATCGAAGCTCTCCGACCGGTAAGATAAGAAAAGATAGTTTTATTTGTTGTATGTAGATTTTGCATACTTGCACAGACAAGTATCAATAACTTGCTTTGTTGTTAACTTGTTACAAAAATTTTCATATACATCTAGTCAAAAATTTGAAAGCTTCTCATCTATTTCAACCAGCTTAGTGAAGGCTTATTCATTGACATATATAATCTGTGTAATTGGTGTAGATAGCTGCGGGAACAGCAACAACGTAGTAGTAGTTCCTGAACTTAGGTTTGGGCTTCAGAGATTGTGAATTGAATTTTTCTTTAAAATATACATTTCATCAGTCTAAAGAGCGCTAAAGATTTATGACTAAGTTTGCTCCTCTGCCATTATGAGCAGAGGATAAATTTAGATTGATATCGCCCGCGTTCTTCAGACAGACTGCGTTCATAGGCTAGATTTGAAAAATGTTGGTGACATTGTTGTTTATTAACACTTTTCTATATGGATATATCTGTAGAATGCTTCATCGGTAAAATATTAAACATTTATGTTAACTACGTAGACAGCCTTAATAATTAATAGTTGATTTTCTCGCTCTTAATACTGTGGTAATTTTGCCAATGTTAACATCGCCATGCATGCGTAATTACTTGAATGTAACTGGATGGTAGACCGTAATTAGACATCATAGCTAAATTAGATGGTTTTGACAGTGAGATTTGGAGTTGTCCAGCCTTTTGTTTGGTGGCGATAACTCCTTCCTCATACCCTGGCACATAAGTTTGGATAGACCCACTTTGCTACATACGAAACAGTGTAATTTGGTTTGAAGCACACACAGCCATATTGCACTAGAGTGGCTTGATTATGTCAAATGCTAAGTGGGACAGTGCTAGCCCAGGCTGGGATACTGGGGATACTGGTAAATAAGAGGGATTTCAGCTTTTCTATTTCCATCCATCATTGTTCTAACATTTTATTTTCAAAAGAATGCCTCAAAAACGAAGAAGGTAACAATATTTATAACAATATGCTTGAATGCCTACCATGATTATCACAATATTCGCTGACCAGTTAGCTAAATGCATGTGGCTCAACGTCGGCAGCCATGTTGTGATGTCATTATTACGTCTTTTGGGTATCTTTTGGTTACGGTTATTCATTGAGCCTTGTTCTACTCATAACTTCTTGTTCCATAGACACCCAGAATAGAATTAAATACTTACAACACCCTTTGTCAACCTGGGAAGTCTATGTCTCTTCTTTTATAATCGATAGATTAGCCTGTGCACACTTGAAAGTTGTTGGAGGTGTAACCTTGGTACCTCAGCTATACAGCTAGGGTGCACAGGCTAAGCATATGACTGCTTAGTTACATATATCGGATCTGTTTGTTTTTGTTTGTCAGGCTGTCAATATGTTAGATTACAAATATATGTATTGATTCAGGATTGGATGACTCAGTTGCTTGTGGACATAAATTCCGCAGCAAAAAATGTGGGTCGTGATCGAGCAGTGTACAATAAAATTGATGTAAGGGCCGACAACCCTACCCATACTATCATCAGTTTAATCAATCTACGGACCAACCGCACTAAGCTTATATCATTCCTACACATGCATGAGAAATGCAGCCGTTATTCAGTCAAAATATTGTCAGCTTCAAAAATAAATCTTTCGGGCTCAAATTGCATCTCAATGTGTTCTATATATATCTATTGCACCAACAGTTAATGTGGTTTTCGAGCCTGACCATCTATGGCTTGGCTACATAGTCAATTTTCTAGTTTCGTTAACCCTTATTTGTTCCGTATGATATGATTTTGCCTCGTTTAGGTTGCTAAGAAACCCATGAGACAGATGACAGAGCAGGAGTTAGTCCATGATGAGATCGAGAGAGAAGTGTCCACATGTAAATGCAGGTCACAATTCAAAGTGGAAAAAGTGGATCAAGGAAAATACAGGGTATATTATTAGTCTGTGAATGTTGTGCCCAATCGAAATGTTGTACTGATAGATTTATTAGGTTTGCAATGTTGTGTGCAGATTTGAAAATAGTATGCTTTGACAAAACTTTTATCCCGTGTCATTCAACTGATCCGGATTGGAAAGCACATACATGTGTAATAACTTCATCCATGTTAAACATCGGCAGATATTAAATATGGCCACCCCGTCAATTTCTGTAGAAGGGCGAGTCAAACGCATTGATGGTGAGACCACGTTATTGTTTAAACACTCTACTTGTTACATAGCATGCAAACCTCTTGTCTACTTATACTATGAAAACTTATGATTCCACTTGTCCACTGCGCTCATGCTGGGAGATAATTTCATAGCTTAGTTGTTTTTAAACCACAGCCGAATTTTTGATGTATATTTGGTAGTTGTCGTACATTGTATATCTGACACTGTCTAGCTAGCGCATCTCATCATTATGTTTTGCTGGTAAAGGATGCGTCGGAATTTATGTTTATTTTGTCTTTGCCACGCTTTTCTCACAAAAAGATCAAACACCATCTAGCAGCTAGTTAGGCCGGAAGATCCCCAAACCTCCATTTATCCAAGAAGAGGTCATTACTAGATATCTCAAAAGCAGAAGACCGAATCAAGAAAAAAATCTTTCTTCTGAATGGATATTGTCACTTGTTCAGTGTGCTCTTGTGAATATTGTGGGTTTGGTCCATATATCCCCAAACTTGAAACGTATAACTTGAGAGCCCTACAGACTATCTAATGATTTAAAGTATTTCCTGTGACTGAGATATCCTGTTAAGTTTCCAGAAACATTTTTAATGAATTTTTTCAGTTTGGAGACAGTCAGAAGATGGTGTTAGTTAGATTCCTCAACAGCACAGTGATGGTTCGTGTCGGAGGCGGATGGGTTACATTACAGAAATTCCTCGAGAATCACGACCCATGTAAAGGTATGTTACAAGTCCCCACTTCATAATATGTACCAGAATACTTGTCCTTGATCCCAAGTCTCCTCCCACCTATGGCATGAGCTCGACTTCACTTCATGTAATGACACACTTACAAAAGAAAAGCCAGCAGTAAATTGGATTTGGATGCTGGTAGCATTTATTTGAATTCTTATCACAAAGGCCTGGTTCTTTATTGATGTGGACATCAATTGTTGAGATATTGCATGTACATGTATTGGATTGTAATGCTTGCATAATAGTTTCCCAGTTTCCGAACTTGAAAACTTGTATCAACTTTTTCGCTGATTTTCTCTCTGCTGCCTTGTGTGGATCAAGGAGTTTGAGACTCAAACTCCTTGTGTGGACAGTGAAATTAAATGTGAATTTTCTCAGATTTTCCGTGCATTTTTGGTGTGTGGCTACTTTTTCATTATGCTGATACTTATGTGTGGTTGGTGCTAGCTAGCTTTGCATTACACTTTTCTTGCTTTCACTTATTGTACTTTAGAATTTAATTTAGAAGAACTCATCTGTTTGCTCAACGCACTGTTTATTTGTATATGGTTCAAATGGCTGTTTTATGATGCAGTCTTGGGCCCTGTTGTTTGATAAAGATTTACGTGGTGAACCAACGCTCTTCTCCCATCGTTTTCATTGCAATCAGTTGTGCAACTATAAACTGTATGACAAGTATATAAAAGCTTTTTCATAGTAAAAATGGACCTACATGTATATTACACAACAGTTTCAATATTACTTTCAATCTTCAATCTAATACTGGTTGCAGTGTAGGTAAAGTGGTGATCTTCAAAACAAGTAACCATGAAATAGCATCATAAAACGGGCATTTGAACCAGATTTGCCGCTTTCAGCTTTCACTATTTATTATCCTATTATATGGCTCCAATACTGGCTATGGTTTTTACAACGTATATCAAGTGGATAACTCCTAGATCTTTGGGAGGCTCCGCTCAACAACGGGCTTGATGCTGTGTGGATAGTAGGCTAACTACAGGCTGTGAACACATTTCTATCTCATCATATGAAAGATAAGCTCTCTCTGGTGGTTTCACATTCAAAGCACGTTATGTGTGTATAGTAGTTGTTTAGAAGTTTTGTTATAACTAAGGATTTTTTGTTTCACCTGTGACGCTTTCAAACATTTCACTGATTGGTGGTGTGGCAGAAACTTAACTCTAGCTTCTGGGAGTGCTCCAACCAAACACAACTACAGATAAACAAATCATGACAACTTTTCTACCTCCAGTCACTAGAGAGCGTACCAATCTAGCTGCTATGGGACAGCGTAGCATGTCTTCTATGGATCTTCATCGACCAGCAGCGTATGATGATTTTGGATCTCACAATGATTTGAGATATGGGAGGAGCACACCTGGTCCTGACACGTACCAGGCTAGGGTGTCTGATCAGGATCTGTATCGAGGTACTCGTACTCCGGAGCCGTGTCACCCCACACTGCCACGACAGCAGCAACAGCGCAGGAGAGCACCTGTTGACAGCTGGCAGCATCACCACCATCATCAGCAGCAGGGTCAGCAGCATGACGAGGATATGTTCTATGATCCGTACATGAGTAACAGTCATCATCACTCGCTACCGAGACACCCTCACAGCAGACACAATGCTGGTACTATACATACCTACCTCTCCTAACGGAGGCTTACATACTACAACGTCACACATGTCTGATATTATTAGAACTTATTTCTTTTATTTATATTTGCTAGTTAGCAGTTGCTTTCAAATGCTTTTCTGTTACTCTGATTATGCTTTCGTGTTTAGTTGTACCTCCTTTTTACTCTGCTTAGCATGCCACCTCAACCACCTGCAATGTACGTCAGCATGATCAAACCCTTCCATCACAACATACTGCTGCAATGGGTTCTCCGTCAGCTTGTCTGTCAGGTTGTAAGCACTCTTTGCGTTCAGCTTATGTAATACTTTTCTCTGATTTTGCATTTCAGCCAAGGGCCGCACAAACACAGAATTACGAGAACAGTTTACGTTAGCTGACGGAGTGTCACAGACACGTGGTACTTTCTCCTCACGTAGACACTCAAGTAAAGCCAGTAATCCCGGCTCTGACGCCGGATACTCAAGCGCAGGTTCGTCTGCAGGTATGTTGTGCTCCTGTTCACCCACTCACTACTAACTCAGACTATAGCTTCCTGTTCCACTCCATTAGATGTGAGGGTAGAGGTGACAGCACTCCAAATGGTAAAATCAAGTTTTATTATCAGCCATCATGTTTTTGATGATGCATTTGGTAAGATTTGGAGTGCTGTTATTCACAGTTGATTTGTACGACATCAATCTACTTCTCTGGTGACATGAAATTCTTGATTCCTGGAGCAATTGCACATATGATGGGATTTCCTGTGAACTAAAGATTTCACATTTCACGTATCCACACGATCAATGCTATTTAATTTACTTTTGATAATATGAGAAACGGAAGAAATCTCTCGGAAGTATTTGATTTGAGCTCGGCTACCTGTATTCACAATAAAATCCCACCATGTGTGAAATCGTTCCTATCTCACATCTTACTAATAGTGCTAGGTACTGCAGCACTGCATGTTTGATATACAAGCTACTTGGCTGTTGTAAATCTGTGCCATGTTGTATCTTCTCCGATCATGTGACCCGGTTGTTATCTCACGTCTGTAAATTTAAAGAATTGGTGGGTTCTGCCTCCATGTTGCTCGCCTTTATTTGAGCTTAACTGAAGGAAACCTTCGCACAATGCAACTTTTGACTGGAATTCCTAAAAAATACTCAGCTTAAAGAGGAACTGCACCTCAAAAATCCACCTTCCTTATAAGCTAGCACTGACTGGGTGTGCCTGAGAACTCCAAAATAATGCATTGTGGGATAGTCTTGCGTTATGAGATGAGAGCCGGGTTACTGTTTTTGCCATGAGCATGTTCTCCATTATAACAAGTCCTGTCCACTTCGTAAACCAGATGTGATTCTTGCACCTGTCTGTTTTGTCTGTGATTTTGTGATTGTGGTGTTCCGTACCATGTTAAAATTACAGTTGCTTGGTAGCATAAACGACTGGTATCATATTGGACAGGGCTTGTTTGGTCTTTGTAATCATGACAATGTTCTCATTCAAAGACCGTTACCTGGTAAAGAAATTTCAATAACTCCCGTACAAACCAAAGGATAGAATTCCTTATAAATTTCTACTTAGTCCTGTGCATGAATCAACATCTTGTCAAAATATTCAGACAAAAAAATTTGATACTCCAACTTTTAAAGCAGTCTTTTACAAATACATTTATCTGAATATTTTGTCGAGTTTTTTTGCGTAGATCATGCATTTTGTTTGCAATATCCCAGGTTATGTGCTACTAGTGTCTCGCAAAGTTTGCATATGTCCGTGTAAGTAACGTACACTGCTACTTACATGTACTTACACATTGATTATTGTGGCCGTTTACTTACGTCGTGTAATTTAGCAGGTAATAAGGGCGGCATGTATAGCAGCGCCGATAATTTGAGTGGCGGAACTCCGAGACGTAGCCTTAGTGCAATGCATAGAAGTAAAGTCACACCTGCACAATCAATGGTCAATCTGTCATCCAACTCGTCCCTATATGGTGCGTTTGTAACATAAACTGCAGCGGGTAATATCACCACGTCCCACAATGTATGCCCGCTTTGACATCTCAGTCTACTGCATGATAAGACAACCCCTTATACCCGCAATTTTTGATACACCAATCATGGTACTGCTTAGCTTCCCAAGCTTTTTAATTTTGCCTACCACTTTATTTTACTGATTTTACTTTATTCTGTTTGTCACACAATGATTCAGCTCAAAAAGTCCGATCCGGTATCCAACATGAAGGGCTCTAATCTGTAATGTTATCTATGTTCAATGTATGATGGATCCCAGAACAGTCATTAATCAATTCCACAATAGAACCATAGAACCAAACCTTCATAGGGTCAGTACTGCTTAGTTAAGTCTGAAACGATGCATAGAGACTAAAATAAGAATTGCTATGAGCTCTTTGTTAGGCTGTATGTAGCTCAACTACCCTGCTATGTTGTGTGGTGTAGATTGCTGCCTTAGAAAGTCTGTTAACGCTGTGCCCCTTCCCCTCCCTTCTATGCACTGAGCTGTTGTCACCCTGCTCATGACATCCATACTTATGTGTGTTCAGGCTAGTTTACATGATGTACCATTAAGTGTGTTGGCTATGATTTATAAATAAAGTTGTGATTGTTTGAAAAACTCTATTTGAGATCAACCAACTGGATTTATTTGTGTTGCATAGGTTCTAACAGCAGTTTAGCGGGAAGGAAAGGGGCTGTGACACCCACCCCTCGTACTCCAGATGGTGGTAGAGTTACCCCTCACAGGAGGAAAGCAGCTACACCTACTCCGAGAAGCGTAGCCAGGACACCACCGCCTCACCGATAGTTAGAATTGACGATCCTCTCTTGGCTTCACAACCAGGAGAGGATAATTTCACATTGTATTATATTTAAGGTGGCTATTTATTTATAAAATGCGAGAGCTTATCATTTTTGTACCATGATGCTAATCTCTATGACAATGAATATCCATGGCAGAGTCTGCTTTTTTATAATAAAAACATTTTTCTTCTCTCAGTTGAAGAAGGAACTGTGATATACAAATCATCGTGAGATAACTTGATAAAAATTATATATATATAAAATGTTCACTTTTTCTGTCATGTAAAGCACAGTTGGAAAGCTTTGCTTGATCAGCTAAAAAAATGCTGGACAGAAATACTCAAATATTCATAATCAAGCTTCTCATTAAAAGTTGTCTACCAGCTTTTTCAAGATTGAGTGGAATCTATTTTGCGCATTCCATAACATTCAAGCACACATTTCTTTCTGTTGCTATCGTTTTTTTGTGCTTGTTATATACTACTTATTTCTTTGTTAGGGCATTGTTTCTCTTTTTCTGTTCATGATTTTATATTGCTCTACTCTTTGTTTATTTTTTACTAACACAGTTCATACTACATTGTAATTATGATTATTACAACAGTTGATTCATATTTATATCACAATAAATCTGTAATTTTCAATTATGATATATGATGGAATTTAGAAGTGGACTATATGTCATTGACCTTGGTGTCATGTTGGAATTGGTGAGCAGTCCCAAAACTAAAAATTCTGCTTTTATTTTTGAGTTACACCCAAAGACAAGCAGCAGAATATCATCTGTTCTCAGCGACACTCTAAAGTTGATTTTGGTGGCTCATGAAATGTTGTTATTTTTCAGTGGGAATCGGGAGTCGGGCACCTCAGGTAAGGCAATTTTTACTGACCTATATTCTCAACAATGGGGCATATACGTGTACATCAGGAAGGTACCCAGCATTTTTATAAAGACACATTTGTGTAAATTTATCCCTTACTGATTGATTAGGTATGTGGAGGTTAGATACCAAAGTGTAAAATGAACAGGAGAGGAAAACTTTGCTGAAATAATCTGCACACAATTTTTATCATAACAAAAATAGTGAGTAAACTTGACATGACCTGCTGGGTGAAAATTCCGAGTCCAATGGCCACGTAGTATCTTGTTTTAGTTGTTGGTTCTAGACGCATCTGATATGAGGATGGCAAGGAAAACCTGTGCTTTTCTGTTACCTTGGCAGTTATTGCTCTGTGCCTCATATCTTCAGCTAAGGGTTTGTTTCGCAATGCTAAAGAGGTTAAGATTCCCACGTTGACGCGGGTTTGAACGCATGACATCACCAGTTCATGTGTAATATGACGTCATGCGTTCAAGCGGAAGTTCAGGCGTTGAAAACAAACCTGAGAACTGGGCTCAAGGATTTGCTCTAAAGTGTGACCATGACGTCACATTCATACGTTTGCGTGCAGGTTAACGTCTATCTAAACCTCCCTGCTACTGACTTAGCTAATGGCTCTTATATGTGTTGATGCCTGTGGTCTTTAGTTAATACTGTCAGAGGAGCTCAAAGTACAGACCATGACGGGTTTCTAGTTGCTACATCTTCCGAACTGTTTTAGCGTTTACCAACACATTTCATCTCTACCTACCAAACTTTTCCCATAAATGAAGAACGTCGGGTGGTAAAATAGA
>ERZ1740059.1871-NODE-1871-length-10509-cov-4.805816_pt1 | contig 10509 bp, 7 predicted proteins | sample MGYA00581744_ERZ1740059 | MGnify/ENA primary metagenome ERZ1740059 (study PRJEB43018, sample SAMN04849738) | marine metagenome | isolation source: floating plastic debris | place: Pacific Ocean | collected 2008-08-28 | study: EMG produced TPA metagenomics... | reverse complement strand
CCACATACTCCTTTTACCCCCTATTTGTCTTTTTCCCCCCCCACCCCCCCTACCCCCCACCAAACATCAACGTAACCTCAGCAACTATGAATTAGCCAGGCTGTCTTCTGCGTTGGGCCGCTTGTAAAAGCTTCACTTGATACGGATCTGCATCTTTCCGCCATACTAAGCGATGGCCTTTCATTTCCGCACAGTTTTTTTCTAAGCACTCCGCCCAACTTTGACGAGTATAGTTATTACTAGAGTCATCCAGCAGTCCCCATTTTCTCTCCTGGTTACTGAGCTTTGCGAACTTGTTGTAGCTTGGATAGTCCTGCGTTACAAGTAGTTCTTTTTTATGTAACAATGGTGGATTATCGTCAATGTCATAATCCTGGTAGCGTACATGAAGATTCCGCAGACTAATTTGCATACTGGTCTGTAGAACCGGATGGGGCTCAGTGTCAAATGTGGGGAAGAACAAGTAGCTGATCTTCGGCTTATTGAGATGGAATTTTACTACTGTTGCTTCCTCCGGGCGTCCGATGGTGCGTGAGGCACAGCCCTCATAGAGACGTAATAGCGGATCAAGCTGCTCTAGGGCAGAAACATGGACTAAGAGAGAATGAGAACGTTTTTGCCCAATTTCGCTTTGATGGCATCGCTCTTTGAGAATTTCTGTTTGACCAAGACTCATGAGCATCAGATCGGCAGCTGTGCAGGCTTGATGGTAGCTACCAAACAATGCCTTGATATCTGCTTTGATAGCAGGAGCTAGGTCTTTGAATTTGGGACGTTTACTAAATTGACTGAGGGCAAGGTATACCAGTAAATCATTACGGCGTTTATCTGAAATTGCATCCCATTCACTCGCATCTGTTGCCTGCAGAATGATCTTGAACGCTCGTTTGATGCTGCCAAACTCAGATTGCAGCGACCCTAACGCTTCAGTGCCTAATTCCTCGACAGAAGGCAGACGACCACGGTCAGTGTAGAAGTCCATGAGGGGCTGTAATAGCTCCCGATATTCTTCAAACTAGCTAACCTTGAGCCGAATTTTTGGAGCCCTGGTCCTAGATCGATAGCGAGATGCTCGAAAGACTTCTGCTTGGGCCTCATTACGAAAAACAAAATAGATGCCCAAGGCAACAGGAACTGCGTCTACACCTAGCACTTGGTCAATGTAAGCTTTAAGTTCTTCCTGCTCGTAATATTTTTGGAAAGTATTGCGACTGGTGATGATACCGTCACCGTAGGCGATGACACCTCGGGTTTGATCATCGATTAACACCTGGGCCGCTACGATTAAGACTTTTTGCGCCAGTTCCCACGCATTAACAAGTGCGTCCCGTCGTTCGCCAGTATGTTCAATGACGTTGATGATGTAGCCTAGATTCACCACATCGGCTTGAGCTTTAGGCGTATTTGGTCGAAAGTGAGGATCCCATCCTGCACTGGTATGGCCCAAACGCTTAATGTATTCAACATCTGTACCATGACCACAGCCATAGTCAAAATAGGTGGTGTTTGAGGGGAAGAGGCCTGCTTCAACAGCGAGTCGAACAGGTTTAGAGACATTGCCTCGAACAATTGCCGCCTTATGGCGTTCAATTTTAGGTTGCGCAGGGGAGGGTAATTGCTGGCTTTTTAGTGGACAGACTAACGCATGGTCAATAAAGGCTACTCTGTGTTGGTCTAGACGTTGTTGCCATCCTTTCGTTGTTCCGATTGATTGTGGACTGGTTAACAACCCTAAGGTTTCTTCCTGTTGCGTTAAATGCTGAAACCTAGGGTACAAAGGATAATCGTTGGCTACGAACGTTTCTTTTCGATGTAAGAGTGGTGGATTATTGGTTTGATCGTAATTTCGCTCAGCAACCTCTCCAGTCTCTACATTGACTTGAATGGTTTTCTTAAGGGATGGGTGAGGATCACTATCAAATTCTGGATAGAACAGAAAAGAGAGTTTTGGCTTGAGAAGGTTAAATTTGACTAGGGTGGATTGCTCAGCCTGTGGAACTTTGGCACGGGCCTCTTGTTCAAGCTTTTGGAGAGATGGGTCTAATTGGGGCAAAGTCGAGCGGTGAACATAGAGGGCGTCGGGCAGTAGTTTACCGACTGCACTACGACGGCAAACTTTGACAATGCTTGCTAACGACTCTACAACGCCTACCATTCGAATATTTACTCAGTACTAGGCAGATTGCGCTAATCCTACCGGAGGACAGGCAGCTTCTGGAGTAATGCCAACGTTTTGTAAATGTTCTTGGCAAGGCTTAGCAGATATAAGGCACTGTGTAACTGCCTAAAATTGACGATGAACACTATATGTAGGGTTTATTTAGCTTTATATTAACTCTTTTGCGCTATTCTAAGAGCTTGATCAAAGACTACTGAGTACTAAAATCAAGCTTTTTACGTTGCGTTTAGTAGGGTTTATCGATAGTCTTGGTGCAAATGTACCATAGCTGTATCTATAGTGCTCTTATGGTTAAGCAAGCTTCCCTTGAATTAGGGAATACCCATGTTTCCAATGTCATTGCATTTGCACGTCATGAAACCTTTCACCCTCGTTTCGGATGGCTAAAGAAGGGGTTTGATCGAGCGGCTCGGCATCCTGGTATTTTCCGCGAAGATGATGCTCCAGTTCGCTTAGGCGTTGGTAAGAATATGGTACGTTCCATACGCTACTGGTGTAATGCATTCAAGATATTAGAAGCTGACCAAGCCACAGATTTTGGGGATGCTCTATTGGGTGCTGATGGGTGGGATACGTATTTAGAGGACCCAGCCTCGTTGTGGCTACTGCATTGGTACTTACTACAGCCCCCTTGCTACGCCTCGGCATGGGACTTTGCATTTAACTATTTTCATCGCACTGAGTTTACTGTTGAGGATTTGTTTTATGAGCTGTGTGATTATCGCGATCGCATCTCCACCCGCACCGCTGACTCATCAATTAAAAAAGACGTGAGCTGCTTAATCAGGATGTATGCCAAGCAGCCCACTAAAGCATCTGTAAGCGAGGACTCTCTGGACTGCCCATTCGTGGCCCTAGGACTAATTCATACTGCAGGCGATGCCCGACACTACACATTCCGCATTGGGCATAAACGTAATTTACCGGCAGAAATCATTGTTTACGCAAGCCTTTGCCATGCCGCCCGTGTATCTGAAACGGCCAGAAGTATTCCAATAGCTAGCCTTTTGTACGACGTGGGCGGCCCTGGGCTGATCTTTAAGCTGACCGAAACCGCCCAAGGCAATGCCTTTGAACAAGTGGCCCGTCGATTTGATGCCGTCACCTTATCTGATGCAGCTGGAAAATTACAGGTTGGGTTTACCCAAGCGCCTTTGGATCTTGCTCAAGACGTCCTTGCCAGTTACTATCACTCAGCACGATAAGGAATAACCCTGTGACCAAACGTCAGTCCCTATCTGAATATTTCAGTCTGCATCGTCGCTACTATCGTTCGGTGAACTTGGAACGTGATATTTCCAAACCGGATGCAATCCAGGGGTATGTATTGACTGAGCGAGCGTCTGAAGCATTGAGTCGAATTACATCGGCTTTTGGTAATCCAGATGCCCATCGTGCTTGGACTATCACAGGGGTTTACGGCACTGGTAAATCTGCGTTTGCCCATTATTTAACGGCGCTATCCGCTCCTGATGGCAGTGCATTACATCAAGGGGCGATCCACATCCTTGAAAAAGCTTTTGGAGCTGACAACTCTGAGTGGCAAACGGTACAGGAAAACTTACCAGAGCGTGGTTTAGTGCGTGCTGTCGCCACTGGCCAACGAGAACCCCTTAGTTGGACTATTGCCCGTGCATTGATTAAGGGGACTGACCTTTTCTGGCAAAGAAAACGCAAACCCAAGTTCTGTCAAAAGCTGACAGATTGGGAAGTTGAGTTGGACACTGGCACGGCAGAAATTTCTAACCAGCAGGTGCTCACGGCCATCCAAGAAATTGCCAACACTGCCAAGACCCCCATATTTTTCGTAATCGATGAACTCGGGAAAAATCTGGAATTTGCTGCCCATAATCAGGGTGTCGATGATTTATACCTGCTGCAGCAAATTGCAGAACTTCAGCTTAGCGGAGAGCACCAAGTCTATTTCTTAGGGTTATTACATCAGTCGTTCGCAGGTTACAGTGAGCGGTTAGCTGCTGTTGAGCAAAGCGAATGGGTCAAGATTCAGGGGCGTTTCGAGGATATTCCCTTTACGGAATCCCCCAGTCAGATGACTCGTTTGATTGGTCAAGCAATCGATCACAGCCAGATTGAGCCTGTAAGAAAGCAGCTTCAAAAAAGTGCGAAGGCTTGGGACACTGAGTTAGAAACCGTACTACCTGAAAGAGATGTAACAGAATCAGTGCTTTTGGATGCCTATCCTGTGCATCCCATTGCAGCCGTGGTGCTGCCACTGCTGTGCGTGCGTTATGCCCAAAACGATCGCTCCCTATTTACCTTTCTTACGAGTGATGAGCCCTATGCATTTCCAACGTTTTTGGCTTCTTCAGCCCAGACGCAAAGCAAGGTAATTCCTACGCTCCAACTGCACCAGCTCTACGATTATTTCGTGGAATCGGTTACAGGTTTGGCTTCTCGCATCAATCTCCAGCGTTGGGTTGAAATTCAAGAATTGATTGAGGATGCACAGAATCAAAGTCCAGATGTGCTGAAGGTCCTTAAGACGATTGGCATCTTGAATCTAATTACAACCACAGGCCAGCTTCGGGCAACGCCTCAGCTTGTGACATTAGCCCTTTGCAATATGCCACGTAAGGCTGATATTAGTCGTTGGCGAGCAATTGTCTACGAGCTTCAGCAACGAGGAGTCATCACCCATCGTAAGCAGCTAGACGAATTACGTATTTGGGAAGGCTCGGACTTCAATGTGGAAGCCGCTATCTACAGTCGCTTAGAACAGACACGTATTCCACTGGCTGAGCTGTTGACGAATGTCTACCCTGTTAAACCATTGGTAGCTCAGCGTCACTATGTTGAGACAGGTACCCTGCGCTATTTTGAACAGCATTATGCAGATAGCCTCAGCAAGTCAAAAACATTTCAATGCTCGAATCATAGCTATGACGGTCTGATCGTTTACTGGCTAGATCCTGAATCACCTAAGGAGATACCTATCGAAACAGCCGATGGTAAACCCGTGATTTGGGTTAATGTTGCTAATTTGGATTTACTCAGAACCCGTGCCAAGGAATTTCAAATTCTCAAAGACATTCAAAAAGAAGCTCCTGAACTGCGCACCGATGGTGTTGCCCGAAAAGAAGTTAAGTACCGCTTGGTAGAGGCAGAGCGACTACTTGATGAGACGATTATCCAAACATTTGACTGGGCTGATAGTAAGAATCAGTGCTGGGTAAAGGAAAATACCGTTGAGCTGCACAATGCACGGGCTTTTCAAGCATTGCTTTCAGATGCCTGTGACCAGGTCTATCATCAGCCTCTGAAACTAGATAATGAGCTGATTAATCGCCGAGAGTTAACGTCCCAAGGAGCTAAGGCACGGCGGGAGCTAATTGAGGCCATGATTGAGCATGGAGATCAGCCACGACTAGGACTAGAGGGCTATGGTCCAGAAGTTGCCATGTACTACTCAGTATTAGAAGCAACAGGTATCCATCGTGAAGTGGATCATGATTTAGGGTTCTATCCACCTAAGACAAAATCTGGGGTTGTTAAAGCTTGGAAAGCGATTGAGGAGTTTTGTCTAGAGGCTAAGGCCCATCAGCAATCTTTAAATCATCTCTATGAGCGTTTGGCTCAACCGCCTTATGGGATCAAACAGGGTGTTATTCCAGTATTGTTAGCAGCGGTTCTACTGCATCATGTGGATGATGTTGGCATATATAAAGATGGCACGTTTATTCCTGTGCTGGGGCCAGAGCATTTTGAACTTCTGGTCAAAGATCCCTCTCGATTTTCAGTGAAGTATTTCGAGATGGTGGGGTTACGCTCTCAAATCTTCAAGGAGCTAGAAGCCATTTTGCGATCGCCCAATGCGAAAAAGCCTACTGGTGTGCGCAATACGTCATTACTAATGGTGGCGAAGCCCTTATTTGGATTTGTGCGTAAACTGCCTAAATACACACTACACACCAAACGAATTAGCGACGCGGCCCAGCAGGTTCTATCGGTTTTACAAAAAGCTCAGGAGCCTGATGCGCTGCTGTTTGTATCATTACCAATGGCCTGTGGGTTACAACCCATTGAAATCGGTGCAACGAACGATACCTCGATTGCCAAGCAATATCGTAAAAAGCTAGTTCAATGTCTGCATGAAATTCAGACCGCCTACGATACGTTGCTTAATGATTCTAAAAACCATTTATACGAAGCTTTTGGCGTTAGACAAAAGGAATCTAATCTACGAGAGGATTTGCGGACTCGGGCAAGTTATCTGATTGGCCAATGTCTTGAACCAGTTCTCAAACGTTTTCTGATTGCGGCAGCTGATGATACTACAGCTGATCAAGAGTGGTTAGAAGCCTTAGTTATGATCGTGGCGGATAAGCCTCCTAAGTCTTGGCAGGATAGTGACTTTACTCGGTTTGAGATTGCCTTGAGTGACTTGGTCAGACGTTTTCAGAATTTGGAAGCACTGCAAAAAGAAGTACAGGCTAGGGGAACTGGTTTTGAAGCCCAGCGCATTACAGCTACCGAACCCAATGGGCAGGAAATCAATGAAGTTCTGTGGATCAATGAAACGGATAAGCCTTTCATTGATGAGCTGATTGAGGAAATCTTAGGAAAATCTGAATTAAAGGGTAATCCCAAGCTGCAAAAGGCATTCGCTGCTAGACTCATCAAGAAAGTTTTAAGCATTAGTGCTGATGACACTATTGATGAGATAGCTCAAGTTAAATCTAGAAGGAAGTTGCAGAAAAAATATGGGTAAGAAAGTCAGACACATTATGGGACTTTCGGGCGGCAAAGACAGCACAGCGTTAGCTATTTTCTTGCGCCAACATGCTGACTATGCTGATTTAGATATCGAATATTTCTTCTGTGATACTCACAGGGAGCTTCCAGAAACCTATGAGTATCTAGATCGTATCAAAGCGAGGTTAGGAATTCATATTGAGTATCTTTGTGCCGAAAGAGATTTTGATCATTGGCTGACGCTTCATGGTGGTTATTTACCCTCACCTAAGGCAAGATGGTGTACAGAGCAGATGAAAATCCATCCACTAGAGAAATTTGTTAATCAGGATGAGGCCATCAGTTACATTGCAATTAGGGCAGATGAAAACCGTTCAGGTTATATCTCCAAAAAACCTAACATTAAGCCTGTTTTTCCATTTAGAGATAAGGGATTAACTATAGATGACGTTTACCAACTATTAGAAGAAAGTGGAATAGGTCTACCAAAGTATTATCGATGGCGAACTCGTTCAGGATGCTATTTTTGTTTCTTTCAAAGAAAATATGAGTGGATAATGCTAGCGGAAGAGCATCCTGATTTGTTTCAAAAGGCTGTTGAATATGAACAAAATCATAAAGATGGCCGTAAGTATACGTGGACTGATGGTGAGACTCTAGTAGAGCTTTTAGATAGAAAAGAGCAGATTGTAGCTGATCATGAGAAAGCAATGCTCAGGAAAAATAAACAAAATACTAATAAATCACTGGCCGAAGTTTTAGATACAGTTTTAGATGAATCAGAAACAGAAGTAGAGACGTTACCTTGTCTGATGTGCAGCTACTAAATCTCAATAATACTTTCGAATTATTGATCTATTTAACTTCCTTATAGCTATTTCAAAGGTGCTCTGATGCAGAATTTACAGCTTAGTTTTCACGGAACCTTTGCGTTAAAAAAAGAGGATCTTCTCAAAATTTTGCATGCCGCCCAAGAAGAGCAGGGACTTAAAGATAGTCGTCAAGGCTTAATGGATAGAACTGGTCTAGGTAATGAAAAGGTTCTGCGGATTAAAAGCTGGGCAATTCGTTCTGGGTTTGTGCAAAACAATAAACTGAGTTCAGAGGGCACACTTATCATTGCCAAAGACCCCTACTTAGAGTCACCCCTCACCGATTGGTTCATGCACTTCTACCTTAGCTTTGGGGATAACGGCCTTAAACAACCACCAGATACCCCTAGTAATTGGGGTGGTTGGACTTGGTTCGTGTATAACTTTTTACCTGAACATCGCAGTTTTACTCAGGATGAGTTGGTTGGCTATGCCAGTACCGTTTTTCCTGAAGAAACCACTAAAAAACTTACCAAAAATCTTAAAATTCTGCTTCGTGCCTATACGGAAACCTATGCCCTGGCTGGTTGTCGGTATCTTTATACCCAGGGTGATGAGTATATCTCTGGTCAGAGTTGGCAACCCAACGAATATTTAACAGGCTACTTTCTCGCTAAAATCTGGGAACGTGACTATCCTGGCCAAACTTCTGTCCTTACTGAGGCAATTTTGAGCCATAAGTTGAGCTTGACAGCTGCCCTAGGCATTACTCTCAGCAGTCTTCAAGAACGCTTCAATGCGCTCGAAGCCCTGAGAATTATAGAACAACGACGTGAGGTAGCACCCTTCCAAATTTTACCACGATGGGATAGCCCTCTTGAGTTGCTGGAGCAAGCCTATGACTACAACAATTAACCTACCCCTTAAAGAAGCTCGTCCGGATAATCAGGCTCACCTGCTGATTTGGGATGCGCCTACAAAGCATGAACTGTGGCAACTTGCTTACTACAACAACGCTCAGCAGGTAAACTATCGTGAAAACCTTGTTAATCGTTTGGATCCAGATGACAAGTTTCTCAATCTGCATCATTCCATTGATGAGGAACTTTCAGTGCTTAAAGGTATTTGTTGTGACTCCCCTCGTCCGGTTGTATTACTTGAAGGGTTAGATACCCTTGTCACTTACTTACGAGTCAAAGCCGGAGGTCAAGTCACACTCTTTTGGCAAAATCTAGAAAAGACCCGCAAGCTTGAAAGCATATTGTGGATTTTACTCCCACAACCACTTGCTCCTCCGGTTTGGCCCGAAAACCGAATCTTAAGAGTTCCGATCTAAAGAGTATCTTAGCTGTGCAAAGTGTCTCTTATATTTAGTTTTATCTCATACTTTTGCTGATTTCTATCAAACATTCTGTAGTTCCTCATGCTCCTCAAAGACCTCGTCGAAGTTAATAAGAAAGGAAACGTCGCTAATGCGGTTAATTTCGGCATGATGGATGAACCGGAGACGAACCAGGATCTCTGTGATAGTTTCATCTTCAACTACGACCCTAAAAAACCGGAATTATCCACGGTTGGTATTCTTGATCGCCTCAAAGAGAGTTACCACAGCCGTAACGAGCCGAACATCCACATGATGATTCAGCAGTACGGCAAGGGAAAATCCCACTTTGCTGTTGTACTTGCCAACTTTTTTGGTAAACCTGCAAACAGCTCTGAAGTCAAAGGCATTTTAGACCAAGTAGACAAGGCTACTTCCGGGACTTCTAAGGTCGTTGCCGAAAAAATCAAGAGCTACAAACAACGCCAGCAAAAACCTCATTTAGTGCTGTGTCTCAGCGGCGACCAAGGTGGTAATATCCGCAAGCAATTTCTAACAGTGGTTGTTAATGAATTGGAAGCTGCTGGAGTGGATAGTGCTATCGCTAATCATATATGTCGCGAACCTCTGAATTATCTAGAAAGACTTAATCCAGAGAACAAAGCTAAAGCTAATGTCTATTTAGAAAGCCTTGGCAACCCGGATGGCGATGTTAATAGTCTGATCAAACAACTGCAGAAAAACAATCCTGGTGTTATTCGAGCCGTCAAAGATATCTGCCGCCACGTCTCTAATGTTACCCCTGATTTCCAGGATGATATCAACGTCGAAGCTATTCTCCGTGACCTGCTAGATAATCTCTGTTCTGGCGAAAATGCTTTATTCAGCGGCATTCTCATCTTGTTTGATGAGATGAACTATTACCTACAATCGTGGGCTGCTGATCAGATTGGCGCTGGTGGTACTGCCCTACAAAATATCACTAACATCTGTGAACTCTACAAGGGCAAAATTGCCTTGCTTTGTTTTACCCAGATTCATCCCTCTGCCTTTAGCAGAATTTCACCTAGTGTTAGAGAAAGCTATCTAAAAATTTCCTCTCGCCTTGCTCCAGCACAAAGCACTTACGATGGCCCTGCATCCAGTCTAGAATTAGTCATTGATAATATGCTGGACCAGAAAGAGGAAACTCCGCTGTGGCAAGACTTTCTTCGCCGCTGGGATGATACTTTGCTATCCTCAGCTCGTCAAGCTTTTGAAAAACACATTACAACCTACAAGCAACGCGGGTGGACCCTAGAATATTTTTATAATCATCTTTCTAAAGGATGCTTCCCAATGCATCCGATTACCGCATACCTACTCTGCAATCTTGATTTTACGCAAGATCGTACCGCAATTCAGTTCATTAAGGGGTATGTTAGCCAATTCATAGAGGATAAATCTATTGAAGAAGGAGAACAACTTAATTACATCTATCCTAT
>ERZ1740059.1870-NODE-1870-length-10513-cov-8.775196_pt1 | contig 10513 bp, 6 predicted proteins | sample MGYA00581744_ERZ1740059 | MGnify/ENA primary metagenome ERZ1740059 (study PRJEB43018, sample SAMN04849738) | marine metagenome | isolation source: floating plastic debris | place: Pacific Ocean | collected 2008-08-28 | study: EMG produced TPA metagenomics... | reverse complement strand
ACTCAATAAGTCAGGTATGTATGTCATTTTTGCAGAATGCAGATATTTTGCTGTCATGTTGCTGCTGCTGAGATGTACCATCTTTAGGCACAGAAAACAACTGACGAAAAAAGAGCCATTATTGTCAAGTACCAGCTCCATATGTGTGTGTAATTTCACGAAAAATTGTGCTGTTTTGATTCTAAAAATTCAACGCGGTCGATTTCAGTATTTATGGGACTGCCTATGATTATACTCTAAGGAGGATCGACTTGGGGATGAGATGTTGCAAATCAATTCTATAAATATAACCTGTTTTCTCATTTTGCATTTTAAAAACATAATTTAAGAGTTGTATGCTTATATCAAAGAGGGGATAACTTTTAATCAGTGCAGATGTGAAAGTAGTAAAGCGCTCCCTGGTGGTCACCTTTGTGTTGAGAAAACGCAAGTGAGGCAAACTTTTCTGATATTGATATAAAAATTTATCATCCTGGTATGGGTTGTTAACCCTTCCATCAACTTTGACCATTAGAATATTATAACACTGAGAGTGTTGAAAATTGTCTAGAATGTGAAGGAAACAAGGCTATAGCAATGTTATCGGCAGGATGCTCAAAATGGGTGACTGTCTGCACAAAAGCTACAATAGGAACAAAACAGAGTTTAGGACTGGGCTAGTTATTGCTTCATTTTATGCTATCTAAATTAAGGATAATAGATGTGCAGCCTGGCATAGGGGTAGGATGTACATGCGTATTTGAATAACGTATAAATAAACCAATAATTCTTGTTTTAGCGTCTCAAATATCTGAGTCTGACTGCTGAGGTGATTATGTAGTCGAAGTTTGGAGGACTTGACTGCTTAAAACAATAATTATTTAAATATGAATAATTTAACGTATTATATTTTTTTTCTCTCAGTCATACATTTATTACGTATTTTACAAATGTGTTCTTTTTTGCCATTTGGTTGTGTTCCAAGTTGAAAATTGCACTTTGATTGTTAGCATTTTTGACTCAATGACCATTCCAATTTTTCTTTTGATAACAACTCAACTTCTCCACCTTATATACATGGTACATCTACATGAATACTTGTCACTTTTTTATCATACATACATTGTTATTATTTTTAATTAATCATTGTATTTTTCTAGCATTTCCTTCATTATATCCAAGATCCAAGACTAAGCACTAAATTGCAAGATTCTCACTTCTTACCATTTAATAAACTTTCAAGGATAATTTTATATTAAATTGTATTATTTATTTTGGATAGAGAATGAGCTTCTTTTTCAAAGTCGACCTAATCTCAGGCGTTTGTTCTTCACCGAACTTCATGTTCATTTTTGTGAGAGCTCTAGAATGCATATCATAGACATCTAGTTTGCCATCTGCGTGTCTGAATTCTTCAGCGATAGCGCTGGTGTAAGCACTTCGTTTAGCATAGCCTCCTCTCATTGTGGCCAGTAGCAGCACTGTGTGCGATCTGTCCAGTACAATATGAGAGTGATCTTCTGGTGCAGCACGCCTGGCCATATCATGATCATCAAGTAAATAATCCATGCTATAAGATGTTTGTTGGCAGGCCTGCACCAATATTATCTGCAATATTCGTAGTGTTATGATTGGTGATGAGTCCAGCATATTATTAACATCAATATAAACATTATTATAACAAAGCTATGCAACTGAGAACTACATGAGATGATACGTCTGTGCACGATCGCTATCATCTATATCAGGATTTACCCGCTCCTATCATATGGGAGCACAATTCCTCTGCGCAGTAGGCAAGTCATAATTTGGGAGCCAAAACCTTGTGTATTAGATGTAACTGTGTGTTTTGTTTTAGGTAAACACAGGCAAGATTGAATGGATATCTTACCAGAGGTATGTGTTCTGGAAGCACCCTTGAAAATCTTATTAAGACGTCATTGATTACGACAGATCCATCACCATCACTACATCTAAGGTATCCAGCTGTTCCGTGTGACATGATGCATACAACTAGAAGTGAGCACTCATCAATTGAGCTGAGACCCTCCTCGATGAAATTATTGAGTTCTACTTTAGTAGTCCACATCTTTTCCTTCACTTGACATCCAACAGCTTGCAGTCCAGAGTGGAGGTCTTCTGCCTCTAGTGTGGCTCCATCTCGTGAATCTGGGTTGTACAAAATGAGTCCACGAACTTCACCTTTATTGTCATAGACTTGTTCTTTGGAGCCATCTAAAACATAAAACGCTGAGGCAATCAAAAGAATACGGGTATGTCAAACATCACCCAGCAAGCAGGGGCTTCTTGAATCATTTTGACAACCCGTGACATAATTTACCCATAAAAAGAGCTTAAAATGAGGTAGATTGTGGAACAACATATGATTCCAATCAACCCGTGACATATCTGGGGAGTTCAATACGCTTCCGCCGATACGTCACCAACGATTATTGACGTTACGATGTCATATGGCAGTCAAACACATCCCAGATAAAATAGCATTTCTTCAACACACACCTTACACATCAGACATGCCATTAAACTATAAATAGTGTCCATTGCATGGGAAAGATTGAGAGACTTGCTACATTTCTATTTAATTTCTTCACAAATGCTGGTAAATGCTGTTCAATGTGAATGTGGATGAATAATGTGATATCATGGTAAGCCATACCTCCGTATTCCATATACCAAAATCTGTGCAGCACAACTGTCAGCAGAACTATAACTCCAGACAGCAGAATATAATACCATAAAGCAGCATCACTCTCTGTGGCAGCACCATCTTTGGAGTTCCGCAAGCCATCTTCAATGTAGTCCACCAACAAATGTTCCTCTACAACAGTGTATGACAAGAAGTTAGATTCCAACTCCGTGTACAGATTATGGAGGGTGAAGCTCAAGGGATATTTAGATTTAAAAACATGTGCCTGCAAACAGTACTTCTAATGTTTTAAGCCTTGACTGTCGAAAAGTTTATCACATTTACTCACTGTTGATAGCTCTGATGCTGCCAGTTTCACCGACGTATACAGTATTGTTAGCTAGCAACAATGACTGTGGATACCAGAGCTGACAAGACCACAAATCTCCATCTACATGCCCTCTGAGACCAGAGCATACAGGGATTCCAACTCCACTTGTGAAGTTTAGAACTATCAGGTTATGATTGTAGCTATCAGCGACCAGAAGTGAGCCACTGTCCAAGGAAACAAGCTCCTTTGGGTGATAAAACAGAATGTTTTGTATGGAGGAACGCCCATCCTTTAATATTGATCCAGCAGTGTGTGACCCTGCAATGTGTGTAATGGTGTGAGTGTTATAATCAAATCGAGCTATGCCGTGCCGAAATGTCAAATATATGTCGCCTGTTGTGGGGTCCTGTAATATACCTTGATATGTTTCTGTAGATGTATCATTGTTTTTAAATATCGTTTTGACAAGTTGAGTTTTGACATCAATAGTTCTTAATGCCCGGTTTCCACGGTCAGTTACTATTAACTGTCTTGAGTTCTTTACATCTAAAATGATTGACCGAGGGCTGCGGAATAATGTTGCATTGTTTTCTGCATAGCCTTCACTTGTGCAGACTCCTGCAATGACATTGGTAGCTTGAGTTTTCCTATCAACTGACCGAACACAGTGATTTCTAGTGTCAAGTACAATGATCTCGGAGGGTGGCAACTGAATGAATCCGGCTATGATGTTAAATCTGGCATTTTGACCAACGCCTTCGGCGTACCCAGCCTCTAACGCTACTCCAACAACAGATAACACATTCTTGTTTTCTATATTGACAGTCTTGAGTGAGTGGTGGTCAGATAGGAGCAAATTTCCTCTATGAAGAATATCAACCTCCATGTGGTACACTATTCCTTCTGTTCTGATGAGGGTGTTCACACCACGCTCATAGCGTTCAGGTGGAATGTAATTAAACCCACTGTTTGATAAAAATGTGGTTTTCATCATTTTGTTTTTCAATATGTTTTTCCAATAATCTCTGTCAAATAGTTGGTACACTTATCCAAGCTCGCAGTAGGCTTACTACAAACATTTAAATCTACCATGGCAATGATAATCAACATTTACCATGCAGTTAAAACTCCCTGGTTAAAACTCTAGCCAACAAATCTTTCCAAAGGTGGGGGAGGACAAGCATTTTCCATACAGGCCAGTGAATTTTGATGCAGTCGAGTATCCTGTTGCAACAGAGAGATCACAAACTGTTGGAGCCGGGACAAGTAATATTATAATTACCGTTAATCAGGATGGAACGTTCCCTTTGGCCTGATATCCTTTTGGAGTTTTCTGTCAAATATTGCAAGGGGACAACCTCTGAGCACACCTTGGTTGAGTCTGAGGGCGTTTATTTACATGTTCATCACTTACCTTGTTGGTTGCAGCAGATTATTAATTAATTATTTTCATGTTCATCACTAACCTCATTGCTATCATATCCAATTTTTCATTGATTTCATACCCAATTCCAATACATATCCAGTTCAGCAAGCAGGAAAATTCGAATGGGTGACACTAAAATCCAAACCAACATTCATGATTCATGTGTAGGAGTTTCGATTGAAAACACCAAAAATCACCATACATTCAAGTCATGTGGCCTAAACAGGTATCTTAGCCTGCCTTTCCCAGACTGAAATTCTTCAGCTACAGCCTCGGTTTTATAGGAAAACAAAACTGTGAGTAGTGCGATTTACGTTTACGAACAGCACTGTCTATGAAACCCAAGAAGTATGAACTTAGAAAGGAAATGCATGACAAGCTAGGCATACCTTCATCATATTTATATAACGCATGTCTTCTTCCTGCATTCACAATAAGCCTTTCACATGCAATAGACCTCTAACATGAGTTTAGCTAGCTGAGCAAGAGCAAGTGTATATGTTGGTATGCCAAGAGAGCGCTCGCTAGATGACAGAGTACGCACACACTATGAGAAAAGACTACTAGTAAGTCCACTTACAAGGACCAGGCACTGACTAACAATATCAACTGTCATTGTGGATAGCTCTCAAGCAGCATTTCAACAGGTTTTTGTTTGGATTGGCTGTAATATCAACCAGAGGTTTTTATCCAGCCTATAGATTGAATAGATTGAATATATTTATACTCTGGGTGAATAATGAATAATAAGTGATCTGATCTGTTTGTTCACACTCTGTATGATGTTATGTATATTTTACAGATATAGTAAGGTAACAGAAGTATGTAAACAAATAATTACTTGTGTCATGTAACAATAACTACAAATAGTATTCTAACCAGAAGTCTTAAAACTTGGTTACTTTGGAAACGGGTGGTGGTTTTATACTTATTCAGACCATTTCTGGTTGTATGAGCAATTTGGTATTTATCAGACCATTTTTGCTATTATGCGGAATTTTACATTTAGACCATTTCTGTTTTGTATTCCGAGTACTTCTAATGTGTGTAGGTTGTGGAGATTTTCAGGTATATTATGTATGTATGACATCTTGCGGATATTTTGCTGCTGTATTCCGTTACTGAGATGTACAATTTTGAAGGTACAGAAAACAGCTGAGGAAAAAAAGAGGTGCAATTGTCGAATACCAGCTCCGCATGTGTGCGTCATTTCCAGCAAATAGATTGTTTTGATTTTGTAAATGCAGCTAGGCTAATTTCAGTATTATGAGAATTTCGACTACTTGCAATGTTATCGGGCAGGTTGCACAAAATGGGTGGCGGACTGCCCAAAACTACAAGATGAAAAAATCGAGAGTTGAAGACTTGGCTGGTTATTGCTCCATTTCCTGCCATATAATTCAGGATACATAGATGTGCGACCTGGAATAGCGGTTGGATAGGAAGGATTGACGTATTTTAAATTATATGCAAACTAATTCTTGTTTTTGCATCTCAAATATCTGGGTGAAAATGCTGATGGCGATCATGGAGTTAAAATGAGAAAGGACGTCACTGCTCACTACAATAGTTTCACGTATTATGATTATTTTCTTTCAGTCTTACCACATAATCTTACAGGCTATTTTTTGCCATTTGGTCGTGTTCCGTGATGGAAATAGCACTTTGATTGTTAGCATTCCAATTCTCTTTTGACAACCACTTAATATCTCCACATAAGATACATCTACATATTTATTAAAGAAATTTGCCATTTTTTATTATACACCCATTAATTGCTATTTTTCAAATAATCATTGTTTGATCTAGCATTACCTTCATTATCCAATATCCAAGACTAAACACAAATGGAAAATTACAAATTTCACTACTTAGTTTTTACCATTAAACTTTTAAGATAAGTTTAAATTGTATTATTTATTTTGGATAGAGAATAAGCTTCTTTTTCAAAGTCGACCTAATCTCAGGCGTTTGTTCTTCACCGAACTTCATGTTCATTTTTGTGAGAGCTCTAGAATGCATATCATAGACATCTAGTTTGCCATCTGCGTGTCTGAATTCTTCAGCGATAGCGCTGGTGTAAGCACTTCGTTTAGCATAGCCTCCTCTCATTGTGGCCAGTAGCAGCACTGTGTGCGATCTGTCCAGTACAATATGAGAGTGATCTTCTGGTGCAGCACGCCTGGCCATATCATGATCATCAAGTAAATAATCCATGCTATAAGATGTTTGTTGGCAGGCCTGCACCAATATTATCTGCAATATTCGTAGTGTTATGATTGGTGATGAGTCCAGCATATTATTAACATCAATATAAACATTATTATAACAAAGCTATGCAACTGAGAACTACATGAGATGATACGTCTGTGCACGATCGCTATCATCTATATCAGGATTTACCCGCTCCTATCATATGGGAGCACAATTCCTCTGCGCAGTAGGCAAGTCATAATTTGGGAGCCAAAACCTTGTGTATTAGATGTAACTGTGTGTTTTGTTTTAGGTAAACACAGGCAAGATTGAATGGATATCTTACCAGAGGTATGTGTTCTGGAAGCACCCTTGAAAATCTTATTAAGACGTCATTGATTACGACAGATCCATCACCATCACTACATCTAAGGTATCCAGCTGTTCCGTGTGACATGATGCATACAACTAGAAGTGAGCACTCATCAATTGAGCTGAGACCCTCCTCGATGAAATTATTGAGTTCTACTTTAGTAGTCCACATCTTTTCCTTCACTTGACATCCAACAGCTTGCAGTCCAGAGTGGAGGTCTTCTGCCTCTAGTGTGGCTCCATCTCGTGAATCTGGGTTGTACAAAATGAGTCCACGAACTTCACCTTTATTGTCATAGACTTGTTCTTTGGAGCCATCTAAAACATAAAACGCTGAGGCAATCAAAAGAATACGGGTATGTCAAACATCACCCAGCAAGCAGGGGCTTCTTGAATCATTTTGACAACCCGTGACATAATTTACCCATAAAAAGAGCTTAAAATGAGGTAGATTGTGGAACAACATATGATTCCAATCAACCCGTGACATATCTGGGGAGTTCAATACGCTTCCGCCGATACGTCACCAACGATTATTGACGTTACGATGTCATATGGCAGTCAAACACATCCCAGATAAAATAGCATTTCTTCAACACACACCTTACACATCAGACATGCCATTAAACTATAAATAGTGTCCATTGCATGGGAAAGATTGAGAGACTTGCTACATTTCTATTTAATTTCTTCACAAATGCTGGTAAATGCTGTTCAATGTGAATGTGGATGAATAATGTGATATCATGGTAAGCCATACCTCCGTATTCCATATACCAAAATCTGTGCAGCACAACTGTCAGCAGAACTATAACTCCAGACAGCAGAATATAATACCATAAAGCAGCATCACTCTCTGTGGCAGCACCATCTTTGGAGTTCCGCAAGCCATCTTCAATGTAGTCCACCAACAAATGTTCCTCTACAACAGTGTATGACAAGAAGTTAGATTCCAACTCCGTGTACAGATTATGGAGGGTGAAGCTCAAGGGATATTTAGATTTAAAAACATGTGCCTGCAAACAGTACTTCTAATGTTTTAAGCCTTGACTGTCGAAAAGTTTATCACATTTACTCACTGTTGATAGCTCTGATGCTGCCAGTTTCACCGACGTATACAGTATTGTTAGCTAGCAACAATGACTGTGGATACCAGAGCTGACAAGACCACAAATCTCCATCTACATGCCCTCTGAGACCAGAGCATACAGGGATTCCAACTCCACTTGTGAAGTTTAGAACTATCAGGTTATGATTGTAGCTATCAGCGACCAGAAGTGAGCCACTGTCCAAGGAAACAAGCTCCTTTGGGTGATAAAACAGAATGTTTTGTATGGAGGAACGCCCATCCTTTAATATTGATCCAGCAGTGTGTGACCCTGCAATGTGTGTAATGGTGTGAGTGTTATAATCAAATCGAGCTATGCCGTGCCGAAATGTCAAATATATGTCGCCTGTTGTGGGGTCCTGTAATATACCTTGATATGTTTCTGTAGATGTATCATTGTTTTTAAATATCGTTTTGACAAGTTGAGTTTTGACATCAATAGTTCTTAATGCCCGGTTTCCACGGTCAGTTACTATTAACTGTCTTGAGTTCTTTACATCTAAAATGATTGACCGAGGGCTGCGGAATAATGTTGCATTGTTTTCTGCATAGCCTTCACTTGTGCAGACTCCTGCAATGACATTGGTAGCTTGAGTTTTCCTATCAACTGACCGAACACAGTGATTTCTAGTGTCAAGTACAATGATCTCGGAGGGTGGCAACTGAATGAATCCGGCTATGATGTTAAATCTGGCATTTTGACCAACGCCTTCGGCATACCCATCTTCCAAGGCCACACCAGCGACTGATAACACATTCCTGTTTTCTATATTGACAGCTTTGAGTGAGTGCTGATCTGCTAATAGTAAATTTCCTTTATGAAGCATATCTTCCTCCATGTGGTACACTATTCCTTCCATCTGGATGAGGGTGTTCACACCACTCTCATAGCGTCCAGGTTGCTGGTCATTTTCCTCACTGTTTAAACAGAATTAAACAGTGACTTTATCAGAAACTACTATAATATTATATATTTGGTAAAGCTATCCTATCTCATAGCACCACAAACATGTGAATCTACCATCCAATGATAATCAACTCTATTCAAACACTAGCCCAGTGCTAGCGTCATATTGTCACGAATATTGTGCTGCAGGGAGGAACCTCCAGTCGGCCCTATATCCATTCAGGGTTTCCTATCCGATATTTACAAGGAGACAACTCCTGAGTACACCTAGGTTATGTCCACAATTTGTTCATGGTGTTGTACTGTGCCAGTTGAGACTACTAAGGGCGTGCAACGTATATTACTGCACAGTCACAATCATGCACTACAATCTGAATCTTGCTCTCAAGGATATACATGTATGTTATATGCAACAGTTAGTTAAATGTTCATTGCCTACCTTATTCCGAACCCAATTCCAATACATAGCCAATTCAGCAAGCAAGAAACTCCGAGAACGGGACACTAAAATCCAAAATAACAACATTGTTCAATTTGTGTAGCAGTTTTGATTCGTAACACCAAAACTCACTGTACATACAATTCACTAGTTTGGTACTTGACCTGAAAAGGTGGCTGCATATGACACTTCAAAAAATTCTTAGCCTGTCTTTTCCAGACTGGAATTCTTTAGCTACGGTTTCATAAGAAGCAAAATCGTGAGTGCTGAGATTTACGTAATATGAGCATTGGCCAGCTTGTCTCTCAAACCTACAAATTTATGTTTTTAGAATGGAAATGCAGTCATGTTGAGCGTACCTTTTTTATGTTCTTATGTCGCATGTCTTTTTCCTGCATCCACCGTAAACCTTTCATGTGTAAGAGAACTCCTAATTGTGGGTAGCTTAGCGGGGCACTTGGATATCTACTTATGCCCAGGGTGAGTAGACTCACTACCATGGAACAATATGTACATACTACTAGCCTTCGCTACTACATAAAACTAAATACATGTAATCCCCTATTGAACTAACAACAATCCCCTACGCTGACTAACAACATCGAATTCGAAGCAAGCTCTCAGTAACAATTTATTGACACTCATTAACCACAATAATAATTTTCGTGACTGGGCATGAATAGAGATATAGAATGCATCTCATGCAACATGGAAATAAGCTATGAATACAATCATAGTAGTGTCAAAGATGATGAAAAAAGGTAGCACGTAACCAGTGAATGTTCATCAACCATCAACCATACTCGAAGATGTAACTAAAAATGATAAGATTATGACCCCCCCTTCAACCCAGGAACAACTTTTCCTGTCTGAGCTAACACATAAGAGGATCATAAAAGAAAACAAGACTACAGATTCATTCAACAGAATCTGTCTGCAATCCTCAGCAAAAAAATTCCCCAAATGCAGCTGCATTTCTGATAAGCTGAGGCCGACTGAGCTGCTTTCAAAACATGTTATGCCCTGCTGGAATTAATAAAATACAACTCTATAGTGAAAAAATATATTATCTGAAATAAGGGATGGATATTAAATTTTGATAGCAACATTC
>ERZ1740059.1869-NODE-1869-length-10516-cov-10.498327_pt1 | contig 10516 bp, 11 predicted proteins | sample MGYA00581744_ERZ1740059 | MGnify/ENA primary metagenome ERZ1740059 (study PRJEB43018, sample SAMN04849738) | marine metagenome | isolation source: floating plastic debris | place: Pacific Ocean | collected 2008-08-28 | study: EMG produced TPA metagenomics... | reverse complement strand
ATTTGGCGAAATATTCGTAGAGCTAGTGAACCTCGTAAGTGGGAAGAAAATGTGATAACTTCTCAGTAAATAGTCTCTCACTCGAATGGCACGCTTGTTAAGCCGAAACGATTAATATATAAGGGTTTGATAATTTGAGGACGAGTGATTAGAAAAAAAATATTAATTCGCGAATCATTTACGCGAATGTTTGTTTTTGTTATTTTCAGTTCTTTCCTTCTCCTCATACAAATCAATCTAACCTTGCTTAACCGTATTAATCATGCGCTCAAGAGCATCAATTTTTGGGCGTCGTGCCAAAGCAATAACAGCATCATTGTATGCAGGACTACCAGGTTTATCTAGATGCTTATATTTAGAAAGCTTTGAAGAGTCCCGTTGGGAAGGAAAAACTGCTTCTCGACATTGCAGTTTAAAGAATATTCTACAGTAGATATAGTTAGGCTTTATAACGAAAGATGGAGTGTTGAGGTAAACTTAAAACATCTAAAAACAACTTTAGGAATGGATGTTCTTCGAGGTAAAACTCCATCATTGATACGCAAAGAAGTTTGGGCATTTTTATTAGCTTATAATCTTCTACGAACCTTGATGCTCTCGTCTGCTAATTCTTCATTTAAAGTTTCACCTTTAAATTTATCATTACAGGGGACTCGTCACCACTTTAATAATTTTATTCCTAAATTATTAAATACTTCTGAACAAGCTCGTGACATTATTTATCAAACATTATTAAAGATAATAATTCATAAAGAAATTCCAAAACGTCCTGGTCGCTGCGAGCCAAGAGTAAGAAAACGCCGCCCTAAAGCTTATCCTTTAATGCAAAAAACAAGACGACAGTATCATGTTGATTTAAAATCTGCGTAATTTCCACCGCTAGTAGTTCAAAAAAATAATAGAGACATAAATACCTCAAATGCTACATTTAATTCGCGTAACTATTACGCAAATTAGCTTTTTACTATCTCCCCCTTACTTCATTCTATTTCTCTAATTTTGTTGAAGTCTTTGCAGCCACTTACTTTCGGCTTAACAAGGGTGCCATTCGTTTGTAAGCATTATATGACTAGAGTCGAAGGAGAAAATACCAGATTAAGACACTATCTTGCCCGCTTATATCGGAAGATCCTCTGTTACTCAAAATCGCTGACAATGCTAAATTATTCAATCCGATTATTGGCCTATTATTTAAAGTTTAGAGATATACCTCTCCATTGAAAGTTCATCTCATAATTCAGCAACGCCTGATTAAAGAATAGCTTGTGCCAGATAGAGAACAAGATTTTTTGTTAAGTAATGTAACAAATTTGCAAAAACCTCAAATTTCAACCTGATGGGTAAATAGGAACAATAACGTTTCTGTTCAATTAAACAATCATGAGGTTAAACAAATTATGGCTTATTTTCCTGGAACACCTGGAAACGACAATTTAAATGGCGGTGGGGGAAATGACTCTATTGTCGGCGGTTTAGGTGACGATTATGCCTTTGGATCTGCGGGTAATGATACTATAGAGGGCGGCGAAGGTGAAGACTCTTTATATGGTGGTATTGGTAACGATTCTATAGATGGCGGCGATGATAACGATATAATCAATGGCTGGACTGGTCGTGATACCATTTATGGCCAAGACGGAAATGACACCATTTATGGTGGTGCTGAATATGATTGGATATCCGGTGGTATTGGTAATGATTCTATACTAGCAGGTACGGGAAACGACAGGGTATTTGCTGGCAGCGGTTCAGATTATGTTTTTGGCGACCTTGGTAATGATACTATAGAGGGCGGCGAAGGTGAAGACTCCTTGTATGGTGGTATTGGTAACGATTCTATAGATGGCGGCGATGATAACGATATAATCAATGGCTGGACTGGGAATGATTACATTGCAGGTAGGTCAGGAAATGATACTATTCTGGGTCATGATGGCAATGATACTCTTTTAGGTCATGTTGGTAATGACTTTATAAATGGAGGAAATGGCGACGATTACATAGTTGGTGGATCGGGATACGATACTTTAAGCTCCGGTAGTCAAGCTGATAATGATACCTTTGAGCTCAGAAATGATTATCAAGGATTGGGATATGCCAGGATTACTGATTTCGATCTTATTGGGATTGCATACGATCAAATCAATCTTTATTCAGATTATGATATCGAGTATTCTCACCAATTAGGTAGTAGCTCACAACTAGATACAGTTATCAAGGTTGCGAATAGCGATGACTGGCTAGCTGTGCTTCAAGATGTTCAGCTTCCTTCTGGCTCTTTAGATAAATATATTACTACGAATATTCCTGTAGGATAAATTGCTCAAAATAAAAAAAGCACTCGCAATATTTAAGATGACACGAGTGCTTTTTTCGTGAATATGAAAAAGTTAAGTACATTTAATGTGGGGTATGGTAAAGATTGTTGAATTTTAGTGTCACATCCCCCTTAAAGCCTTGCAATTATAGGGTTTTGAGATTTTAATTTTGAAATTTTTTGAATGTTTGAAGACTCAAAAGGATATATATCAATATTTTCAAGAATTTAATCACTCTGATTTCTCTCTGCTGATCTTATATCTTGCACCTCTCTGGATAAACCACTAATAGACGAATATGAGTGTAAGAAAGTGACACCACAAGCGAGAATTAGCTTAAGTAGGAGGAAGATATTTATATAACCATATAAATAGAGAAATTACGTAAGGTGGTACCAATTTATAAGGGAATGGCACGCTTGTTAAGCCGAAAGTAAGTGGCTGCAAAGACTTCAACAAAATTAGAGAAATAGAATGAAGTAAGGGGGAGCTAAAGTTGTTTTTAGATGTTTTAAGTTTACCTCAACACTCCATCTTTCGTTATAAAGCCTAACTATATCTACTGTAGAATATTCTTTAAACTGCAATGTCGAGAAGCAGTTTTTCCTTCCCAACGGGACTCTTCAAAGCTTTCTAAATATAAGCATCTAGATAAACCTGGTAGTCCTGCATACAATGATGCTGTTATTGCTTTGGCACGACGCCCAAAAATTGATGCTCTTGAGCGCATGATTAATACGGTTAAGCAAGGTTAGATTGATTTGTATGAGGAGAAGGAAAGAACTGAAAATAACAAAAACAAACATTCGCGTAAATGATTCGCGAATTAATATTTTTTTTCTAATCACTCGTCCTCAAATTATCAAACCCTTATATATTAATCGTTTCGGCTTAACAAGCGTGCCATTCGTCTCTCACTCTGTTGAAATTACTGCTACTAATTCAGGAATAGTCGCGATTGTGACAATACTTATGTTGGTGCCGTACCCTGATTCCCTTATTATCTTTTTTATTGTAGTCGTACTCCGGTAGGTAGATTTTCGGTCAAGAGCGGGCATTTAGGCCTCTGAATTCGATTCTTGCAGGATCGAACTCAGAGGCCTTCATCTTGTACTCTATACCGGTGCCCGATGGATACTGAACTTCGCGCCGAAACTGCATTCCGAGTCTCTTCATAACAGCAAACGATGCCTTAGTGACATTTATTATATGCGTCAGTATAATTAAAATAATTAGCCTGTAAAAAATTGGTTAATCATGCTGCTTTCTGTACAACCTTTATTAATCAATGTTTATGGGTAAGTTCTTTTACTATCTATTGATCTCTCTATTTATAGGTATCTTTTCTATTCCTGGGCTGATTCTTCTTTTTTGTGGTATAAGCATTGCCACGGATTCAATCCAAGCTTCTAATTGGCCATCTGTAATGGGCCAAATCACTAATCTATCTCTTCAAAAACAGATATCATCAGATAGCGATGGCACCACAAGTGAGCTTTATGAAGTAAAGGTTGAGTATAATTACTCTGTCATGGATCGAACATACACTAGTTCCCGATTAGCGTTTGGATATGGTTCATCTAGTGGCAAGCCAATACACCAAGAGATTTTCGATAAACTAAAGAGTGCTTCTTCTGTCAAGGTTCGATACAGCCCGAAAAATCCTGAAATATCAACTCTTTCATTTGGAATTCATCGCTCAATACAGCTTGTCTTAGGTTTCGCTATTATATGGTTATTAAGTGTTACCTTAGTTGGTTGGGTCGGATTTCATCCAGACTCTGTTCTTCTCAAAAATATGGAAGTAATTCTAAAGTAATCAGGAATGGCCGAAACTGTCACAAGCAATGGTGCGCGAAGCTTCCCTCCGCCTAAAAAATTAAACTATAGGCATAGCAACTTTTGGACGTTTTAGTTGCGGGAGTTCGATAATTAAAAAGTAAATTGTGCTTTATCTTATAAACATAGGACTTACGCAACTGGCATATTTTACTTGTAGGGTGCTCGTACACTCACTAATTTATAACGTAATAATAAGGCTTGTGGTGTCACGCACCACCCGAGTCTTGTGACAATTGCGGCCATTCCTGAAACAGTCTCACCTGTTTTATAAGATAAGTTTTTAAGTCGAAGCCAAACTAACATAGCACAAGCAATATTTAACCACTTTCTATATCTTCTCAACTTTTAATTAAATTACTTTTTTACTCCTTAATCCTTACTCCTTAAATATAATAAGTGTTTAACCGGACATGATATAATATGACTTAATATTACAAGACATCAAAAATTTATCAGAGTGTGTTGCCCGTTGAGACACGCTTTTTTTTTAGGCAAAAAATATTACCCTCAAGGGTACCTTTCGATTTAAGTAATTCGTTCTGTGGGCATTGAAGTTTTTATTGACAAACAGAAAAAACTTATAGATTTGATCTAAAATATCAGTTTCTATGAGAAGTATATCAAAAAATAGAAAATGAAATAGGAATTACGCACTTTGTCAATAGGTAATTATGTGATAAAGAGTAGCTATTTTTACCATTAATATAGTTCCAGTGCATAAATTTTTAAGCTCATATCTATACAAATAAAAGGTAGCTCTTTAAGCTGAGTTATCTTTTATTAAACAGGTATGAACTAAATCGCATAATTGAATTTTGATCGATGGGTAATTTCTATAAAAAATAATTGATATTGAGAAAAAATCAAACTTTATTTGTTTACTTTGTTTCCACAACTAACTTTTATTACTTACACAGGAGAATTTCCATGTTATCTCAAAAAATTGCTCAAGTTGCTTTCATTAGTCTTTCTACAAGTGCTATTTTATTTAGTGGCACGGCTTCTGCTCAAAGTGTTAATCAAGAGATTAATGGTAGTGCAGTTGGGCCAGAAACTTTCGTCGATGCGAATAACTTCACAGTTAATCCAACTGGTAATTTAAATCAGAAAATAGATTGTGAAGCTAGAAATGACGTTGTCAATATAGATCCTCGCTGCGATGCAAATAACACTGCAATTTATGGTTCGCATACTACACCTCACAAGCCTCACAAACCCTCCCATCCTCATCATCCTCACCCTCCTATCGATCATCCTCATGTTCCAGATTTAAACCAGCATGTGGAAAATGGGGGAAGTAATACGACTGTGGTTGCTCCTTCTAAAGCTAATTCCAACTCTAACAGCAGTTCTAACTCTCATAGTAATGCTAATGCTAATTCCAAGTCTAAAAGCAATTCCAATTCCTCAAGTGATAGTAACGCTAATGCAAGTGTTGGTGATGTCAGCAATGGTGCGACTGCTAATACTGGAGATCAAAAAAATCGACAGTCTGTAACTACTGGTGCAACAAATGTTTCGCCTTCTACACGGGTGAAAGTTGACGGAGACAAGTACAGCAATATTCAGTTTGGCTCTCAAGCATCGGGAACTGGTGGTGAGGCTTTTTCTTTCCAGTATCATTCTGCTTGTGGTGCGTCTATTGGTTATCGTCAAGGATTTGCTCTCAAACCAAAACGTATCGGTGGTGGTGCTTTTGGTGTTGCTTTGGATCTTTCCAGTACTGGTATGGATACTATCGATAGTCGTCAGGGCGTTCAAAATAAGATGGATACAGCCTTTTTAACAGCAATGAGTGTAGTTAATAATCAACAAGATTTTGAGCAACGTTTGAATAGCGGTAGAGTATCTCGTAAGGAAGCAAAAACTCGTGCGATAGCCAATTGTGCTCCTCAATATCCTGTAGTTCGCCAAGTCGATCGCAAAACAGAAGTAGTGAAGGTTTATAGAGATAAGCCTCGAACTTGTACTGCAATCGGTTGCAATTAAATCTATTTTCAACCAACGATAATTAACTAGAGGGAAGTCGAGAGGTATCAATAAGCGCGGTTTTTCTCAATCATTCTATTTCTATAAAGATACAGTAACTGAATAATTGCGATCGTACTGCGCTTAAAGATTACGGCTTCATTAAGATTAATTTTATTTTATCTCTCGGATATAAGTAGTAGTTCGCCAAGTGAACTTTACAAGTTTAATAACGAGAAGAAAAAAATAATTTTCTCCCCCCTCTACCCCCTCTCCCCCTCTCCCCCCTCCCTGCCTTCATCCAGCAATAAGAGGGTTGCTAGAGTAGTGAGTATAACTTTCTCAGTTTTTTATTTATATATGAGGTGAATTGTGAAGATTATTTTTCGTTGTACAGTCGCTAGTTTTTTAGCTATTTTACCTTGTGCTCAAGTTACAGCACAAACAATTCCATCTTTTTCCAGAAATGCCAAAGAATTAACATTTAGAAAGCCTGTAGCTATAGTAAAAAAACGGGAAATTATTCCTGGGGTTGTCACATTTACTCGTCAAAATGGTTGCTTGCTAAAAAGTCCTATGTCCAGGAATTTTCTTGAAGATGGAACTACTTTAGAAACTTCTATGCGACTAGCTATTTCTGGAAACAATATTCCAAAATGGCATTCGGAATATAAAAAACCTTGGCAGTCAAAATTAACGGATCATTTAGCAGGAGAATACAAAATTATGCTTTTTCAAATTGGAAGGCATCGTCCAACTATTGTTAAAGTTGAACAAAGCGATAAAAAACTGTTAGATGCACAAAATGTATGTACTATTGCTACTTATCGTATGTTTAAGAGTAATCTCAGTTTGTTAAAACCAATTTCTCAGCCAAGGCAAAATGTCTTATCTTTATCTATGGAGCGAGACTGGGAAAGATATTTTGATGACTATAGAACTTTTCAATTACAAGGAGTAGATAAAAAAGATAAATAAACGCTTTGCTTGTATTTTGTAATATTATATTTTTATGAATATAAAAAATGAAAATTACATTTCATAAAAACCGTTCAAGTTTTATATTGAATGCAGTAACAATATTCATTACTTCTATCTCAATCAATTTTACTTCTTCTATCCACAAATCAAATGCCGCACAAATATATCCTTATAATTTTGAGAACTTTGATGAAACTTCCAAAGTCTACCACGACACAACCATAAGCTTGGATAATAATAAATGTTTGAACGGACTAATAAACGGATTACCTCAAAAAGGAGATAAACCTTCCACACAAGCTTGTCTCAATACCTTTGGCTATAATCCAGAGAAAAAAATTACATCTCCAGTGATGATTGTGTTTGAAATTAGTCAAAATTCACCAAAACTGACTACTATCGTCATTTATCAAAGTAAAAATGGTCAGATTCATCAGGAACGTTTTAAGGGTGTCGGCGCACGTTATAGTCAATGGTATGCGCCACAAGGAATATATACCCTGGATTATTTAAAACCTCAAAAAAACCCTAGTTTTAAGCCTGCCTATGGTAATTTTTATACCGCATTAGAAGAGAGAGATAAAAATGGTAATCCCGTAAATATTGGATTTCACGGGCGCTCGGGAAACTTAATGGCTGGAAATGGTTCAAATGGCTGTCATCGTCATCGCGTTACAGATATGAAAAGAATCATGACTATTATCAAAAATGCCGGAAAAGAAGCGAAATTACCCGATAATTGGTATGAAAATACTCTGCCAATTGCCGTAATTTCAAGTAGTTATAACAATCTTTAGTTCAGAATTATTTGACTTATGCTACAAATAAGGCGACGGCTTTCAGCTTCGATATGGATTGGAATTTCAATTGCGATCGCTAGCATTATAATAACTTTGATATTCAGACAATTTTTAGTTTCACCAAAATCTATTACCCGCAACCGTTGTGAAACCGATAATTTATTTGTATTTATTCCTGGGGGTAAATTTATTTCCGGTAGCGACAAAGTCGAAAGAGACTACGGTTATCGAATTTCGGCTGAAGCAGCAGCAAAAAGCTCCTCATCAGTAGCTGAAGAAGAAAAAGAATTACGTCGGGTTGGTTGGTTTAATGTAGAATCTTCTCGAAAAGTGCTTTTTCTTCCCGCTTTTTGCATCAGTCGTAATTTAGTCACAAATGGGGAATATCAAAATTTTGTCAAAGCAACTAATTATCCTCCGCCAGATATTTCCCACTCAGACTATCAAAAGCAAGGTTTTTTAGTACATCCTTATGCCACAGTCAAACCCTATCGTTGGATTAACGGTAAATATCCTTCAGGTAAGGCACAACATCCGGTAGTACTAGTATCTTACGAAGATGCGATCGCATTTGCAAAGTGGAAAAGTAAGCAAGATAATCAAACTTACAGATTACCAACTGCACAAGAATGGGAAAAAGCTGCTCGTAGTAAGGATGGGCGCTATTTTCCTTGGGGTAACAAGTGGGAAGCTAATGCTACGAATTGGGGTGGTAGCGGTTTGAATTCTACTAGTGCCATCGCAACTTTCAGTAAAAGTCGCAGCCCTTACGGTGTTGAAGACATGGCTGGAAATGTTTTTGAATATACTTCAACTCTACACTCACAGCTTGTTCGTACAGTGTCGGTAATGAAAGGATGTTCCTGGGATGATTTACCAGGGTTTTGTCGAGCTAGTTACTATCATACTCGTCCGATTAAATCACGTCATATTTTATTTGGTTTCCGGTTAGTGCGAGAATAAATGTACGATCTTCGTGCATTATACCCGAAGCCTCCGACTCACAGTCGGGGATTGCTGACAATCGGAATCTATTGGTTTGTTCAAGTTTAAACGACGAATGAAGCGAAATGTCTGTATCGCTTCATAACATCGCTATCAATTATTTAACCTGGGAAATTAAGCAGGATTGGAAAGCATCCTTTTCTGTAGCAAACTGAGTATTGCAGATTTTTCTAAAATCCCCACTAAGACGTTATTGTCGCGAATCACAGTCAGTGCAGATAGTTTTTGTTGCTCGATTAACTGCACTACTTCTAATAAGGGTTTGTCGGCTTTAACTGTGGTAGATTCTGCAATTGGTTGCATTATATCCTTAACTTGAGTTTCCGTCCATAATTGCGGTGAAATGGCACGAAAATTGTCAACAGATATTACTCCTACCAATTGTGCATCACTGTTGGTAACTAAAAAACGCTGCCATTTTTGTCCGCTTAATATCTGCTCGTCAGCAAATTCTCTGAGGGTAAGGTTATCGGCAACAATTGGGCTATCGCTACTTACCGCATCACCGGCAGTTAAACCCGTAAACTGTTCTTGTACCCTTGCAACTTGAGCAGCATTACCAGCATTTCTCAATAAGAAGAAACCAATTAACAAGTTCCAGAAGTTCGCAAAACTACCCGCTAACAATAATGGAATTAAACCACTTGCGATCGCAATCCAACCAAAGATTTGTCCAACTCGACTGGCAAAAACTACTCCTTTATTAGGATTACCTGTGATTTTCCAAACTATAGCCTTAAGTATATTCCCTCCGTCCAACGGCAAGCCAGGAATTAGGTTAAATGCAAAGAGTGCCAAGTTAACGGAAGCGAGCAATCCCAAAATTGCTGAGAATACCCCAGATGCCGCAGTACCAAAACCAATTGCTGCAAATATACCAAACAACAACAGGCTGACTAAAGGACCTGCAATAGCTACCCAAAAAGCAGATGCTGGAGTGTTTGATTCTTTCTCTAAACTTGCCAATCCTCCAAATATAAACAGAGTGATGGATTTAACATCAATCCCTTGACTAATCGCAACAAAACTATGTCCCAGTTCGTGGGCAACAACAGAGCCAAAAACCATCAAAGCTGTCATTAAACCCAGTAGCAAAGCAGATCCATAGCCCAAATAGGGAAATGCATTCCCTAAGCCGCTACCATAAGTCCAAGTCACCAAACCCAATACTAAAAACCAGGATGGATGAATATAGAAGGGAATTCCGAAGAGGTTGCCAACACGAATTGTGTTATTCATGGCGTTTACCTTTGTTATCTACATTGAGAGAATTGTTGTTAGTTCTCTCAATAAATCTATAGTAACGAAATGTTAAGCAGTTTTAATATTTGTAACTGTAGTGGTGTCCGTCTGTAAAAGTACGGTTATGCGAATTGAGTATCAACTGAGTTTAATCTCTCCACCGTGTTTAGTGTCAAGTCCGGCTAATTGCTTATTATACAGAACGTATGCCATCACTCCTTATTCCTTACTCGGCCTTGCAGAATCGTAATATGAAATTATGATTTCACATTGCAGGAGACGTAACACTGTTACGTCTCTACACAGGTTTTATGTTTTTGACAAAATGTATATATAAAAATCAGCAACTTTACTCCTTAC
>ERZ1740059.1868-NODE-1868-length-10516-cov-22.829462_pt1 | contig 10516 bp, 7 predicted proteins | sample MGYA00581744_ERZ1740059 | MGnify/ENA primary metagenome ERZ1740059 (study PRJEB43018, sample SAMN04849738) | marine metagenome | isolation source: floating plastic debris | place: Pacific Ocean | collected 2008-08-28 | study: EMG produced TPA metagenomics... | reverse complement strand
TTCCAAAACATTTGCATTAAGTCAGCAGTGATAAAGACTCACTGGGGTAGTGATTAAGTTTCTCTATCCTTTTTCAAAGCAATGCCATAGTCCTGCGACCAATGTTGTGACAGTAACTGAGCACAAAAACTTAACAAAAAATATTTATCAAGCAGAAGCTCCATCAAGTAAAGGGTTTTGAACGCCGGAATTGATATGCCTATCAAAAGATGTTGGGCACATTGGCTATAATGCTACACTCCATTTACTATCATTGAATCTCATTTCTATGAGCCGCATTCACTAACAGCGATCGCTCTCATACTTATTAGTTATCAGTATCCCGTATGTTGTGATGTTTGTTTTGGCAGCCTGGTGAGAGAATGTTACTCATGTCAAATACGATCATTGCAAGGTTCATCCTTGATGTAGGCTCATGGAGGGGCTGATGTAACCAATTATTTCGTTGTAAAATGATGATGAATGTGGTTATAATAGAATTTAGTCCCCACACTAGGGTAAACACAGGAAATGGCAAAAGGGTTTGGCGGGAAAGCATCATTAGTAGTAATACTTAGTGGAGTAAGCATGGCTGCAAAAAATCAGTGTGGATTCTTTACAAATATTTTATATTACGAAACTCTGGCAGATGGAAAACAGGCACAAAGGGTCATAGATAGATATAATATAGGGATAACAGCGAGGCAGTGGGGAAGATCACGTAAAACCATCAGAAAAAATCTACTGAGTGCAGGAGCCTACCAAAATGATGGAGTGAATGGTGAGAAAGAACAATTTTTAGTTTACTTCAGTTCAGGGAATTTTGATGACTTGGAAGAGCAGGAAGCAAGGCAACACACCTTGAAATCATGCAGGAAATGCGAAGAGCTTCATGCGCAGCCATTTTTTCTGCTAAGAAAAAATATACCAACTATAAACCACGTTAATAACAATATTCAGCCTCAAGCTCAACCCCAGCCACAGCCCCAACCTCCCAACGATGATGTTATACCACCTGAAGACGATCCACCCCAGCAAAATAATGATCAGGTCGCACCGGCACCACAATTTAATACTCCCAAGAAAGTTCTGCAGTATTATTTAGAGAAAACGCCAGAATCCATCACTCCGGAAGATATTTCTTTGGTAATGCAAACAGTATTTAAACCGATAACAGATTTAACACATAAAACCGCACACAAGGAACATTTTTATGATAAATTTTTTGGGAAGCGAAAACTAGATGACCCAAAATACCTGAGTAAAAAGGCAAAAACAGAGCTGACTAAACAGCAACACAAAGAAATGGAGGTGGAGAACTTGAATGTGGACTTTAACAGGGTGTTTACTACTACCCAATCCACTGCCGAATGGGAGCGGCAGCGGAAAAAGGATATGATATATAGAGAAAACCGCGTAAAACAGCACACTGGAAACCTGCAGCGGTACAGGTACGATGAGATGCTTCTAAGGGACACACTGAGAGCTGCCAACGGCGACTACAAAACCATAATATGGAGCGCCTTGGCCAGAAAGATCAACCTCAGGAGTCCCAAAAATGTTCTTCCTAAAAATGGTGGACAGGTATGAGATCAACATTGTTTTCATCACTTATATAAGTAAAAATAATTTTGGATGCATTTATAACAATTGGCCTTAAAAAAAGGATTGAACATGCTATGTAAATTAAGCTTCATTAAGGAAGGATCATATTCATTGTCACAGCAGTTGTTATTTAACTCCATTTTTCAACACAGTACGTGAAACTGATAGTCATAAATCCAACTCTACCTAGGCTGCTGGCAGCAATATCTTACTAGGATCTAACATAAGTAAAAAAACTTATCAAATTGCCCATTCAATTCATGTACACATAACAAATCAGTCAACCACAATGTCTTTTAAAACTTGCTGACATCGACTGCAATGGCACGTAGTTAAACTATTAAAACATCATGATTTTGTTTTTAATAGGTAGTAAAAGCTCTCGGGAGTATGATGGGCTTCGATGACATCCCAACAAAACCACGCCGCAGAAGATCATGGAGATGCTACAAGTCTCTGAAGTTAAACTACATTAAACGCACCTCAAGACTTGTACTTCGCAAAATGAAAAGGGACCTGATCGAGTCTGGGAAGATAGATATTGGGATTCCCATCGTGCCCATCGACTACACAGTAGTCAAACTTGACAAAGAAGGAAAATTAGTAAGCAAAAATAATCAATTTTGACTGGAAGTGAGTAAAATATAATGGTAAAAATTTCAATGTATGTGACCCTAGTTTAGGTAGCATGCATTATCTTTCTCTAAAAGTCTGAGCAGCACCAGCACCCACTTGCACAACAACAGTAAAATAAAATGGTTGTGTTGTCTCCACTGGAATTGCCGCGTTGGGAAAAATTACCAACACTGAAATTATAACTTCGATAACCAATGTCACCCAACGTCAATACAGGTGATTCGCTGTCAGCCATTGTAAGGCTAGAGTTGAGCACACAAATTTATGAAAAAAACATTGGCCCATAGATTTCCACACACTATGCTAGATCAATTACAACCCTATGTATGCACATGTCGGACGTTTATTTCAGGTGAAAACCGTCCACACTGTGTCCGGTAGGAAGTTTTCTCTCACAGACATCCGTAAAGACCATTTGGAGCGAATGCACAAACTTGGCCTCCTCCGAAATGTCGATGAGATGACAGACAACGATGCATCCGCATTTGCTGAAAGACACGGTAATTGATAGCTCGTTGTATTATATAATCCACAATCCGACCAGCACATTTTCTAAAATAAATTAAAATAAATTGTATCTGAAAAGTGAATAGACAAAAAATATAGTAATATAAAGGTAATTTACACGGTTCAGACTGCAAGCCCTTCCCGACAGAACCATTGGCTGCATGGTATATAGTGCACAAATATTGTATGAGGTCATTACAATGTAATTCCATGGTCAGCAGGTGCACCATGATTCTATAATAGTGACAATGAGCATGATCAGTGTTTTTTTGTTTTCACAGGAATAGTAGTACAGGACAATGAAGATCCAAAAGAGAAGGTCAAACAGTTCTCAACTAGGAGAAACATAGTCACTTGGCATGATCACTCAAATGTTGCAGGTTCATGTTTATTCTCTGAAAATCTTGCGTAATTTCACACTAAGCAGAAACAGTAAAGCACAACTTTCCCTCTTGTTCATCTGCAGTAACTGGAATAATATGAATGTACATCAATGACTGTGAGGAGAAACGTACAACATCTTGGGACTATTGAGATAATCTAGCTACTTGTGTTAACCAAAGATGGGTTGAGTTGTGGCTGTAGGGAATTAAAAACCTATGAATTTCTCTAAGTTGGTATATTGAACTGATGGGTCCAACACAGTCTCTAAGATAGGCTAATTACAAATAAAAAGTTGGTCCATTACCAGTTTCAAACCAGACCATCCGACCTGCTAATGCAAACTCAGATCTCAATGTATTTTTTAGGAAAGAGCCACTATTTATTTATGGTGTGGTTTAGTTACGACCAAGCAATGTTCCTCACTGATAAGGAATACAAAGCTAGGAATCGCACAGTAAGTCCAGTTGCACAAGGATCCTTGAGTTGCAAAACTGATGGAATCTAAGATGCTGGTACAGTACAGACTGCACAGCATTTCACATTATGAAATGCACCAACATTTGCTATTGTTTTGACAAAAAAATTGGCAGTTGCAGGACTAGTGTTGCAGACTCGTTCATCTTGCTGAAACATCACCTTGAAGCCCCTCATGCATAATTTTCTACTAATGGTTGAATACAAAATAGGTGAATTAGCTTTGCTTTGGATCGTGCGAACTCTTATGAAATTCATGAAATACTTTTCTATTTTTTTTAGGACAAAGATATTTGTGTGCAGTCAACAGTTGAGGCCCCGTATTTATACCTGCTTGCACGCTCAGGAAGCTCCACAAAGGATCAAATTATGTACGTCAGGACCAGGCTAGAAGACATAAAGGGTCTTGAACAACCAATCTCCTTTCAGGGAAAAGACTACACAGATCGGATGCGGTTTTTTTCAGGGGATTCTCCGGCAAGAGCATTAGAAGCTGGGCACCAATGCAATGGTAAGTCTATACTACTAATAAAAAACAGACTGATGCCGGTACAAATAAAATATAACAATTTCTACGCTGAGAAATAGCACAGTCTATATGTTTCATTTGCTCGATTCAAACAAAAACTTCCGGCAGCATTCTCAACACACACAAACACACAAAACTACTAACCATTGCGGAATGCCAGAGAATGTTTCGGTACCATAGCCACTTGTGGTTACCACTGCCTTCAGTCTGCAGTTGACAATCTGAAAAATAAATTATTCACAATATTGGTTGTCAAAATTTCTGAGCTGGAATTGTTGCAGGACACTACCCATGCCACTGTGGAGCAAAGGCTAGCCACTTCTCCAAGAAGACCAAGTTCCTTGCACCAGGCCCATACTCATCTGTGAATGATCGCCACATCCAGATTGACAAGACAACAACATGGAGAAGGAGTGAGGAACTCGCTGTTTTTGAGAACCTTAAGGTGCATACTTAATAATTTGTTTGAAAGTGTCAAAGCGTTTTTTTAACAAAACTTCCTCATTTTAACGAACACACTTTTGATATTGAAACAGCCTTCAATATGCCAAATATTACACATACATGGATGTCATTCCTTAAAAACAAAAAAGCGCTGGCCCCTGTAGCAAGACTATCTAAAGGTCTGTGGTGTACATAATTAATGAAGACGTACTGGTGAAAAAGGTAAAAAAGGCTTGCACGTATTCCCAAGATTTTACCAAATCGAACTATAAATTTCATCCATTTATAAATGTACATGATTTTCTCATTCTAACTTCAATAGACAGAGGAGGTAAGACAGGAACTGGATCGCAGAGGAGTTCAATACTCAGATGATGACAAGGCACCCGAACTAAAGGCTCTTTTAGCTAAAGAGATGAAAGGTATGTTTGATGGCTGGGAAATTTTATATGATAATTATATTTTAGTAGAGCCTACTGTATTTCTAGTAACAATAGGGCATTCCCACAATGCAACTTTTCACTGGGATTTCCAAAAATACTCAGTCAAACAATATGCGCTATCATTGACTGAGTGTGTCTGGGATTTCCATAAAAATGCATTGTGGGATACTCATTAATATGCCCTATTAGGGTTACAGCTGATGCAGTGAATAAGACTATAGTTAAGCTGCAAGTCTAAACAAGAACAAAAACGTTGTGTTACAGGCATACGCCGGCCGGCAGCACTCTGGTGTGTTGATGAGGAAGAGCAAACAGACATACCAGAGTATGAAATCGCATTAACTGAACCACTTCACGACTTCAAAAACGTGATAAACAGAGTGCTGAATGAGATTCCCCATGCCACAAAAGACCAAGAAGTTGCCAAACAATTAGCAGAAATAGTTGGTTCCCTCAAAGGTAACATATATTACTAAGTATCATTCACAATACCATTTACAGATGCCTATAGAAACTTCTAGTGTTGAAATACTCTTGTCTTATATTCCCAAATCACAAATCACATACAGGTACATCTATTTCACAATAATTCTTACTGAGACATATTTTAATAGTTTTTGTTGGCCAAAAAAATGAAGGCCTAACCCTATTTTTTTAATCACTATAAATCTCCAATGCCATCTATTCATTCACAATCCTAAGAAATTTGAGTAAAATGTCCTAGGATGCCTATTGTGATGCAAGACACTGGGAATGGTTTCGCTGTTTTCTCTTGTTAGATGAAAATAGAGAGATGAAAGGCAGTGAATGTCGCAAAAACCTAATTCTCACCACAATCAGCATGGTGCAACAAAATCTACATGTGCACCCAGCTAGTGCCAAGATATATCAGGCATTACTCTGTTTGGTTGAGCTGCAAAAGATTGCCTATGGCTTGGAGTCAGATAGGACAGCGAAAACCATACTGAGAGCCCATAACCAGTCCATGCTGTTCGGAATCTTATGTTTGGACCTTTTCAACAGCCCGAAAACCTGCAACATAAGATCAATGTTCGGAATGCCGATGCACTGCATCACAAACCATCTCCCAGTTGAACTACGCTTAGTATCCGGGAGAACCTTAGTAGCTGAGAATGCGGAGAGATACTTCAATAAGTTGAGGTACAAGCGTGCAGTCATGTTTCCATCATAATTACTTACTAATTGTTAAATCACTGGCCCACTTTGAACAGCACCATAAGCATTTTTTGCTGGCGTCATGTAGGAATAGTTGGATTCATTTGTTCCGGGCCAGGTTGATACGCCACTTCACGAAACAGATCACATCATTAATTCATTAGCATACAGAGGTTTGATTGCTAAGTTGTTCAGTCTAGCCAAGTTGGCACGACAGCATTTTTAGTTGATCTGTTGTCCTTGTCATACCAGTTATTCTGCTAGCCACTATGATATGGATGATCAATTTAATTCTTTTTAGGGGTATAACTATTGAAACATCAGACAGACGGCCAGAAAATATAATAGGTCATGCTATGTTCTACCTTGCTGTGGAACGCCAACGGGGTGATCTAATGCCCAACGGAACATTCTCACAACAACAGAAAGAAATAGTTAGGCTAACAAATCGCTCCGATATCTCCAGAGCTTCCAATGCTCAAACCTACCTGGGCAAAAACACCACCATCCCTTTTCGGTAAGCAGGAGTATAGCCAGCAGAAATCGATGCTCATCTTAATACTTTACTTTGGACATACTGTTGACAAAAATTAGAAACCTTTGAATTAACTTTTTTATAATGCGCCTCAATAAGAATGGCCAAATCATTTAACTTTAGAATTGACATATCATGCCATATCGATTACCTATTCATCGACTATCGCCAGGTACATCCATAGTTAAAGTTGCTTATTTATCTGAAATTGACATTCCCTGGTGATTCCAGGCTTTTGTTCAAATGATAGCGATTGACATCAAACTATAGTTTTGAACATTGACCATAATTTTTAACTGTATGCCTTCCCTAATGCAGACCTGCTAGCTACATTTCATCTGAATGGTATCTATTATCATATCAACAGGTTGTTGGAGGAGAATCAAACTGCCGCCCTAGAGCATTTTAAACGCATTGCTGATTACCTCGAGTTGGGAGAAGGAGTCTGGTACAAGTGTCATGACTCAGAAATAGAGTTTTTAGATGGCTCTCAAGAGGAAGACTACAAAGATGCAGGTCCAGTGAAAACACATTTCAGGTAAATGCATTATGGCCCTGAAAACTGGTAACACAATTCGCTTGTCTGATAGCTGTAGTATTTATAGTCGCCATTGTATCACTTACAGGAGGTATCTAGAACCTGCCCATCTTGGCTATGCCAGTGACTGCCAGTATCTAGTATCATTGGCTATTCAATTGTATTACTAAGCACGGTGAGCAGTTTGAATGACTAGTCCCAATCGACATAAATTACTTGTATGCCAGTAACAGCAGTAATAACAAATTTTGCACATTTCTTTGATAAACACAAGACTAAATATTACACAGATCACACAACAGGAAGGATATTCAGGCAATGTTAGATAGAAGCTGGGCAGACTGCATGAGGCAGAAGAGTGCACTCAAAATACCTCTTATAAATAACCTGACCAGAGATCCTGTAATACAGCCAGGTATGAATTAGTTTTTCAACCACAACCATAAATATGATGCATGTTCAATTGAAAGTTTCTCATGCAACAATCTAATTAGATAATGGTGGGTTTATACATACAAAAACAGACATAGCATACATCCACGGTGGCGGTCTCACCTTTATTTTCTTGTCTCATTTGCGATAGCTGAAGACTCATTTTAGATTTTGTTCATTCATGTAGCGATTGCGGAAGCTGTCCTACCGAATGAAGTATCACGTCCGTCTCTGAGTGCAGCGCTGAGTGGTAGACCTGCCTGCAGCACAACAGAAACGCAAACAATAGATCCTCCTCAACAATCCATAGATACAAATGAAGTACCGGCAGATGGACCGTCCGTTACAGAGAATCATTCTCATGAACGTCTATCTCCCCAGGTTTGCAATCAACCAATTACGGTAACGCAAAAGAAAGCCGGTGCATCGAAGAATCAGGTTGCAGCAGTGAGACGGCCGATCAAATCCAGGCGCTCATTGGATCCAGCCCTAAAGAGCTGTGCCGGGTCCTCATCAATGGTGAAATCAGACAGACGTGAGAAGCAAACGACATCATATGTGCTGGCAGTGCCTAAGCTCACATCTCTAGGTATGTCAAGAATATATCCGCTGCAAAATGGAAGCACAATAACAGTAATTGCATGTAGGCTAAGCATAATCCATATTAGCAGTTCATTGAGCAAACGGTGTATTTTTGCTTTCTTTTTTTGTCAGTTTCAGTGATTTTTTTCAATGCTTGTCACAAAATCCATCCCATCTACCAAGTTTACACGGAACTTATTTTGTAACCAATGTTGTCTTGGACTGCAGGATGTAAAACTGCATTTCATCAGATATTAACCAGTAGGTGATCATGAGGTACTAGTTTTGATATTATTCACAGGTTCAAGGTCAGAGAGAAACATCACAATGCGTACTGAAAATGACAATAACGACCCAACAAAAGGTAGGCGTTGTTATAATCAGTTGGCATCGTTTGCAGGAGCTGCCAGGTTCTAAGAGCTCAGACTAAAGCAGTGTTGATTTTACCAGGGTTGATATACAATTAACCCCCTTTTCTATTGGTTATAAACAACACTTGTGCCGCAAACTATCATAACAACTTAGTGATCAAATAATAATATTTATAATATTTAGCCATATAACTCTATCAATTTTTTAAAGGAGTTTTATCAGGCTAGGCTTTCCGATTTTGCAGCATTTAAATGTAGCGACCAATAAATGATATTATATTTTGCAGAGCCTCTGCTCGGGATTTGGCCTTACAGTCCACAGCTTCTGGAGGACTATTACAGGGCTAAAGCTGTGAAACAAACGAGTGTTCGTAATAAGACCGCTGTTCAGAGTGCATGGTCTAAGGTACTGCCGCTTCTCACAAATCTAAGAGAAAAGATAACTCAACAGGAAAAGGAAGCAATGACTAAGAGGTTCAAAATAATGGGTTCCATTAACTTAAGAGGCAACTCTACGGCATCTCAGAATCTAAGTATCATTGATGACGTCATGAAAAGTCACGACGCACATATGAGCAAGCATTAGCAAGCAAATTCTAAGGCACCAGTGAATTATACCCTAAAAGCAGTATGACTATACAGTTTTGATATAATGTGTGACTTGAATAGGGCATGTTCATGAGAATCCCACAATGCATTATTTCGGAATTCCCAGAAACGCTTAGTCAATGATAGCGTACAAGATTTTGGCAGGGTGCTTCTGGAAATTCAGGGAAAAATTGCATTATGGGAATGTTGTTAAGACGTCCTATTGTAATGACATAGCATACCTGAATATCATTGTCACTGTTGCATCATCAGCGTAATTCCGAATCATACATACACAAATACGTGTATGTTATCATCACAGACCTACAATCAAACAACAGTGATGTAGGGCTTTGTAACAAACAGTGCATGGAAGGATTGGCGAACTGGCAATTTTTTATCAGTAGATGCCGAACATGGCTCTTCGCAGTAGACGGCGTAAATTCAAGTGTAGAAGTGTCTCCTCTCCTATATGCTTGTGACTACGCCCATAATACTTATGTTCTTATCAACAAACACAATATATGTTGGCGCTAAATTTATGGTAAATGTAACATTAAAACCTAAGTACTTTTATCCATCATATTCTACATCATTGTGATATTTCTTTCCGTTCAGGTATAAAATCAACTGCAATTGATTGCTTTACAGGCTTTTATACAATGTAAATACACAACCCGCATAAATAAATGAACATATAATACCAAAGATGGTGTCGTGAAACAAACAACACATTTTATACATACAGGGAGACAGTCACTCGTCAGAAGATACATCGTTGGCTCACCTGTAGTGTTTGTGTCTTGAAACATAGCTGACAGACACAGTCTCTGAATTTCATCTACGCATACTTTTTTTGCTCTCCATCTTCGTCATCATTGTGTTGTCATTTCAACAAAAAAGTATTTGTACGAACCGTGAGTAGCTCAATAATAGAGCCTATGTGCACACGTACACATTTGGTGGAATAGTTATAGATAAGTAAAACCTGTAGTAGTACTGCAGGTTAGTGATGCTAAATTGGGAGCAGTGTGTATAGCTCTTTTACTCCTTGGTATAGCAACTCATTCATGCAGCAGCCGTCCTTAGGTTAGTATGAGTCACAGTACTTGTTGTTGGCTGCTACAATCAGGGCCTACTGTCTACAGTGAGCTGCAAAGTTAGTACGACCTACATAATAACTGATAACTGCTAGCAAACATTGCAGCCTGTACTATTGTGTGGTTTCAATGTAATCATTATGCTTCAATTGTCTGTCACAATAGCCACTGTTATTTGGCTGCATGTGGTTGC
>ERZ1740059.1867-NODE-1867-length-10518-cov-9.258626_pt1 | contig 10518 bp, 9 predicted proteins | sample MGYA00581744_ERZ1740059 | MGnify/ENA primary metagenome ERZ1740059 (study PRJEB43018, sample SAMN04849738) | marine metagenome | isolation source: floating plastic debris | place: Pacific Ocean | collected 2008-08-28 | study: EMG produced TPA metagenomics... | reverse complement strand
AACTGGTTTCGCTATCAAATTATTCAGGGATGGTTATTGCTGAATAATAAAGGATAATTATAGTTCTTTATCTTACAGGACTTACGCAATTGTCACAAGACTCGGTTGGTGCCGTACCCTGATTGCTTTATTACTACGTTGAAAATTAGTGGAAGTGTCACGTGCCCCTACAAAGAAAATATGCTAGTTGCGGCCATTCCTATCTTAGATGAAAACAGCTTGTAATATCAAGTCAGGCTAATTCATTATTATATCGTCGAACGTTAAATGCTATAACTCCTTACTTTTAAGGATAGGATAACTGTTTAACCAGACACGATAAATTTCCTATCTATAGCCCGAATTTTATAGGGTTTAAGCAATCTATATTGAAAATTAATCAGAGTAAAAATATGAATAAGATTACAACAAAAATCAGCGGCTTATTGATGATAATCTATGCCTTAATACCAATGATATTAATTACGGCATTTACTATTACTCTTTTAACAATAGTGAACGATGTCAGAATTTTTGTCAGCGGACCAATAAATGAAATCAATACGACGCTGATTCAGGTAAGACAAACTGCAGAACAAGCAGGAGAACAATTAGGAAAATCATTAGAACCAATTCAACAAGTAAATAGAGATATTCAAAAAGCACTAAAACAAGTTGATAATTTATATATACCTGACAAAATAAGTGTACCTAATCTTGGAATTCCCAACCTCAAACTACCTGTAAAACCCAATGTAAAAATTAGCGGAAAACTCCCTCCAAAAGTTAATATTAAAATGGATAAAGTATCTGTGAATATGCCTAGTATTCGAGGTTTTGATATTCCAGTACCTGGGTTAAAAGATGTAAAATCTATATTAGAAAATAACTTTGTTATCCTTGGTCAATTTAATGAAGTAGTTGGTAATATTCCTAATCTTGAGGCAATTCGAGAAGATTCTCAAAAAATTGTCGTAGAGGTGCAAAAATTATTTAAAGACCTACAATCGATCGGGTACAAAATACTAATTTTAATTATTCTCGGAGCAATGATTCTTATTCCTATAATCATGAAATTAATTATTACTCCTTTTATTAGATGGTTTTATATTACAATCAGAAGGGGATGGGAGTTAATTAGTAATTAGAAAATAATTCAAAGGTAAAAGATTAATAGTTGAATAACTCCTAACTCCTAATTTCTAACTCCTAATTAATTTTTAATGGGTTCTCCATCGTGAAATGTCAATAATTCTCCAGGTTCAATTTGCGTCCAAACTTCGTTATCTGTGAGAGGCGTAGTAGCGATGACAGCAACTCTATCTGTAGGGCGAGTTAATTCGCTAAAATCAACCGTTACATCTTCATCAATTAAATGAGCTGCAGCAAAGGGCGCTTGTCGGACAATGTAACAAAGTTTGGTCGAACTATGAGCAAAAAAGTGCTCGCCATCGGTTAATAAATAATTAAATATACCGTGTTTGGCGATTTTTTGAGTGATTCTCTTGAGAATATTCAACAACGGATCTAAAGGCGGCTTCACCATCGGAAATTGTTGCCTCAAGCTTTCTAAAATTAAACAGAAAGCTTTTTCACTGTCAGTGGTACCTACAGGCTCATAAAAATCCATAAATGGCAAATTAAAATCTTTCAAATCACCATTATGAGCGAAAACCCAATATCGTCCCCATAATTCTCTACGGAAGGGATGACAGTTTTCTAAAATAATTTCACCTTGAGTTGCTTTGCGAATATGAGCGATGGCATGAGTTGAATGAATGGGATAACGCCTCACAAAATCCGCAATAGTCGAATTAACCGAAGATTTAGCATCCATAAAAATCCGACAACCCTTTCCCTCAAAGAAAGCAATACCCCAACCATCTTTATGGTTGTCTGTTTTACCTCCCCGCGCCGAAAAGCCTTCAAAGGAAAAGCAAATATCAGTGGGTACGTTGCAATTCATTCCCAGAAGTTGACACATTTTTCAATTATCAGTTAACAGTTATCAATTATCAATTATTAGTTAACAGTGGCTTTGTTATCGGTTAACCGTTAACAGTTACCAGTCATGGATTTTTAATTTATAACTCATAACTCATTTTCCCACCTCATCCCCCCGCGAGTTCCTCACTGCATCTGCCGTGCTCCTACCATGTAGCGAAAAATATACTCCAATATTTCGATGTAGTTACGTGCTTTTTCGGTAGAATCTGCCCAAACTGTTACACCGTGGTTGCGAATTAATAAAGCTGAAATTTTCGGAGGATTTTTACTAAAACGTTCTGTGATTTCATCTGCGATGCGATTTACCTGCAAATAGTTGTGGAAAACTGGCATCAAACAACAAGGGTTTTCTTCCCAAATACCCAATCCTTTGAGCATTTCTAATGATGGTAAAGGTAATTTACCCGCTTCTGCTAACCCGGAAACTAAGTTTGCTTCTACCGAGTGGATGTGGTAACAGGCTTGCGCTTCTGGAAACAAGGTATATATACATTGATGAATAGATGTTTCCGCTGAAGGCTTTAAATTAGCTGAAGATTCCACTCTTCCATCTGGATAAATACGAACAAAATCAGTAATTGTTAACTCTCCTTTCGAGCATCCACTAGCTGTAATCCAAAAGCTGCCATCGGATAAACGAGTAGACATGTTTCCCGCAGTTCCCACCATCCAACCTTGTCGGTAAAAACTAGATGCAGCCTTGATTAATTCAATACGAGAGTCTACTAAAGTTGTACTTTGCATAAAGGTAAAACTTACTTCCACTTTTCTTCTAGGTACTGGCGCATTTCAATAAAGTCCAGGGAATATACGGTTTTGAATGTTCCTCTAGATACGCAAGCTAAACGATCGCAAGCAGCATTAGTAATTGCTACGACATATTTTAGATCGGTTACTGAATCACCTATAGCAATTTTCTCATCACGTGGATACTTTTCCATCACCTGAACTTTCACAACTGATAGAAGCTCGCGGAATTTTAATTTTTTTACTCCTTACCCCTAACTCCCAACTCTTAACTCCTAACCCCTTACTTATTACTTATTACTCATTACTCCTTACTCCTAACTTATTACTCCTAACCTTTACCCTGTAACCTTTAACCTTTGTGTTTTCTTTTCCGTACCTGTATATTGGGGAACCCAACCTTCTTTACCAATGAAGTAACGTATTGCCTTAATCCGGCGATTCTGTGTTAAATAAAACCAGTGTTCGCATCCTGCGGGTACGTTGATGTATTCTTCTGGTTGCACTGTAAGTTCAACTTGGCTTCCATCTGGACGCACAAAACCAAATATTCCTTCTCCATCGATGATGTAGCGTACTTCATCATCTGCGTGAGTATGTATGCTATCAAATTTCTTCAACATTTCATCTAGATTGGGAATTCCTGGATGTAGAACTATTAAATCCCTTTCTTGATAACCTGCTGTTTGTTTAAGTTGCTCGAAATATCTGTCTAAGCTTTGTAGTACTTGTTCTTTCTCGTTATCATCGAGACTATATGAAGCAAGATGAGATTTTAATTGCCCATCTTCCCCGATTGCCCAGTGACGAAGTTGAATATTTAATGGTGCTAATTCTTTACTGATGGATTGCAAATCGGTATGAACTCTTCCATCTTCTAATTGTAAAATCGCCATAATTTCCCTCCTACAATTGATAATTTAATTTGATAATTGATATACCCACCACCCATTGAGCGAGTAATAATTTTTTAATTGGTAAAATGTATCTATGCTTACATAAATTAGAATATCATCCAACCAGGTTTTCCGGAATAAATAAGGTTTATTTAATCGATACAAGTAAATAATTAAGAGTTTTTATTTTCTAACATTCAATTAACCCCACGCCATCGAATATATTACCTTGACAATAGTTTTCCTCATGGTTTATAGCGAATGGGCATCTATTGAAAAATTAGTTTAATATGGCACTAAAGAGCATTCACATTTCTTAACAACAGATAAATCTAATGCTTGATCCAACTTTATGTCATCGCCCTGTCAGTCAGTGGCTTGGAATTAAATCAGTAATTATTGAGTGGCTAATGACTCCAATTTTAGTCGTATTGCCGCTATTATTTTTGATTTTCTTACCTTGGATTCTTCCTAAGTTTCGTTGGAAACGTTTATGGAGTGGCTTCGGAACTTTCTTATTGGTAACTTATATCGGCTCTCAACTTCCTTTAATTACAACTGTTGCAAATAAAGGTTTAGTTGCATTTGTTCCTCCCGATAGAGGTCAAACTGCAGATGCAATTGTAATTTTAGGACGCGGAGAACCCTTTAGAAATTCAAGAGTTAAAGTTGCAGCAAATCTTTGGGAATCACAAAGAGCACCTTTAATTTTCGCCAGCGGCTCTGGTGATGGAACTGAAATAGTTAATAAATTAGAAACTCGAGGTATTCCTTCAGAAGTACTTCAGGAAGAACATTGTTCTCGAACTACTAAAGAAAACGCTTTGTTTACCGCATCGATACTGCAACCACAAGGAGTTAAGCGAATTTTACTCGTAACAGATCCTCCCCATATGTTGCGATCGCTCTTAACATTTCGCAATGTCGGGTTTGAAGTGATTCCTCATAAAAGCTCCGTTCCCCATTTAACTCAAACTAGAAAAGCAATGATGATGTTTTATGAGTACTTGGGCTTAGTTAAATATGGTTTGGAAGGAGAATTAGTTCCTCAAAATATGGCGAAACTTGAACAACCTCAGACTGTAGCGCAACAGTTAGAAAATAGAAGTTAAAGGTTAATGATTAATAATTAATCTTAAACTTCATGTAGCCAACTAATATATTTCTCCTCGGGGTGCACTCTTTGATTGTCCCTTGCTTTATTTCATATCGAAGAATTTGATATCAAGTCCGGCTAATCACTTATTATATAGTCGAAGGTAAAATGCTATTATTCCTAACTCCCAACTCCGCGAGCTCCTAACTTCTAACTCTTCACCATTCACTATTCCTCAGTTGCAAAAGATGGTATCCTGTACGATTAGTCTGCTTTAGTACAAGAGAACTATCATCCGAGATATATGTCTGATTTAATTTTGTTTTGGCATCGCCGGGATTTACGAATTTCTGATAATACGGGAATTGCAGCTGCATTAGAAAAAAGTCGTAAGGTGGTGGGTGTTTTCTGTCTCGATCCTAATATTCTCGAAGGGGATGATGTCGCAGCGGTTAGAGTGACTTATATGATTGGCTGTTTGCAAAAACTCCAGGAAAGATATGCTCGAATGAGTAGTCAATTGTTGATACTTTGGGATAATCCGCTTATAGCGATTCCTAAATTAGCGGCGACTTTACAGGCAAAAGCTGTGTATTGGAATTGGGATGTGGAACCATATTCTCAAAAGCGAGATGCAGATGTTATTAATGCCCTTCAAGAGAAAGGAATTGAATATTTAGATAAAAATTGGGATCAATTATTAAATTCACCAGATTTTATTCGCACTGGTTCCGATAATCCCTACAGTGTTTATACTCCTTTTTGGAAGAATTTGAGTAGCAAACATAAAGATTCTCCGGTAGAAATTGCTGAGAAATTCGAGGGTTTAACAGCAGAAGAGAAAGAAACTGCCTCGAAAGCGGGAGTTGTGGAATTACCGAGGTTGAAAGATTTAGGATTTAACTGGGATGGAGAATTAATTATTACCCCCGGGGAAGAAGCAGCGCAAGAAAGATTAGAGGAGTTTTGTAACAGTGCTATTAATGAATATCAAGAGCAAAGAAATTTTCCAGCAATTGACGGAACATCAAGATTAAGTGCAGCTTTAAAATTTGGTGCTATCGGCATTCGTACTGTTTGGAAAGCCACCGAAGACGCATTAGAAAATAGCCGCAGCGAAGAATTAGAAACGAATATTCGTACTTGGCAAAAAGAAATTGTATGGCGAGAATTTTATCAACACGCAATGTATCACTTTCCCGAATTAGAGAAGGGAGCTTATCGCGATACTTTTAAAAACTTTCCTTGGGAAACCAACGAATCACATTTTCAAGCTTGGTGTGAAGGAAAAACCGGATATCCCATAGTTGATGCTGCCATGCGTCAATTGAATGAAATTGGCTGGATGCATAACCGCTGTCGAATGATTGTTGCCAGTTTCCTGACTAAAGACTTATTACTTAATCCTCAATTAGGCGAAAAATACTTTATGCAAAGACTAATTGATGGGGATTTATCTGCTAATAATGGTGGTTGGCAATGGAGTGCTTCCAGTGGAATGGATCCCAAACCACTACGCATTTTTAATCCTGCATCTCAAGCACAAAAATTTGACCGCGAAGGTGAATATATTCGGCAATGGGTACCAGAATTAAGTTCAATGGATGCTGAATATTTAGTAACAGGAAAAATTACACCATTAGAGCGTCAAGCTGTCGGTTATCCCCAGCCAATTGTAGACCATAACAAGCAGCAGAAACTGTTTAAAGAATTGTATAAAAATCAGAAAGAAAAAGTAAAAGCATAATCAATTAGGAGTTAGGAGTTAGGAGTTAGGAGTATTTATGAGTAATAGATAATAACCGCCATCTTTTCAATAGGGTTATATAGTAAGTAATTAGCCGGACTTGATATAATAGACATTTTCGATGACGAATGTAGAGACGTAGCAGTGCTACGTCTCTACAACGGTTGTGGTTGTGGTATTATTCTATTTAATTTCTAATAATTTTGATCGATAGTAGCGCCTGGATTTGACGCAGCGCCTAAAAAATTTAATCCGGTAGTTCAAATTCTGGAGGACCAGTTTCTTCAGAAACACGCTCTATACTATAATTTTCAATATTATCTTCAAAGCGATTGAATATTACTCGAATTTCATGATAACCAATCGCCGTAGAAGCACCTCTTGGTGGATCGCATTTTACGCGCATTAGAGTTTGAAACCCGCCATATAGTTCATTAACATAAAAACTGCGGGTACAACCAAAACCAACAAAACCTTCCAATGCTAACTGATTTAGTGCTCCTACACCCATGCGACTATCAATTAAGGATCTGATTTCCTCTATTTCCTCTGACTCAGTCATCCGTCGCCATTGATTTAGCAGTTTTGACCATGTATTTGGACCAACTATTCCGTCAGCAGTTAATCCTTGAGCCTGTTGAAAATCAATTACAGCTTGTTTTGTTTGTGGTCCAAAATCACCATCGCTCGCACCAGAATAATAACCAAGCTGTTTTAATAGGTCTTGTAATCTGATCACATCTGGACCTGTTGAACCTTGTTGTATTGTTGGGAACATCATCAAATTTTTCTAATGTAATGCAACGTTATTTGCTACAAGTACAGTCAGAGGATTCCCGAAAAATATTGATAATCTAACCAGTAATATCATGTCCGGTTAAACAGTTATCATATCTGTGGGGGCTAAGTAAGAAGTAATAAGTAAGGTAGAGTCGGGAGCGCAATATTATCAATAAGGTTATATCCTAAATAATTAACCGGACTTGATATAATTCACCGCAAAGATAACGATACACTCTAATTTACGTCATAGACCTTCTGCTACCCATTAATTTTCATTTTTCTTGTGAAAATTAGATGAATCTGAGGTAAACTCTCAGCAAATTTTAAGTATTTAATTTTATAGTAATCTGCATATAGCAGCAATGAATTTACTTAGTTCATCGGTTGCTTTCTTGTTTGTGCACATCTGCTACACAATTCTTCATGAATAAAAAAATTTTCCCCATATTTATTGCATTTAGCTTGTTCGGTTTGTCTACAGACAGAGCTAATGCAGCATCTTTAATACCGACAAACTTTGACGATTTAAATTTAGGCGCTACCATAGTTGGGCCAGTTGGGCCAGAAGTTGAAACATCTTTAGTTAATCCTAATAGCCAAGGGTTGGGAGATTTGACAAGCAGCGTGTCTTGCCCCCCTGGTTTTACAAGCTGCGTACCGCCAGAGAATCCACAAGGGACAATCTATACTTACGTACACCAAGTTACACCCGGTGTTGATTTCCCCAACGATCCTCCATTCCCTGCACCAGAAAATGCGATCGCGTTTAATAATGTCCAAGAATTCAGTTTGGGCTTTAATGCTTCAGGATTTAATGGTGTAGCAGGTTATAGCTTTTCCCAAGCAGAGGATGCTCTAGGCTCTGATGCTAACTTCGATATCCAACAACTTGACGATGGCAGTTTAGCATGGACTGTATCGGGTGGAGAAGATTGGGATACGAATAGCTCCAACCCAGAAACAATAACTTTCTTTTGGCAAACTACTCAAGCACCAAGCGGCCCTGGCGGTATTTATTCTGCAAGTAATAATACCACGAACGGTAGCGGTAATGGACCTCTCCCCGTTCCCGTGCAGACAGTGCCAGAACATAATGGAATATTAGGTTTGCTGGCTCCTGTGGCATTGGGTACTGTTTTTACTCTCAAACGCAAGAAAAAACAGTGAACAGTGAACAGTGAACAGTGAACAGTTAACAGTGAACAGTGAGCCTCTGAATATGGGTTGAATTCCCCATCTCGGGCCGACTTCGGCTCTTGGGCTCAAACCATCAACATCCGTTTTAAATAATATTTTTAGTCCATTTTAATGGACTTATGCTATTAGCCTGGGGTTTTCAACCCCAGGTGGATAAGAAAATATAAAAAAATCCTTCTAGATGCATAGGAAAGAAATACAGAGGGATAAGCATTGAAAGCGAGATCGAAGCAATTATTTTTACTCGTAATTGTGCGGTGAATTACAAAGTAGTACAACTACTTTATTCAGCCCCAGAAGTGTCATAAACAACTCACACTTATATATCCATCTAAGGAATGATGTATATATTGTATTATTAGGGTGAGTTGAATTATGTCATCCCAAAACCGCCCCCTTAATTTTAGAGTCACGCTTCCTACGGAACATCCGCATTTATTGCAGGGGCTTGATGAATTGTTGCGCTTGAATTTGATATCTGATGTTCAAGCTAGGGAAATATCTCGAGCATATCTAGTTTGTCAGGTTATTTTACAGCCTCAAAGTGTACCCCAAGAGCAAACTGAGAAAGTCGTTTCCCCATCTAGTAAACCTACTCGTGAGCCTAAAGTACCGGCGAAACCGAACCTTGTCAGTACAATATGGCGATCGCTAAGGGCTGAATTTAGCGTTCGTTGGTTGCTATTTTTGGGAATGTTCACCGTAGTCGCTTCCTCTGGTGCCCTGGCTGCGAGTCAGTGGGAACGATTTACAGCTTTTTTACAATACGGGATTTTATTCGCTTATACTTTAAGTTTTTTTGGACTCAGTTTATGGACTGGTAAACAAGCAAATTTACGGTTGACAAGTGCCGCTTTGCATATTGTCACAATGCTACTCATTCCAATTAACTTTTGGGCAATGGATAGCTTCGGTTTGTGGCAGAATCCAATTAACTGGCTTTTAGTTGGTATTGCGTCGATTATTTTAACGGGAATAACTGTATTACTCTCTAAGCAGTCAATATTTACTGGAAGTGTTCCGGTTAATAAATTATCTTTAATTAATATTCTGGGATTGAGTTATCTGCATTGGGGTTGGAAGTTTTCCGGATTCCCTTTAATTGCAGTTTATTTAGCTGTTATAGGAACGACTATAATTACAGTTTTTCAAACTCTGAGCCATGTTAGGAGAGATGGGGTAGAAAAAAGAAATTTATCTCAAAGTACCTGGGGTAAAAATGTACCTGCCGCCGTAATCATTTACTCCTCAATATTCTTATTACTGCGAGCAATTATTGGTGCTGGTATAAATGTTGCTCAATTGGGTTTAGCTATTGGTATTTGCGGTTGGTTAATAGCTTGGCTAGCGCAACGAGAAGACAAGGAGACAAGGAAACAAAAAAAAGTTTCTTCTACCCCCTCTTCCCCCTCTTCCCCCTCTTCCCCATCTACCCCCACTTTCCCTTCACAAACCATCGGCGCTATCTTAATATTCCTCGGTTGGTTTGTAACGGTTTGGAGCGATCCTTTACAAGCAATTGCTGTTAGCGGGTTGGGGTTATGGTTTTTCCATAGTCGCTTGAATTTATATAGTTTAAAGAGGGATTTAACTGCTTTCTTTATCGTTGGCTTACAGTCAATGTGCTTGGGTTGGCGATTATTACCCGATGCATTTCACTCTTCGATTATTACATTTGCGACTGAATTTACTAATTCTCAAAATAATTATTGGGCATTATTGAGCGTAGCCTTATTTCCCTACGTCATTTTTATGGTGGCGTTTACGGATAATTTGAGAAACAGAGAAAAAACATCTCCTTCTCAACAGAGCGCTGCCGATAAACAAATTCAGCAGCAAGATACTTTCACCATTAATAAACTTGATTTAGCAAGCTTTGGCGAAATATTAGCATTAATTTTAGGGCTTACCTTAACCGCAGTCGCTTTAGAAAATCCCATATTACGTTCCCTAAACTTACTTTTATCCACCATCACCCTAGCAATCGTCACCCACCAACACTTTCACAAAATATCTTTATCTTCTCCCCATCCCCCAATCTCCCCATCCCCCCATCCCCCCATCTC
>ERZ1740059.1866-NODE-1866-length-10522-cov-9.194803_pt1 | contig 10522 bp, 7 predicted proteins | sample MGYA00581744_ERZ1740059 | MGnify/ENA primary metagenome ERZ1740059 (study PRJEB43018, sample SAMN04849738) | marine metagenome | isolation source: floating plastic debris | place: Pacific Ocean | collected 2008-08-28 | study: EMG produced TPA metagenomics... | reverse complement strand
ACTTGGTTTGACGCGACCCTTAGCACGAAGCGAACGCGGCACGAGAGTACATGACAAGATCATTAAGCTGAGTGGACGAGGGCACGACGAAAAGCAAGCTTACAGAGCGATAGAACTTGCCCAAGAGGCAGGAAATGGTAAGTGGACAATTAACATCGATTTGCTCAGTGGTTTGACACGTGAGACAGATGAAACTTGGAAACAAAGTGTAGAATGCGCTTACCTTGAGGCTGATAATGTATGCTGTATCACCCTTTTCTATTTATTCAGCAAACCCTAATTATATAAAGTACTCGTAATTGATTACCAAGTACTATTTCTTTATGGAGTGATAATAAGCTGCGGGAGCATTGAACTTGTATCCTGTTGGCATTGGTAATGGCTATAACTCTTGTCCATTCAAGCTTCAGTTTTTTGCCTTGCTGTTGTGCATTTTTTATGCACAACAGCTTATCTTTTTTTTAGACACAATAGCATTTCGGTCAACCTTGGGATTTAACTTCGTACTTTTGTCCAACTAATCCCTGCTGCATTCAAAAGTTCGTAGTAGCTTTGTTTTGACTCATAAATTACATCATACTCGAATGCTAGCGATTAGCTCCAATTGCCCAAATTCCCATAAATCTTGAATTTACAGCCAAATCAACACTTATTTAAATTAGATGTAATGTATATTTACATACTTGATTATTCTCTTTATACTGGTTTATACAGTTAGGTGCAAGAAATTTGTTTTATTTTATGTGTTACCAATTGATACCAATCAACGGTAACAACACCATTATTGATGATGTTTGTAGGGTTAACATCTTTCCACCCCGATCCTGCAGGATCGAGCAATAAATGACTTAGAAAATATAACTAAATTACTATTTATGACTCAATCTTTACTGCCTCAAGTCCCAAAAGCCATCAACTTAGAAGTTCTCGCTAAAGATGCTGTAGTAGCCTTAATTCTGAAAGCAGGAGGTTTAATTTTAATCTTTGTACTTCAAGTCTTCCTGGCACGATGGATGGGTAAAACTGAATATGGTATCTATGAATACGTTTTTGCCTGGACATTACTTTTAGCGATTCCGGCAGGATTAGGTTTGCCTCGGACTACTTTACGTTTAATTTCCGAATACCGAGTAAAACAAGACTGGGGGAGTTTGCGAGGTATTCTGCACGGAAGTTGGATGCTGACTGCGTTGGCAAGTATGTTGATATGTATGGGCGTTGCAGGTGTTATTTTCTTAATGGATTATTATAATAACTTTGTTTATGCAACACCTTTATTCATAGGCTTAGGACTAATTCCTTTACAGGCTTTAGTCAAATTGCAGTTAGAAACAACTAGGGCTATGAATTCTATAATTGCAGCTTATGCTCCATCTATAATAATTTGGCCAATTTTGGTACTTTGTGGAGCATTTACTCTATTACAAACTAAACATTCCCTTTCCAGCTTACAGGCGATTAGCTTAGCCACTGTAATGTTGTTCGTTATAGTGATCTTGCAATTGGCTTTTTTACAGGTAAAGGTCAATACAGAAGTTGAGTCTGCTACTCCAGTTTACGCCTATCGTCAGTGGATAAGTATATCTCTGGTGTTATTATTACAACGGGCATTTTTCGTTTTCTTAGATGAATGTGATGTAATTATGGTTGGTTCTCTAATGGGACCAACATCAGCTGGGCTTTATAATGTGGCAGCAAAGACAGCTCTATGGGTTAGTTTTGTTTTAGAAGCTATAATTATGATCGCAGCACCTACCTTTAGCACTCTTTATACCCAAGGGGATATGCAGGGGTTGCAAAAGGTTGTTTCACGGTTTTCAATGTGGATATTTTGGCCTTCTCTAGTTATCGGCTTATTTCTGCTTGTTTTTACTCAGCCAGTTTTGAGTATTTTTGGGTCAGATTTTGTTGCGGCTAGTGGAGCTTTGAAAGTTCTTATTTTGGGAAGACTAGTAAGTTCTTTCTGTAGCACTGTAGGTTGTTTGATGATCATGACAGGACATCAAAATAAATCACTAACTGTATTTGCCTATAGTGCCTTAATTAATGCAGTCTTAAACGCGATCGCAATTCCCAGATTCGGCATTCTTGGAGCAGCCATGACGACCACTTTCACTCTGGTTATTTGGAATATTTGGTTGAGTAAGCTAGTTATCAAACATATTGGAGTTAACCCTTGGTTTTTCTCTAGCCTTTTTGTTCAGGAGAATCAGTCAACTACGCACTCTTGATAACCTTTTAATAATAGCAGGAAAAGTTGATAAGTATTTAAGCAAAATTAATTGTATATTTGTCCGCAGCGAGTTGAACAAAATGAAACGAAGCCATCGCAATACTTTGGGATTGCTGAGTCCTTCGGACACGCTCCGCGAACGCTGTCGGGAGCAATCACACAAATAACTTTGCATACCTACTTATTACAGAATTTAGCGCAAAGCCCACCCCTTTTTAAGGGTGGGATGTAGCTCAGTCAAGGGTTCCCTTAAAAGTTTTTTCTTCTAAAAAACTTTTAAGGGTGCCCGTCAGTCTTTCCCTTGGGCATCAAAGATGCATCTACTCTTGTGTCTGAAATCATCAACCTTCGGGTGACGGAAGCTACGCAATTATTTCCCATGGATGAATCCAGGGGTTTTTACCCTGCGCAAAGTTATAAATTTATCAATAAGTATATTTAGGGGCTTGTACCATAAAAGATTAATTGGTCAGAGCACCCGACAAAAAAATTTGCCAGTTACGTAATGATGATTTTAAAGATAGTAAAGATGGTAGGATACTCAAGCTAGAGATAGAATAGTTATTTTTTAATAGTTAAGATTGTATAAGGTTTGTTTTGATATTTGAATAATTACTTGAATTTAGGAATGGCCGCAACTGGCACATTTTTCTGTAGGCTGCTTGTACACTCACTGATTGTTAACGCAATAATCAGCTTGTAGTACGGCTCCATCCGCGTAGCGTGACAATAGCATAAGTCATGGAATTAATTGTTACTTATCTACAACATGTCATTCATGATAAGGTAAAATTAATAATTTTTTGCTTACTTCTTAGGTAAATTGATACTTGGAAATTACATTTACCACAAAATGTAAACCATTATTGTAGTTCGACGCTCAAATAATATGCTGATATCTTACACAAATAAATTCATTTTCTTTCATGTTACTAAGGTGGCTGGTACTAGCATCAAAAAAGCTTTACAAGATTATGCAGAAGAACCAGATAAATTTAAAATAAAGCGTCCTGTTAGGGAGATAAATGGTAAGCCAAATCGATTCTACGAGGTTTGGCAATCTTCTTTATGGCATGCTCAAGCAAAAGAGGTAAAGAAAGAATTAACTGAATCAATATACGATAATTTATATAAATTTGCTTTTGTAAGAAATCCCTGGGATTGGCATGTGTCATATTACCATTTTATTCTCAAAGAACCAACCCATATCAGGTATGAATTTGTTAGTTCAATGTCTGGTTTTGAAGAGTATTTAGAGTGGGTAATTAATACCAAAAATCCCTTTCCTAAAGGGACAACAAAATTACAAAAAGATATAATTACTGATGACAATGATAAGGTAATTGTTGATTTTATAGGTAGGTATGAAACCTTAGTAAAAGACTTTAATCATGTGTGTCAAATCCTAAATATTGAAGTTAGTCTCCCACACCTAAATAGTTCCCGACATAGAAACTATCGCTCTTATTATAATGCCAAAACTCGTCAATTAGTGGCGGATAATTTCGGAGCAGATATAGAATTATTTGGCTACACCTTCGATGGCTAGGACGAAAAAGTAGAACAAATAGCATAAATTAAATTTTGAAGGGCGGAAAATTCAAGAGAGTTAACTATATGCGTGTTTATGTTATTGGCGCATGAGCAACATATTTAACAATTGCTAAACCATTTATTACAAAAAATAAGTAATTACTAGTTATTATGCCAGTTAATCAACTAAATTTGTTAGAGGAAGCTACTTTAGATCCTGCTATTAGGTTTAATCATCCTCTATCTGAGCATTGGCAACAACCAAAAGGAATTTTGTTAACTGGAGCCACAGGCTTTTTGGGTGCTTATTTACTGGATGAATTGCTGCACAAAACTACGGCAGATATCTATTGTTTAGTACGCTGTAGTAATTTAGATACTTGTAAAGAACGCCTCAAAACTCATCTCGAATTTTATACACTATGGCATGAGAATTTGTGCGAAGGGCATGGCGGGGCCGATCGCATTATCCCTGTTGTTGGAGATTTATCTAAACCTCTGTTTGGGATTCCCCAGGAACAGTTTGATGAATTAGCAGCTAATATTGATGTAATTTATCATAATGGAGCTTTTGTGAATGCTGCGCGTCCATACTCCACACTAAAAGCGGCGAATGTGTTGGGAACTCAAGAAGTTTTGCGTTTAGCTAGTTTAAAGCAAACAAAACCAGTACATTTTATCTCTAGTATTGCTGTATTTTTTAGTTCAGCTTATGCTCAAGCAGAGAAAATAATAGAAACCGATCTTCCAGAATTATCTACCCTCAAGGGTGGCTATAAACAAAGTAAGGCAGTAGCAGAAAAATTAGTAACAATTGCCCAACAAAGAGGTTTACCTGCTTCTATTTACCGTTGTTCTCGAATTTTAGGACATAGTAAAACAGGGATTATGGGTAATTCTAAAGACTTATTTTGCCGTATGCTCAAAAGTTGTATTCAACTTGGTAAATTCCCAGAAGTAAACATGGAACCCAATATTGTTCCTGTGGATTATATAAGTCAGGCAATTATATATTTATCTCAAAAAGAAACGTATATTGGTAAAGCGTTTCACTTCTTGAATAATCAGCAAATGAATTGGTTGAATCTGATGAGGGAAATTGGCTCCTTTGGTTATTGTCTTGAAGCTGTTACCTATGATGAATGGTTGGCAAAACTAAAGCAAAATGTCCAAAAGGATGAAATTTATGCCTCTTTGTGGCTAATGTTAAGTACTGCTAATAAGTTATTTCCGGTTAACAATCAGCTTGATGATAGTTACACTCGCCAATGTTTAACTAATTCGTCGATTGTCTGTCCCCCTCTAGATAAAAAGCTAATTTATACTTACTTGAATTATTTTATAAAAAGTGGTTATTTACCCACTATACAACTAAGTAGCAGAGAAACTTGAAACAAAAAACTAATCTTCCTGGCAAAAGATTACCCGTAAAAAAACAGGTTTTGCTGAATTTAGGTATGAATTAGATCTAGAGACAATATATATCGCTTCTCTACAAGAGTTTTGACTATCCAATGAATCAATTTTATTCTTCAGGCAAAAAAAGACTTATTCAAGTTATTCTTATAAGGATGCGAACCAACTAAAACTTCAAGGTTTACAAATTGACAGTTAAAAATTTAAGCATTTAGAAGATGATATTTGATTAGAATTAATTACCTAAATCGCTTCTACTCAGATTATAAAAAAGGTTCTGTAATGAAAATTCATAAATTTTTCTTACTTTAAGCATTTGTATCCTGCCAACATTTACCGTTGGGGATGTTTTGAAATCGCGCTTTGTTAGTGTTCAACCTCAAGAAAACAAAGCCCTTACAAAATGTAGATTTTTTTTTACAGGCACATTCCTTACCACTCATAGGGCAGCCCGTCAATGCACATTAAGATGTTACAGTTTTAGAGACGGGTTGTTTTGCAACGTCTTTTAGTCTAAGTTCATACTGTAGTTGTGCAAAGCCACTTTTCGTGCTTGAAAATTAACCGAATTAAATTGATGACAAAACCCCTGAAAATACCACAAAAAATCATGCTACTTGGTTCGGGAGAACTAGGTAAAGAATTTGCGATCGCCGCTCAACGTTTAGGTAATTTTGTCATTGCTGTTGACCGTTACAAAGATGCTCCAGCAATGCAAGTTGCTGATTGTTGTGAAGTAATTTCGATGTTGAGTGCTGACGATTTAGAAGCTATTGTCAGCAAATATAAACCAGATTTTATCGTACCAGAAATTGAAGCAATTAGAACTGAAAAGCTAGCAGAATTTGAACAACGTGGTATTACTGTGATTCCCACGGCGATAGCAACAAACTATACAATGAATCGCGATAGAATCAGAGAATTAGCACATACCGAGTTAGGTATTCGGACTGCAAAATATGGTTATGCGTCATCTTTGGATGAGTTAATAGCCGTTAGCAATACAATTGGTTTTCCTAACGTCGTGAAACCAGTAATGTCATCTTCTGGTAAAGGACAATCTATAGTAAAAGATAAAGAAAACGTAGAAAAAGCTTGGGAATATGCTTGTTCTGGTTCTCGCGGTGATAGTCAAAGAGTAATTATAGAAGAATTTATCGACTTTGAAATTGAAATTACTTTATTAACTATTAAACAATGGAACGCTCCCACTATTTTCTGTTCTCCTATCGGTCATCGTCAAGAGAGAGGTGATTATCAAGAATCTTGGCAACCAGCAGGAATTACCGAACAAATGACATTAAAAGCCCAAGAAATTGCCACAAAAGTAACTGATGCTTTGGGAGGTGCCGGAATTTTTGGGGTAGAATTTTTTATTACCAAAGATGAAGTAATATTTTCAGAACTTTCACCTAGACCCCACGATACCGGAATGGTAACTTTAATATCGCAAAACTTGAATGAATTTGAACTACATTTACGAGCAATTTTAGGTTTACCAATTCCTAATATAGAACAGTTTGCACCTTCAGCGAGCGCAGTAATTTTAGCTCCCGAAAAATCAGATTCTATTAATTATATAGGTGTCGCCGCAGCGCTCGCTGAAAAAGACGTAGATATCAAATTATTTGGTAAACCCAGTGCTCATGAATATCGACGTATGGGAGTAGCTTTAGCTAAAGGAATTAACATTGAAGAAGCACGAGAAAAAGCGACAATTGCCGCGAGTAAAGTTAATATTGTTTGAGGTGAGAGAGGTTTTCAATCTTTCTTCGGGACTTACGCAAGGCCTAATCTATCAAGGAGTCCAACCTATTGAGAACCCTAGTCTACAAAGGCTGTGCAGTTTTATCCAGATTTTAGGTAGAGGCTTCAAACCAATATAGCAATAATAGATAAATGTATTTTATAGCACTTTAAATATCCGATTTCTTACAGTATCATGTCACTGCCAAGTACTGTAAATCCTAGGTTTTAGAACTCGCAAAAACTATAAAAATGTTGCAGGTAGTTCCTTACTGTTAATGCCGATAGTTGGTTTCTTCTTAGGGGCAACAGCGATCGCACCGGTGATCGCAGCAGGTGCTATTTTGGGAAATGCCGAGCGGGTTTTTGCCTATCGGCAGCACATTAACTGGAGCGTGATTCTTTGGGAAGTTCCCGGTGCCATATTTGGAAGCGTGATGGGGGCTTTTATATTAACAAAGGTAAAGGCTGAGTGGGTTGGTGTCTGTGTGGCGATATTCTTAATCGTTTCCGCCCTTAACTATTTTGTGAAGAATTTCCGCTCCCAGGAGAAAGACACAAAAGGTTTGAGTATTCTGGCATGGTATTTTCTACCAGCTGGCTTTGTATATTCCCTGCTGTCTGGTATTTTAGGAAGTATGGGGCCATTATTAACACCCTTTTACATTGGCTTTGGGCTTAAAAAGGAAGAATTGTTAGCCACTCAAGCCACTGCAAGACTAGTTGTTCACACCGTGAAAATCTTTTCCTATGCAATTTTTGGCGTTTTACTTTCCCAACACCTCGTCTATGGCTTAATTACTGGGCTTGCTGCAATACCGGGTAATTATTTGGGACATATGGCTTTACAGCGTATCAGCGAATCTCGATTTCGCCAACTGGTTATGGGCTTTGTCATGTTCAGTGGCTTCCTGATGCTTTGGCAAGATTGGTCTTTTCTGTTTTAAGGATAATCTAGTTTAGTTTGAGGTAATTTATTCAGGGTGCCAAAAAGGTTGTTTAAAATACTTATGTAGTTAGTAATTACTATGTAATGTTCCACATAAATCGCTAATTCTAGTATGCAATCAAATCAAATAACAAATATTTCGATTTGGCAACTGTTGCCCTTAGCAATAATTACCAGTGCGGGCAGTTCATTTTTGGCGATCGCATTGTTTAGTTTTTTCGGAGTACCTATTGCTATCGGATTGTGGCTGGCGATTGTAGGAGTGTTAATATTTGCTCAATCTCACTCAAAGATTGAAAAAATTTATTTATTTGTTATTACGTTAATCACTATTTTTGGCATTATTTTCATCTGGGAAAATCTATATTTTAATAATCTTTTTCAAGCTGGTTATTCTGGAATATTAGCTATTCTTTTATTAGTGATATTTGGTGGTTTACTAGCTTTTACTATTATAATTTTGTCTCGAATATTTAACTGGCTTTTTTCTAGTGCTTCTTGAAGTTTAAAGTTTATTGATTGACTAATCAATTATATTCATGAGTCATAATAAAGAAAATATTAAGCAGCTTGTCTATTTATTTGTTGCAGGCGTGATGGGACTGCTACTAGTATTAACTGGAATGTCCATTTTGGCAAAACAAATGAATCCTCCTCAAGTCCAAACGATAATAGTTGATGCCACTGCTGGATTTCAGAATTCGTATATCCGAGTTAAGAAAGGACAGAAAATTACTCTTGAACCAGAAGGGCGTATTAATCTAGCTTTTAATCAAATTTCCAATCGTTCAAAGTCTATCAAGCCATTAATTATTAATAATGCACCGTCAGGAACTTTTACTCCAGAAATCATACAGCGGTATCCATTAACAATTGTCGATGAAGCTCATTTTAATCGAAATTGGATTACTCCAGAAGGGGAATCAACTCAGAGTGATTTTCTCGATGAGTGTAAGCTTCGCCCTGGTTTAAATTGGGGAACTTTGCTTGCTGTAATCTTACCGCAGGATGTATCATCGCAAGCGGATCCTTTTCAAGTATTAAATAATCAAGGAATTAATAATATGCAATTATTGCATGTTAATAGGAAGCGAAATATTGAAGTTCAACAAAATGGATGGTTGACTTTTATCATAAACGAGGCAGTTTTATCGCCATATTCATCATCTGACAAATCAAAAATATACTATAATTCTTTGAAAACGGCCGAACAGAAACTTAGTTCCAATGCACGTCATAATATAGGTTCGATACCCCTTATATGGTTTTCCGATAATCTCGGTTCATTCCGGGTAAGAGTTATAACTAATTATTAGTCAAGGGTTCCCTGCCAAATTTTTTTCTCCTAAAAAAAATTTGGCAGGGTGCCCGTCAGGTGTTAAAAATCTATGGAGACTTTGCCGAGTGTAAGTCTCTACAACCCCAAATCCACCGCCACCCGATGAGCGCAAGCAAACCCAGAAAAAGCCACCGCATTCAAACCTTGCCCTGGAAAGGTACTATCTCCCACAATATATAATCCCTCGATCGCAGTCCGATTAAATGGCATTCCCAATAATCCGTGCAACTTCCTCCTGGGAATTGGTCCATATGTACCATCGGCTCTTCCCAAAAACCGCCGATGAGTTCTTGGGGTTCCCGCCTCTAAATAATCGATATTCGCATCTATCCCTGGAAATATCTTTTCTAATCGATCGACAATACGCTCAGCTGTGGCTTCTTTCTTCGCTTCGTATTGCTTCTGGGATAAACCCTGCCATTCATCAATCGTATGTGTAGCGAACGCATGAATGATATGATGTCCCCTTGGGGCCAATTCTGGGTCAAGTAAAGTTGGAATCGAAACAAAAATTGTCCCTTCCGAAACCGTCATTTTTTCCCACTCTGACAACAAAATGTGATGACACTCAGTTCCCGGAGATAATAACTTTGCATTTACTCCCATATGTAAGCTGAAAAAGCTGGGTGACTTTTTGTATCTTTGTTGCCATTTTTTTTCATTAGATGGTACTTCTACTGGTGAAAGTAATTTCTCAAATGTATTCCAGCGAGTAGCATTAGAAATTATGCGTTTAGCGCGATACTCATGATTATTTGCCAGTTTTACACCTACAGTTCTTCCTTTCTCTTTGAGTATTTGCGTGACTCTAGCTTGATATTTAATTTCGCCACCCTTCTTAATTAAACCCTCTACCAACTTTTGAGCAATTTGTCCTACACCACCTTTAGGATAATTAACTCCACCATAATGTCTGTCAGAAAACACCATACCGGCATTAATCATTGGTGTCATATCCGCCGGTACCACCGACCAACAATAGCATTCTATATCAATAAACTTTAATAATTCCGGGTCTTTAATATATCTTCGCGCTATATCTCCCACATTTTGCGGCAAATATTTCGCCAAACCCAAACAAGCCAGTGGATGTCCAAAAAACGCCCGCATTAAATATCGGGGTTCTTCTAAAGACAGCAACTCCATTTTATTTAAGCAGTTAAAAACCTTCCAACACTCATCATAAAAACGACGAATTCCTTCACTTTCGTGAGGAAAATACGCAATTAAATTTTGTAAAAAATCTTCATAATTTCGTTCAACTTTTAAATCTAACGAGTTGGGTAAATGATAGTGAATTTGTACC
>ERZ1740059.1865-NODE-1865-length-10524-cov-3.928933_pt1 | contig 10524 bp, 9 predicted proteins | sample MGYA00581744_ERZ1740059 | MGnify/ENA primary metagenome ERZ1740059 (study PRJEB43018, sample SAMN04849738) | marine metagenome | isolation source: floating plastic debris | place: Pacific Ocean | collected 2008-08-28 | study: EMG produced TPA metagenomics... | reverse complement strand
GCGCTGTCGCAGCCCATGGAAGCCCCAGCCAAAATCATCGGTTGATCAATATGCTGCTGCCAAAAGCCGTAAATATGCTGCTTGATGGCCGCAGGTGTAATCGAGGTGGCTGTGGTGCGGTCGGTAAATCCAAACCCCAGCAAATCCAGCGCCCACACCTGAGCATCCGTAGCCAGCTGAGGAATTAACCGACGAAATTCAAAAATTGAGCTGTCAAACCCATGGATAAGTAAAACGGGTTGCCCAGAGCCAACCTGCACATAGCTAGTCGCAACGGGCTGCTCAGCTAACTCAATAGACACTTCAGAAAACTGAATTTGATCTGCTAAGGCCACCGACGTATCTTCGGTTAACTGCTTAATATCCGCCGGTAGAGTGGTCGTCATCAAGAGAAAATGGGAAAGGTACAAACGCTATCCCATTTTCCCATCATCTACCGCTACGGTCTATGGATCAAATTGCCTCATAGCCAAAGGTGACATCAAATTGACGACACCAAATTACAGCAGACTTAAATTTTTCAATAGAAATATCCTCAGGAATCTCATAACGCTGACTCCCTGCAATAGATTGTAAATCTCCTAAATTCATATATTGATCTGCACTATAGCTTTGGGGTATTGCTTCTTTATGGAGCAATACAAATAGATCAGGTCCCTCTTCAGTACTAAAAGAGTCATCAAATTTGAGATAACGCTTACCATTCTCTTCAACAATCGTAGCGCCACCAGACGTGTCACTTGATACTGTAACAAAACCACCTCCACCCGCTGCTGCACAGGGATCGGCCGCACAAGGATCTGCCGCACAGGGGTTAGCCGCACAGGGGTTAGCCGCACAGGGGTCAGCCGCGCAGGGGTCAGCCGCGCAGGGGTTTGCTGCACAAGGATTCGCTGCGCAAGGATCGGCCGCACAGGGATTTACAGACGTCGCTGCACAAGGGGCGGCATAGGCAGGCTGAAAACTGTTGGTTACTGCCGCTGTGCTAACGGTGAGCAGTGAGGAAACAGCCAGGGCAGCAAAATAAGTGAGTTTCATGGTGCTTATCAACAACTATAGAGAAGGAGTAAAAAAGCCAGCCATCAATGGCTTGACGGTTTTTAGTAAACAGCCCTAAGCTGAATCTCCCCTGAGTAGACAGACTAGATAAATAAGCTTTGGCTTAAAAATTAGCGATCGCAACAAAAGAGCTGAACCCCATCCACGAGACATCCTGGGAACAGAACTCTGCCAATAGAGAAGTCTGTAATCACCTTGGCAACCACTACAGTGCGTCAGATTCTATCCTGCCGTTGTGATGGATTTCTGGAACATTGTTTGGATAGCTACGGGGACTATAAAAGCTGGCGATGATGGCCATGCACAGCCACCAGAGCATGCTGACCTGGGGCCGATACCAGACCGTATCGACTAACCCATGGACGAGCATACCAGCGGCGGTTGCGATCGCGCCGATCAACCAATATCCCTGACGATTCATATCTAGCCGCAGCCGTCGCAGCTGTTGTAATCCCTGATAAAAAGCCGTACCTAACATCCATAAAAAAGCCGTAAACCCAACAACACCGGCCTCCACCAAGGTCTCCAAAAAGATCGAATAAGCACTTAGCGCTGTGTAGTTAGGTCGTTGATAAAATGGATAAACCTTATTAAATGCATCATTTCCAGGGCCAATACCAATCACAGGTCGGGCTCGAATCATATCCATCGCACCTTCCCAGACATTGATTCGAAAGTTGTTGCTGCTATCGCCCCGACCCGCAAACATCGTCATCACCCGTTCCCTTACAGGCCCCACAAATAGAACCGCAAATATTACCAAACCTACCATTGCTCCCAGTAGGGCAGGCAATGCCCAGCGCTGCCAAAAGGGAGAAAACAGCTCGCTCCACCAATAGACCAACAGCACTAACAGCACAAAAAACAGACCCAGCAGCCCGATCCAGCCCCCTCGGCTATAGCTCAGCACTAGGCAGGCCAGATTTAAGAAAAACGCAATCGCCGCCAGCAGCTTGGGTAACCAACGCGGCCAAGCAAAAAAGGCACTGACGCTCATGGCCACCGCCGGCATCAAATAAGCGGCCAGCAAATTTGGATTTCTGAGATAGCTATAGACCCGAGTTGCCCCCGATAGATTTGTGGTTGGATCAACCCATGTCGCCAAAGCCTCCGCCCCAAAAAAATACTGACGCATCCCATAGACAGCGACCGGCAGCGTAGCCAGCACATACACAGACACCACACCCGTGCGTAGCTTAGGCTGTCGCAGCACCCGCGCCATCAGCATAAACAACAGTAGGTTTAACGTCAGCTTAACCAGCCCTGTAATTGCGGCAGACCTTACCGGAGACAGCGCTGTGGCAAGTACCATGGTGCCCCAGTAAAGCGTCACCGCTAAATGGATCGGTGTGAGCCAGCCGTTGGCCTCATCGCTAACCGTCAGCAAAAACCACAGCGCGGCACAGGCCATCAGCAAAATGCCAATCAGCGTAGTGGAGGTATAGGGAGACAAAATTAGCAACACCGCCATAATCGCAGCGGCGATCAAATCGCCATAGGGTAACAGCCCGCTACCCTGTCGCCACTGACGAAACGGAGACAGCACCCGATGGATCAAGCTCACCTGTCGCCACTGATGTAGCGAAAACTGACCAAAGGTAAGGGTACGCAGTACTGAGTTAATCATTGAGGCTGCCACCAGACAAACATGCGACTGTATAGTAGCGGCTCAGGGATATTCCCTCAAGATTCAACGCGTATTCTTTGTAACCTCAGTTATCGGAAAGTTTTCGAAGATAGGACTTCTGGCAGGATCTGCCGTGATCATAAGGCTGGGTAAATGGGTTTGCAAAGGTTCAGCCACTTAATCAATGATGGCCTTGAGATGATCGGCCAGTCGAGCTGCGATCGCAGCTAAGGTTAAGGTCGGATTAGCTGCAGGTGATGTTGGGAAGACAGATAGATCGCAGGCGTAGAGATTACTATAGCTATGAAACTTGAGATTAGTATCTACAACGCTAGTGGCAGGATTATCTCCCATCCGCAAAGATCCAACTTCGTGGGCAACACCACCAAGGGCTGCCTGGTTTAGATCTAAGTTTCCACCTGTCAAGGGAATGCCGCCTAAATCATTGATGATGCGATTTTTCAGATCGTTCATTTCATTCCAGACCTGACCAGAAACAGGGCTAGGCTGCATTTGAACCACGGGTCTAGCCGCAGAGGGACCTGTTTGGGTAATCGTGTTGCTTTCAATCAAAGGCGCATTGAGCAAGAAAACAATCTCGCAAAGCATGACATCCCCTTTAGCGGCTCGGTGGGCGGCCAGCAGATCATCATCAACATAACGACCTTGGTTAAAGTCTGCACCCAGCTCAAGCACCACATTGTAAGGATGAGCATCAGGAGCCGTATTAGCGTTTTTATGTTGGAAAACAAGCTTACTATTATCTAGAGCGCTGTAGAACTGAGATCCTACAGGAATGGCAAAGTGAGTAAAAAAGACAGGATGGTCGGTAATACCCACGCCAATTTTGTCGGCCGGATCGTCTAAATCACTCAAGAGTGCTAGTTTGGCACTTTCAACAGTGCCTGCACTGAGCACAACAGTTTTTCCTTGATAGGTGCGATACTTTTGAGCAATCAGATCATAAACCGTGACTCCTGTTACAGTGCCGTTATCGTGTTCTAGATTCGTAACGGCGTGATTAAGGTTCACTGTTAGGGTTTGATTGCCCTGGGGAGAGTTTGTAAGACGAGACTCCATCAGTAAATCAGCCGTGGAAAACATGCCCGTGGGAATAGTGCCGAGGTTACCGTTGGTATATTGCACAGCGACTGGAGCATCGAAGTAGGTGTAAGCAGGTTCAAAGAGGCGAAGCGATTGCTTAATTTGCCGATGATACGGTGAAGGCACCTGCGGCGAGCGATTCATAATGTCTTCAGCGCGCTGATAGCCACTGTCTTCGAGATACCATTTAATCTCTTGGGGCCAAAAGTCCATCTCGTAGCTCAGCATACGCGGAATCAGACCACCCCAAAAAATAGAACGCCCCCCAAGGTTAAATCCCTGTGCACCCTGATAACCAGAGCCAAATCCGTTGACATAGTTGGTGACTTGAAACTCGTCCCAAAGCCCCCACACGTGTTTATCAAATTGGCCAACTTGATGTTGTCGAGGAAGATTGGCAATATGCGTGGGAAATAGGTAGCTACCTGCCTCCAGCACCAGCACGTCCAGACCCAAATCAGATAGCTGATCGGCCAAGATACCGCCGCCTGCGCCAGAACCGATAACAATTACATCGTGAAGCTGGTTTTCATCTAAGTTAGGCGGGAAGAACATTTGGGCAATTGTCGAATTTTCTACCCGTAGTTCTTGCATCGGCGGGAACTGTACCTGTCCGTCGTCATCGTAAGCATAGGTTGCATCAGCTACAGGTTGGATAAAGAGATTGTTTCCAGAAGCCCAGTAAAGATTCTCCAGCACAAACTTAAAGTTGAGGCCATTGGGAAAATCTGTCTCAGACAACTCAAATATCCACGCATCGTCAGCGTACTTTCCAGCAATGTCGTTGTCCCATCCCTTGACGTCACTGCGTAGAGTAACAAGCATATCGGGCCTAAAATTGGTCGTATTGAGACGGATCGTGAACATGGCTTAAACGTGTTTCTAAATCAATAGGCGAATAGGCTCAAAATAACTAGAAAGAATTGTTTGTTGCAGTACCCTTAGAGGTGATAATTTGGACGAGAAGGTAATTGTCCAACATCACCTTTTGATCAAAAATGGGCGACTCAGCTACTTAATATTTCTTCCACTGCTCTTCTAGCTGAGCGAGCCGCCGTATGAACGCTACTCCAATCTTCCCCTTTGGTATAGGCTGTACCTGCAAAGAACACGCGATCATCGACACTCTTGCCTAAGGTTCGGACCCTACACCAATTCTCATGGTCAACGACATAGGCACCGTTTGCATAGGGTTCGGCGTTCCAGTTTTGAAAAATGTGCTTTACATAGTGGGGAGACGCTTGACCATCAAAGAGTTCGTCCAACTCATTGAGCATGTACTCGCTCAGCTCGTCGTCACTCAATTCCACATAAGGACGTGTGCCAGTACCCACAGCAAACAGACCCAATACGTGTTGGCTTGTGTTCTGACCGTAGGCTGCATCGTAGTAGAGTTTCTGCCCTGCTGTTTCAGGGATGATTTCGAAGGCAACAGCAGCAGGGTAGAACTTTTGGGAAAATTCGATAAATGCCTTGCACCCATCCCATACCCGGACATTGTTAATGGCATTCTGCTTTTTACTGGGTAACTCCGGTATGAAGTTGATCGCACCATTTTGGAGCATTTTGACAGGGACAGTAACAATGACCCGATTAGCTGAATACGTGTTATTTTGTGTTTTGACTTGGCTGGTTTCGGTTGAGTAATCAATAGCCTCTACCACTGCATTGTAGGTGATGCGTTCCTCAACAAACGGGGCGATGTATTGCTCAAAAAAGTCAAACCACGTGGCGTTGATAAACTTGCTGTCCTCTTTGAACCCAATGTCTCGCATCGAGACCCGCTCGCCTTTGTAGAAGGCATAATCAGCAGGACCATAGGTTGTCGTTTCCACATTGATGTCCACTGAATCATCGTTGACGATCTCTTCAAGGATTTCTGGTTTGACGTGTATCCACTCCGCACCGAGTGGAATTGGAAAGTTGGCAAACTCAGTCGTCCGCTTCATGCGACCGCCGTAGAGGGATGACGCTTCCAAGATTTGGAACTCAATCCCTTGTTGTTGAAGTAGATAGCCAGCGGTAAGGCCCGCAGCCCCAGCCCCGATAATAATGATGTTGCCAACATCGCTTGTTTGCACTTCTGCTTTGCTACAAGCTTTTACCATGCTGGATAACGGCAAACTTAGCCCAAATATCCCACACATTTTTATGAATTCTTGTCTGTTCATGGCTGTGGTTGAATTGATTCTGCAGCAGGCCTAGTGGTGGCTAATATTTTTCCATATTGTTTTCAGGAACAGCTTTTCTATCTTTTTTTATTTTCTCTTTATTATTGCGCCACATCACAAGTTTAATCACCGGATGTAACTAGCTTCTTCTAAAACAGCACACTTAAAGCTCTGATGCACTGTAGTTCTTTAAACCACGGATTGGTCAAAAGGGCCTGTGGGCGTACCTTGATGAAACACCATTTGCCACCCTGATGAACCTAATCGCCAAATTGACGATCGGTTCGTATGACGGACTAACTCCCCTGATGAGTTTACATGGGCATTTCGATAGGTAAGTAATGCGATCGCATCTGAAAGCTTGTTCACAACAAAGTCTTGAGCGTGAATCTGCGATGGTTCCGGGGCACTTGGCAATGACCTCAGTTCATAATCGCGGGTATATGTTGCACCCGAGCGACCAAATTCTCTGAAATCCGGAGCAAGCAACTGTGCCAAGCGGTCTCGATTTCTACGGCACTCAGGTTGATGAAGTTCGCATTCTAGTTCGCGCAGTGTGGCTAACAGTGATAGATTCTCCATCGGATTAGTTCATAACTTTAATAAAAAGTTAATCCATTTCTGAACAGTAATGATGCCTGGCAGTAATGCTTTTGGAGACCTCACAACGGCCTGGGTTGATTGCCATCGTATCCAAGTTTCTTGCAACATATCCTCTACATCGGCATTACTACCTAACATTCGATAGGCGATCGCAAACAGCAATGGACGGAAATGCATTAACCGTTGCTTTGGTGCAACGCTTTGTTATGCCTCATTTTGGGACGGTGTACTTCAGTTGGACGAAACCAGACTCGTAGGTCTTTGCTCCAACGCACCTCAACGATAAATCTGAAGCTATCGGCCCAAAGAGTGGGATTCCGTCGCCGAGAATCACCGGGATTATCGTGATTGTAAGTTCGTCAACCAGCCCAGCGGCCAGAAATCGCTGGATCGTATTGCCGCCATCAATATAAATATGGTTGATACCTTCACGGGACATCCGTTGGCATAGATCGCTGGGTTCTTCAGAAGAGTGCTGCACCGTCTTCGATAAGTTCTCTGAAAATGTGATCGGATTGCGGCTCAAGACTGTGACTGGTGTATCACCATAAGGCCAAGAATCGAATGAGAGAACCTTTTCGTATGAATTGCGCCCCATTACCAACATATCGACAGTCTGCATCAGCGCATCGTAGCCAAAATCTTCGCTGTCTGGCACCATTGCATTGGCAGCATCGAGCCAGTCAATGTCACCGTTCGGACGTGCAATGTAGCCGTCAAGGCTCATGGCAATGAATACGGAAACTTTAAGCACCATTGTTCACTAATATGATTTGGATGCACAACGTTCCAATTACCTGATGTAGATAGCCTTTTACTTGAATATAGATGGCTTATTTGCACCAAGCCTCAGCAATTCTTGTATAAATCTCTACACTTTCCTCAATCTTTGACATTCGGCAAAACTCATCTGTTTTGTGTGCCATTTCTGGTTCTCCAGGCCCAAGTATAACTGTCGGCGGGTTGCCAAATGCTGGAGTGAGAGCTGATGCGTCGGTAAAGAATGTTGCTCCTTTAGCAACAGGTTTAGCTTTTAGATAAGGCTCTACAATTTGAAAAACTGACTGAATCCACTCATTTTCTTCGCTTGTGGCAATGCTCTGGGCTTCGTTAAGTAAACTGATTTCTAGATCACTACCCAAATAGTTCTGTAGCTGTTGCTGAATTTCCTCGTAATTTTGTCCAGGAATAGTACGGATATCAACTCCAATAACGCAGTCATCGGGAACAGAATTGATATTGATTCCACCAGATATAGTGCCTACATTCAAGGTTGGTTTACCAAGAATTGAATGAGGATTAACCTTAAAGTCAAACTCCTGTAATTTGAGAACTGCTTGGGCTGCTTTGTATACTGCATTAACGCCTTGTTCCGGCATAGAAGCGTGAGCAGTAACGCCTTTCGTCCGAACTTCGAATCGCACCGCTCCTTTGTGCCCAATCCACGGATAGTTGGCTGTTGGTTCACCCACAACAATTGCGCCTGCTTTACCCAAGGCATTATCTAAACCAGCAAGATGATAAGCACCTTGACAGCAGGTTTCTTCGCCCGCTGTCAATATCAACACTAAGCCAGTTTGTAGTGTTCGGAGTCGTGCTACTTGTGTTGCGGCAGAAATCATAGCAGCAACACCTGATTTCATATCAGTTGCACCACGACCATAAACTATATCGCCTTCAATCTCTCCAGAGAAGGGATCATAATTCCATGCCGCTGCTCCCAGCGGGACAGTGTCGATATGCCCGGTAAAACATAAAGGAGAGCGATTATTTGTTCCGTTTAAACGAGCAATAACAGTGGTGCGTCGAGGCGCAAAGTCATAACAGCGAACATCAAAACCAACTGATTCTAATAACGAGCCGAGATATCTAGCACATTCCTGCTCTTGCCCTGGTGGATTCATTGTGTTGAATGCCAGTAGCTCGCGAGTTAAGTCAACTGATTTAGTGGAAATAGTCATGCTCTACTACTTAGTTGTGAATGATATTAGGGCCAGAGAATGACAAGATTATCCTTCCTATGACTCAAATATAAATATAAATATAAATATTTATAATCAGCCTTACCTTAACTGGTGCAAGTGCCTTGTAGATATCTGTATTTCAAACTTTTTGGCACAAAAACCGATGAGGAGCTTGTAGGGGTTCTTCACGGCAAGGATTAAGCGGCCTAACATTCCTGGTTCATCCGTAATAGATAATTTTCAATTCTAACTGCACGTCCCGTTTCATCGGGTGCAACCGGATAGTTGTGCTGTAATCGGGTGTAATTTATGGCAAAAGTGGCTAAAACTGTAAGAAACGTAAAATGCCAGGTTCCCTGATGAGAACTCAATCTTAAAAGAAGGATGGCACATTAGAGAGATATAGAGCTTTTTGCAACCGTAGGACTAGTGATTAGCCAAATACATGATGTGTCATTCTTTTTCAAAATAATGAGTACTGTCATAATCAGGACGTCCTGAATTGTCTATGAAATGTGAATGACTAACGACTTGTATTCGTCCATCTGGGAGAGTAGAAATTTCCTGTGCTTCCTCTTTGAATGATTGTAGCCAAGTAATGGACAAAATTCCATCGTCACTATCTGAGACATCAGTTGTTGTAGTACCCCAGTCGCAATCTGTCGGATGACACTTGCCCCACATATGAACGGAGAGCGTGTTCAACCTTCTTTGAATTTCAACGCGAGTAATTCCATCAGTGTTACGATTCTGGTTTACCCATCTTCCAACAAACTGGTCCACTTTGGCTGCAGGTGGTGGGGAGTTAGGCGGTGATGGTGGGGAGCTAGGCGGTGATGGTGAGAGGCCAGAAGTTGAACCGATTAACCCTGCTTCACTTAAACCTACAATCAACGCTGTTATTGCACCAATAACACCTGCTACTCCAGTCAAAACACCAGGCAATGTAGTCCAAAACCCACCTCTCTTCTGACTAATAGCTTTATCATTGTTGTCCATAAACCACCTCTAAATTAAATCGTTACTGCATATGACTCTCAGTCATGAAAATTCTCCCCTAGGATGAGAAAGAATCGATTGCTTATCTCACTTTAACCAAGTCCTTAAAATGAGATAGTACTCTTGAGGGTGATTTTTGTATTATGAATTGAAATCTCCGAAAGATTCGCTCTAACGCCTTATATCAACCCTGCTGAGTTTCCTTAGTTGAAGGGGCACACCTCAGGCACATCAGGTGCATTCACTTCTTAGGTAGCCTAAAGGCTCTAGCTCAGTAATACGCTATCAAGATCTCGTAATACAGGCCAAGCACCCTCGGTTGTGTTCGAGATTACTGTGACATGCAAGTCAGTATTGCGCGTTACACTCGACCAGAAGGATACCCCGGCATCGCTGCCCATAATATAAACTTCTGGTTGCCTACCTGGCGCCTCATCAATCCATAGTCCATAGCCGTAACGTGTAGATGTTTCCTTCGTTTCTGTACTCACATGCGGTGTGGCATAGAGATTAACTAATTCTTTCGGCAAAATCTCGTTCGCCCAAAATGCTTTCCACAAAATCGCTAGATCATCTACGGTCGTATAGACACCGCCGTCTGAAGCGCCAACAATCGGAAGATTGTAGATATTCGTTCGCCAACTGCCCGCTTCTTCAATGTAGCCCAGCGCAGTTTGTTCAGGGAGTTGATTAAATGCAAAATATCCAGATCGATTCATACCGAGGGGGTTGAGGATCGCCTGCTCAACATAGTCCTGATACTTCAGGCCGGTCACTTCTTCAATTACTACCCCTAAGAGAATATAGCCGCTATTCGAGTACGAGAAGCGTTCGCCAGGTGGGAATTTCATCGCTTCATCTGGGAATACAGCTAAGTAATCTCTGGGGCTTTTCAATTCATACCATGGGCGACTGACGAAGAAATTTTCATTGTCCGTGACTTTATCTTCGTCCAAATAGTCTGGAATACCAGACGTATGGGTGAGTAAGTGTCGAA